>ERZ1673782.2-NODE-2-length-301148-cov-19.041967_pt1 | contig 301148 bp, 330 predicted proteins | sample MGYA00580134_ERZ1673782 | MGnify/ENA primary metagenome ERZ1673782 (study PRJEB41219, sample SAMN04549594) | soil metagenome | isolation source: soil | place: USA: Texas, Big Bend National Park | collected 2009-03-17 ...
TAATACGATTCAGGGGGTGTTTTTTCCTTGTCTCATTTATTTGGGTCTCTCCAGTAAGGATAAAAAAGTTCCTTATTCTAATGGAAGGGGGAGGGCGTACTATTAAACTCTAAAAGAGTTCAGTTTTCCAAGACTTTTTAGGAGCGAAGAACCACAAATTCCAAAAGTCATCCTTTGACTTAACTGCATATCTGTAGATTGTTGTTGACTTTGAAGCGGATGGAGCACTTAAATAAAATTCATGGTTCGGAGCCTTGTCATGTTTACCTGAAATGGATGCCATACTCTTCGTCAGCATTACATTATAACTGTAGTCAATCTTTGGATAATAGCTTCCGAATGGTATTCCAACTGCATGTGTTACAGTCCAATGGAGGTAATCGCTTTTTTTGCTAGTGATATGCAGCTTTATTCCAGAGCTACTGGCGGTTTTTCTTTCGATGATTTTTTTGCAGTTCGGGTCGCTACATCTAACAGATTGACTGACATCTTTAAACAGGGTTATGCTTGTCGGCGAATGGAATTGTGTATTAACCATCGCCTGTGTTCTGAATTTACTTGATGTATCTGAAAATCCTCTATTATCCCCCTTTAAATATGTTTTCGAAATCTCTGGTTTAGGATCTGCAACTGTTTTGTAAGGAATGAAAGTTTTATAATCCCATCCCTTCATATTATCCTTTGGTAGCTTTCCTTGTATTGAAAAGTTTTCGTCAGTCGTTACATCAGCTAATACAGAATCTTTTGATTCTAAGTATGATTCTTTGTTTTCCGGCATATCTACAACTGCAGAGAGGGAACCTTCAACACTCATGATTTTAGATTTTTCTTCTTCTGAAAGATTTGAACCCGATTCTTGTATCTTTTTCTCGATCTCTTTTTTCTTTGCTTCAGGCGGGTCCAAACTAACTTGGATAGAGTAGTTGTATTTTTCACCTGATTTCACATGGTAGTCTATAAACTCTTGATTTGTTGTTTCACCTATTTTTTGATCGTCTCTATAAACCTCATATACTCCGTCTTTGTCAGGGAGTTCATCCCATGAAAGCTGAACGCTTTCAGCATCAGCTATAACATTTAAGTGACCGTTTTGAATTTGGTAAGCCATTAAATCTTCGGCATAAGATTCTTCAGATGAATTTAAAGCTTTTTCTCCTAAATCATTGGAGACGTTTAGAGTAACCACTTTCTTTAACTTATCTTTTTGAAAGATCCCTATTTTATATTTATCTCCAATCGTTGACACATCATCACTGTATTCGTTAGAATCACCTTCGTAAACTGGTGCGCCATTTTTGAAAAACTTGTATTCGTCTCCTTTTTCGTTTACCTTTAATGTAACATGTCCATTTTTTACTTTTGTTTCAATATCAGGGATCTCTTTCGCATAACCTTTAGGTATTGAACATAAACAAAGAAACAGAATTAGCAAGAAAGATAGAACAAAAAACTTTCTCATGGGAATTCCTCCGATCTTTGAAAAAATTGATTTCAAGAGAAAGGGAGTTTGATTAATGCGTATTTTTGGTGGGATTATTAGTTATTTATGTACAGTTGTTTTTTCAGTTGTATCAGCGGCAATTGTCTACACGTTGATGTTCTTAGAAGGGTTTGGTTTTTCGTCTTTTGGAGCGATAAGTTTGTTTATGTTTGTTGCTTATTTAATCTTTGCTACACCGATACAAATCTTTCTAAATCGCAAACCAAAAAAATTTCATGGATGGTATTTGGTGACTTACTTTATAGTTTCTCTTGTCGTTTGTGGGGTTTTAGCCTTATTGACTAATTACGGTCTGACTGCTTTTGTTTCGTATAAACTATATCTTTTTAGTTTTCTTTTGGCATTAATTTATTGGTTTTGGGACTCTGTTTTTAGACAAAAGAAATAGAGCACATAAGATTAAGTCAAATTTCACCCCTTTACTTTTTATTTGTGCGAGTCAATTGTACCACACGAAATTACAATTTCAAGAAAATATACATATTTTTTAGAAATAAACCTTTTTTAGGATTTAACTGTTCTTTGTTAGATCAGTTCAGTGATAAACAATACACTTTATGATGAACCATAGGGTTTCTTCATGTGCGGGTCAGCCAACGGATATGATCACAACCGATAAAGCGAAGACCTAGTCGTCCGTTGCTTGGGTGATCAACTATCATCACATTTTGTTTCTCCAGCATCAGCACACCTTACGAAAACATACGTTAAAAATGGAGTTAATCCGGGATATCTAGGCAGTAGAAGCTCAGCGACTTATCGAAAAAAAGTTATTAGGAAATTTAAGTCTGACAATGCTGTCAAAGTATCAATAAAGGGATGGCAACAAAAACAAACCGATGATAATGAAGCTAAGGTGACTTATTACCTTTACCAGGATGGATCAGAAGTAAACCATGTAACTGTACTGAGAGAATATAACTGAATCACGCAATTGGTATTACAAAGCCTTCAGCAATGTTAAACCTGGTGTTGAAAGAGAAACCTATGCGGAAAACAATTCCTCAGGAGGTGTTGGATTAGGATTAGATGCTTATTGGGATACGGCAGAAAAATAAAACTGACGTAAGGATAATCCACGTCAGTTTTTTAGTATTGAGAGAAGGGGACTCAGAATCTAATCCTGTTACTATACTATGTAAAGGCATCAGACCCGACACTATCCTACTTTTATACTCGAAGGAGTGAAGAGTTTAGTCGGTGTTCCGGTTTTACAAAGTATTCAGTATCTCTTTGAGTCCATTATTTTTCCAATGCTCAGACTGTCGAGTATCATTTTTGATTAACCTTTCAATTTGTTTAGGAGATAAAATTACAATATCCTTGACTGCACCAGATCTGATTGCTTTACGGAGAGCAGATATGTCAAGTTCTATTATATTTTCACTATATCCCTTTGCACACCGCCTTTTTCAGTACCATCTTTATCAAATCGATTTATCGGAATCCATGCCTCTTGTATTACTGACAGAAATGGTAATAGTATGTTAATTGTCGGAGAAAGGTGGTATGGAAAAAGTACTTTATCCTTAGAGTTCCTTCTGAACAATTGTTATATTAAGATTTTAACCTAAGAGAAGCCGCCGATATTTGCGATATCCTTTTTAAGGAAAATATTAATTATAGGAGGAAAAAATGATTTTAATAAGAAAAGCCAAATCGTCAGACGCTAATTCAATTGCCAATGTTCATGTGGAAAGTTGGAAAACCACATATCAAGGAGTATTGCCTGATGACACGTTATCTAAGCTCTCTGTCGAAAATCAGGCAGAGCTTTGGAGAACTTCATTAAGTGATCCTCAAAATCAAGATATTGTCTATGTTGCACAAGAAACCGACGGTAAAATTATAGGCTTTGCTTCCGGAGGTCCAAACCGTGATCATCTTAGCAAATATAAGGGTGAAGTTTCCGCAATTTATTTGTTGTTACAGTATCAGAAAAAAGGAATCGGCTCTCGACTAATGAAGGCGATTGTAGAGGAGCTTATAAAGAAAAAACATAAAATCATTAATGGTATGGGTTTTAGCCGGTAATCCATCGATAAATTTTTATGAAAAATTAGGTGGAAGGCAGAGCACAACAAAACAAATACAAATCGGTGAAGATTATTTCAAAGCAATTGCTATCGGCTGGACGGATATAAATAAGTTTTTTGTTATAAAATGATCTCTGCGTTATGATATGCTCCCCTAAAGGTAGACAGATGAAAGTTGCTTTGGGGGAGTTGGGATGCTCGTTACCAGTGCCGCTGATCGGAAAAATGATTGATAAGATCGGTGCGAACTACGTGGTTTATGATCAGCTTTGCTCTTTCGCTTATCGGGTCTATTCATCTTATCTTTATCATCGATAAAACAAGTATAATTTGGATTTGCATCATCTGCGGCACCAGTATCGAGTGCATTAATCTTCCGTTGACGAGCGACGCTTATACAGGACTTGACAGCAAACAACTACCAGAAGCGGGTGTCGGTATTAAAGTTATCGCAACCGTTATCGCAACTGTCACGCAAGGATTGCAACCAACGATTGCGAATGGCTTAAAAGGTTACCATGCCGGGTACCTAGTTTCTACAATTGTCATTGCCCTAATCTTCATTCCAAGTCTATTTCTCACATATAAAAAAGCTAAATAAACAAACAGTTACAAGTGAAGCTGAAACTTTCCCTGCGCAATCAAAATTGGCTGATCCAAACGCTTTTCATTCCATATTTTAGTGGTTCTCTCTTTTTATTTGGATTGTGTTTTGTTTATATATTTTGCAACCTGTACTTTATTGTTTTAATAAGACAAAAGCTTAAGTTATTAAACTAAAAGACTGAATTGAACAAGTATTTAGTCCTTTAATCTGTCATGGAACTATGAATGTGCAAAAAATCCTCAGCGTATTTTTTTCATGTAAGAGGCCGGGTTTATATCTCCCTGAGTCTCTTCACTAATATCACTTCCTCTTCACCCATTTCTCACATTCGGAGTCATCGCATTATCTCGAGCTCCTTTGCGTTTTCTCTTTCTTCTTTTTTCTGACGTCCAAGATGACGGTTTATTTTTTGCATTTTTCAAGTCCGTACCTGAGCTGGATGGTGTCGATGACGTCTTCGTTTTCCGATCCTTAGGACATCGATGAGCGAAATTTCGTTGCCGCCCGCAGGTTATCCGTTTTTGTTATTTTAATGCAGTAAACGATAAGTTATATCTCGTTGGTCGGTGATGCAATTAAAAAAGAGGTAAAACAAGAATTTTAAGGGGATTATAAAATGTTTTTGATGGAGATATAAATGAATGGAAAATAAGCTGCACAACTATGTGTCGGAGATTGAGAAGCGAGCGCTGTTGAAGATGTTTCATGTGTTTTATCAGGCTAAGGGGAAATGATTTGAGGCGGGAAATTCCCGCCCCTTGTGTTTATCTGAAAGTTCGATTTGCCTGTGTCCGCCCCCTTTGATTTCCTATGGATAGGAACTTTTATTATTGGTATTGAAAATTGGCAAATGACATACTGAACATGTAAGCGAAAACAATATTGTTAGGGGGAAATTAAGATGACACAAGTATTATTAATCTGTGGTGCAGGTGCTTCAAGCGGTTTTATGGCAAACGCCATTCGTAAAGCAAGTAAGAAAAGAGAATTGGAAATGTCTGTGCAGGCTCGAAGTGAGTCCCAATTATCAGAGTACCTAAATGAAATCGATATTTTATTAATTGGTCCTCATTTGAAATATATGGAGGATGAAATAAAGGAAAGAGTAAAAGAATATCAAATTAAAGTATCTGTTATCCCACAAAGCATTTATGGCTCATTAGATGGCAATAAAGCGTGTGATCATATCATTAACCTACTTGACTCGGGTGAATAATATGATGGACAAAATCATGACATTTATGACAAATTCATTTACTCCGCGAGTAAATAAAATTACGAAAAACCCTTGGATATCTTCGATTCAGGATTCTGTTATGACGATTCTGCCGCTTATCCTAGTGGGTTCGTTAATTACAATCATCAGTTTATTGAATAATGTTGTTTTGTGGTTTCCTGATTTTTCACTTATTCATACTTTTACATTCGGTCTTCTCGGCATATTCGTTGCCTTCTTAATCCCATATTTCATAATGGAAAAAAAGAAACAGGATAATAAAAAATTAGTAGCAGGCGCAACGGGTCTGTCGCTCTATCTATTTTTGCTGTCACCCGTTATCTTAGAGGACGGAAAAATTCAATTTGTCCTTGATCGATTCGGAGCAACCGGTATGTTTCTCTCCCTGATTGTCGGTTTGTTTGTTGGATTTGTCCTCTTTCTATTCTCGAAATTTTCGTTTTTTTCAAAGGATTCTTCGTTGCCGGACTTTATCGCTGTTTGGTTTGACACGCTTATACCGATTACGCTGATTATGCTGTCTGGATGGCTGCTTGGCGTTCAAGCAAATATTGATTTCTTTGAAGTCATCCTGGCTATTTTTAAACCATTATCAAATATTGTGCAAACCTACCCTGGTTTTGTTTTATCTATTTTCATTCCAGCATTCTTGTACACATTTGGTATCAGTGGCTGGGCAATGATACCAGTCGTTTATCCAGTTTATTTATCAGCTCTAGCAGAAAATGAGCAAGTTGCAGCAGCAGGAGGAGACCCATCCAATATAGGCGTTGTGGAAACTCTCTATGCATTTACTGATATGGGCGGTATCGGAACAACTTTGCCTCTCGTGATTATGATGTTCTTCCTGGCAAAGTCGATGCGCTTGAAGGCGATTGGACGAGCCACAGTTGTCCCATCCATCTTCAATATCAATGAACCTTTAATGTTTGGGGCTCCGGTTGTCTTTAATCCATTTTTTATGATTCCGATGTGGATTGTATCTATTGTTATTCCAAGTATTACCTACTGGGCTCTCTATTTAGGTTTGGTAAGCATCCCTTCAAAGACATTTTTGCTTTGGTATGTACCGATGCCAATTTCATCATATTTGGCTACTCAAGATTGGAGAGCTATTATTTTAGCCATTATATTATTCGCCGTTGCGTTTATTATCTTCTTCCCATTTTTCAAAGCATACGATATTCAAGAAAGGAAGAAAGAATCAGAACTAAGCGAATGAGAAGAGTGACCGATTACAGTTTATAAAAAACATTGAAGGAGATTGTAACATGGTTGATAGAGAAAAAGAACAAGAAGCACTGAATTTAGTTTCAATGCAAATGATTTTACATGCAGGTGATGCCCGCAATGATGTCATGGAAGCATTAAAATGTTGTGAAAAAGAGGACTATGACCGCGCTGAAGACCTATTAGAAAAAGCCAATAAAGATATCGTTGCATCTCATAAACTGCAAACAGAAACAGTACAAAAAGAGGCACGGGGAGAGGAGCCTATTTTTTCATTGCTGTTTGCTCATGCCCAAGATACGTTAATGACAGTAAAGAGCGAGTATGAAATTGCTAAGCGGTTAGTTCGCGTTTTTAGAAGACTGGATGAAAAAATTGATGGAATGCAGGCATAACCTTGATTCGTATGAAGTCACTTTTCCAAATGAAGCGGTGTGGCTGCGGTTATGCACAAGTTATTAAATACTATGTAATAGGCATTCATAAAGCCGATTAAGGAGGCAATTAAATTGAGAAAAAATCCAAATACATTCCCTGAAAACTTTTTATGGGGAGGCGCCATTGCGGCAAACCAAGCAGAAGGAGCCTACTTGGAAGGCGGAAAAGGACTCTGTGTAGCAGATATCAATAAGTTTAATGATGACATAGATATTAAGAAAAAATCTAATCTAGAATTGACAACCATGGACATTCAATTTGCAATAGAAGATAAAGAAGGCCACTATCCAAAACGAACCGCGATTGATTTCTATCACCGTTATAAAGAGGACTTAAAAATGCTGGCAGAAACCGGGATGACTTCGTTCCGTACATCGATCAACTGGGCCCGAATATTTCCGAAGGGAGATGAATTAGAGCCGAATGAAGAAGGATTAAAATTCTATGATGAGCAAATTGATGAGATCATTAAAAATGGAATGGAACCGCTCATTACGGTTTCCCATTATGAAATGCCGTTACATTTAGCAACTGAATACAATGGCTGGTATAACCGGAAAACGATTGATTTCTTTGTCCGTTATTGTGAAGTATTATTTAAACGTTATAAAGACAAAGTGAAATATTGGATTCTCGTCAATCAAATTAATTTAATTACGTTTGAATCATTCAATCACCTCGGTATTCCCGCAGATCGTGTTGAAAACTTACTGGAAGCCAAATATCAGGGGGCACACAATGAGCTTGTTGCTTGTGCGAGAGCAACAAAGATAGCTAAAGAAATTAATCCAGAGATGCAAATCGGAATGATGCTCTTCGATGCAATTTCTCATCCTGCAACATGTAAGCCGGAAGATGTACTGGCAACGGTAAAACGCAACCAAATGGAATACTATTTCTCTGATATTCTCATGCGTGGCAAGTATCCAAATTACGCTTTCCGCTTCTTTGAAGAAAATAATCTTCATATTCAATTCGGAGAAAATGATGAGGAAGATTTCAAAAATACAGCAGATTTCTTTAGCTTCTCTTATTACTACACTCGAATTTCTGATGCAGAAAGCGTAAAGCAGGCTAACTCTGCAAAAATAAATCCGGAGCTTGAAGCGAGCGATTGGGGCTGGTCCATCGATCCAATCGGTTTAAGAACCGCTTTAAATCTGTATTATGATCGTTACCAAAAACCGATCATGATTACTGAAAACGGCATCGGTGCTTATGATAACGTTGATGAAAACGGCGAAATTCATGACACGTACCGCATCGATTTCCTTAAACGCCACATTGAACAAATAAAAGAAGCAATTAAGGATGGTGTGGAAGTAATCGGCTACTATCCTTGGGGGCCAATTGATATTGTCAGTTGTTCATCATCCGAAATGTCCAAGCGCTATGGATTCATCTACGTCGATAAAGATGATTACGGCAATGGAACGCTCGAACGGAAGAAAAAAGACAGCTTCTATTGGTATCAAAAGGTCATTGCAACAAATGGAGAGGATTTAGGATAACGAATGACAGTTTTGCAGATTGGATCTAGCGTTGCTTGATGAAAGGTTAGTTAAAAATAGAGGAGTTAAGATATGATAAATAAAACATTTACAATCATTGATCAGGTTGGCATTCATGCACGTCCCTCAACAACATTAGTCCAGACCGCAAGCAAATTTAACGCTGATATTTATTTGGAATACAACGGAAAAACCGTGAATCTAAAATCGATAATGGGGGTTATGTCCTTGGGCATTCCAAAAGATGCTGTTATTAAAATAACTGCTCAAGGTGCTGACGAAGAAGATGCAATCGCCACTTTAGAAAAAGTAATGACACAAGAAGGTTTGGCTGAACAAAAATAAAAAATGTTGTCAGATCGGTGATTTTTCTGCCATGTATTTTGGCTGCAAGGAATCAGATCTGCCCTACGCGGATAGTGGCAGAAAAGGTGGAGGAGAATCCCTCTGCCGTCTTTTTTATAGGCTTATGCCGCTTCTCTGTGGAACGGTGAAGGAAAGTCCTGCACATAAAGGAAGCGAAAGACAAGACAAACTGAAGAAACAGTCTCCTGAATGACTGCTGTCGGATGAACCGATAATCCATCTCGATAACGTTTTTCAATATTACTATCAGAATTTTGAAACAAGGAGCCCGATATGAGAAATGATCGTAGAGAGGCTTTTATTCAATACTTGGCAACTAAAAATGATTGGTGTACTGCGGCAAGTTTAGCAAGTTATTTTAAAGTGTCTACAAGAACCATTAGAAAATATGTCAATGAAATTAATCGGGATCAAATGGTCATTACGTCTTCTGCGCAAGGGTATCAGCTAATAAGCAGAGATAAAGTGAAAACGGACAATCATTACACTTCTCCAATAGACCGTATAAAAGTGATTTTGAAAGAATTAATTCTCCACACAGAAGGGCTAAATATATTTGATTTAGGTGATAAGCTTTTTTTAAGTGTTTCATCAATCGAAAATGATATTGTTCAGGCTAATAAAATGATTAAGCCGTACAGCTTAAAAATTCGTCATAAGAAAGACACGCTTATTTTATTAGGTGAAGAGACGGATAAGCGGCGATTAATGAGCTTTATTATTTCACAAGAAACTTCCGAAGAATTTTTAAGTTTAAAGGCTGTTCAAGATTCTTTTCCGAATTACGATGTTTTTTCACTAAAAAATGAAATCGCTTCCATTCTTGAGGAATTTAATTTGTATGTAAACGATTATATTATGAATAATCTTCTTCTCCACCTTGTGATTACATTGGATCGAATCAAAAACAACAACTCGGTCATTCAGTCATCTGACCTTAATAAATTAAAAAGCAATTTTGAAACCGAAGCAGCTAATAAAATTGCGGATTTATTGGAAGTGAAATATGGTACTGCCTTTAATGAATCGGAGCGATACAATTTTATATTGCTTTTATCAAGTAAAACGACATTGCTGAATTATCAGTCATTAACATCCAGCTCCTTAAATCGCTACGTCGCTGAACATTACGTAAACCTGTCAAAGAAACTGTTAGAGAAAGTACACGAATGCTACTTTATTGAAATTGTTGATGATGAGTTTTTTGTCAAGTTCACGCTCCATATACGCAATCTGCTTTTCCGGGCAAAGCATGGGCAAATGGTTAAGAATCCTTTAACCTATAAATTAAAGGATTCATACCCTCTAATTTATGAACTGGCTGTCTTTATCTCTAATCAAATTCAGCTGATGGAAAACATTCATATTAATGAAGATGAGATTTCTTATATTGCTTTTCATATTGGCTCCTATTTCGAGCGAAGAAAAAATTTGGAAAAGAAAATTATATGTGCAGTAATTTGTCCAAACTACTATGATATGCGACTGCAACTCATTCAAAAGCTCGAAAAGAAATTTCACAATTCTTTAGAGATTATAAAAGTTTTATCTGACTCAAGTGAAATTGTCTTACTCGAAAAAATAGATTTAATCATAAGCACATTACCACTAAAGGATGAACAAGCCCCATCTGTATTCGTTCATCCTTATCTGACAGAAGAGGACTATGGATACATCCAAATTCAATTAAACAAATTAAATAAACAAAAAAAGAATCGCAAAGTTAAACAATATCTTGATTTATATTTTGATGAAGATTTGTTTATGAAAAATGTTTATCTCGACAGCGATGAATCTTATATTGCATTCATGTCAAAGCTTCTGTATGAAAAAGGCTATGTCTCTATAGATTATGGAAAGTCTGTGCTTGAGAGAGAGCGCATGTCCTCAACTGCATTTAATAACAATGTAGCTGTCCCTCATTCCATGCATATGGATGCTGCAAAAACGGGTATTTGTATCATCATCTTGGATCGCCCTGTAGATTGGGGGAAAGAGAAAGTTCAAATCATTGTTATGATTTCAATTAATAAACAGCAGCGTGAATTATTCAGTCCTTTCTTCGAAGGGGTGATTAACATTTTATCCGAATGGAGAAATGTTCATGAGCTAATAAAAGCCAAAGACTATAATGATTTTATGGAAAAGATGATGAGACTTTTAAATGAAAACTAAAGCAGCAGAAGCATATGGACGGGCTAGTGATAACCTGATAAGTAACCAGCTTGTATGATGTCATTCGCTTATAGTAATAGAACTACATTTTGAATGAAAAATCCCAAATTCTCAGTGGTTTTACTGAGAATTTGGGATTTTCTTTTTCGGACATTCCTTACAATACATTGGGAGAATGATAGGGTTGTTAAAAACTTCTTTTTGAGCTGGAGGCCGATCATCAAATGATTGTCGGAAGCCTATTGGGTGATATATCGACATTCTCGGTTGATGCTGTAAAGGTTAGGTATAGCATCTTGCATCACTAATGCTGGGATCATTGGTGTTTGACGGCACCAATCGGAGCTAAGTTAAGTAACCGGATGAACGGGGCGTGTCTCCATGTTGCCATTTTGAAAATTTGGACTGATATTTCTCATGTAAAACGCTTGAACGTTCGTTTTTGTTTCGTCCAAATCGGATTTGTGCCGGGGACCGAAGCGCAAGCCAACCACAGACGGCGTTTTTCAATCCGGGATACGTAGCTCCGTGAAATCCTGCGCTCTTTTGCGATTTCGGGCTGCGTTTTTTCTTTCCTCCGAAGCTGACATAGGGTTAAGACGAACTGGGTGATGGCCGAATTGAATATGTACCATCTTTAAGTAATGCCTTGCCTTGGTATAAATTGTCCAAGATTACATCAATGATACCAATACGGCGGTAAGCGATGGCACTTGAAGCAAATCATCACCATATCTGGATTTATGCCCTTTTCGAAGGAAAAAAGATCCTTCTTCCATCGGCGATAAGCAATAACTAAAAACTAAACGTCTGAAGGAAGTGCTCATACCCCGACAGACAAATTCCATATCTTCCGCTTAAAATGCAGCTATTCATGCTATTAGATACACTCTATCGACTGTGAAATTGCTATAATGTGGTTAATTCTCATTCGCGTTTGGTGGATTCTCTCATCATCTTCTGGCAGATACTCACCCCTTTCATCACCATTTTTAAAGCTGCATAACAAATCATAAACCTTGTAGTAACTATAGGATCAATTCTTTTGGGTAGACAGGAAAGATATTTTCTTAGTGGATATATTTAACAAAGAACGAAAGGAAGATCATCTTAAACAGTTTTTTCTCAAGATCGTTCAGTTGAAGGTCATAGTATAGTCTTAGAAAGAATTCTTAGAACTAACAAAAAAGAAAGGATGAGATTGATGAAGGAATATTTTTCAATCGGGGAAACAGCCCGTCTAAATAACATTTCCATTCAAACATTGCGCTATTATGATAAGATCGGAATTTTCAAGCCTCAATGTACAGACCGGGATAACGGCTATCGATATTACCATGTTAAACAGTTCTTTTATTTGGATATTATAAAATATCTCAAATCCATTAAAACGCCTTTGGAAGAAATTAAGCGCATTATCTCACATACATCTGCCCCTGAACTGATGCAAACCTTTCTTGAGGAGCAAGAAAACGTGATTGAGCGTGAAATGGAAAGACTCGAACGTGCCAGGCAATTGCTTCAAAGAAGAAAGGACCAGCTTCATGAACAATTGGAGATACGCGCTAAAAAAGAAGAAGGTCTGGTGTATGTTCGGCATATAGAAGGCCAAACCATTTTAAAAGCAGCGACACCTCAAGTGAATCCTCATGACCAATCAGATTTGTATTACCGAAAACTGGCTGAAGTCCTGGAAGAAAGAGGAGATATGGTCGATAACTATTATGGACTGATTTATGATTTAAAGCCTTATAAAGATTCCGGTGACATTTATTGCAACAGTGTTTATACGACGATTTATGAAGGAGCAAAGATAGATACAGACGAACAAAATATTGGGATAGATACGATCCCATCCGGTGAATATGTGTGTATTTCATTTGATTGCTCTTCAACAAATTATTTTTCATACTATCAAAAACTGTACCATTTTATTGAATCTCATGGCATTCAAACGGATGGAAAAGTATATCAAGTTTCTTTTCCAAACAGCTATAACTCATTAAAAGAAGAAGACTTCCTCACAGAATTCAGAGTGCTGAAAAAATAACGAACCCCTTGACCCTATAGTTGCTATAGGGTTTATCATTTATGCATCGTTCTTATGAATATTTGAAAGGAAGGGTGTATAATTGGCAGAAAATAAGACACTTCGTTTACTCATGCCGGCAATGGCAAGTCGGAAACAGCCTGCTGTGAGCCCATTTATTAAACTGGCTTGCAGCTAAAACGAACGGTCCTTTTGAAGAGAACATGTCGATCCAGATGCGAGCCTCTCAAATTTAATAAAAAATGAATCTAAAAGGAGCGGTGGAGATGAGAGCACCGATTGATGAACCCATTTGGTACGCCTATCCCGGCATGGTAGCTGTCGTTACGGCTCAATATGAAGGTGAAAAAAACGCCATGGCCTCCGGGTGGCATACGTATATCGGATCTTCTCCCGGAATGTATGGGATATCGTTAAATAAAGAGACATTTACTTACAAATTGATTGAGAAAAGTGGCGTTTTCGGTGTGAATTTTCTTCCGGGGAGATGCTCGGAATTAATTCAAGCATTAGGCACCCACAGCGGCAGAGATATCAATAAGTTTGAAGCATTTCATATTCAATACGAAGAAGGGCTAAAAGCCGAGGTACCGATTTTAACTGATGCATATTTTGCTTATGAGTGTAAAGTACACAGTATTTCCACTTTGGGCGATCAAGAGTGGATTGCGGGAGAAGTTTTACAGAGATATCAAGATAAAGAGCTTTTCTTAAAAAACGGCATGCCGAATTTAGAAAAATTGGATGTTCCGCTTCATATTGGAGGGTCCAGCTATCGAATATTAAATAGTAAAGCAGAGGAGCGTCAACACGTATTTCAGCCCGAAACTGATTGAATAACATTCACTGAGGTAGAGGATATGTGCAGTGGATTCCGCGCTGGAAATCCATTGACTGATACTAAGCAAAAAAGAGATCCAAAGACCGCAACACTTCTTTAAGAAGGCTTTGTGGTCTTTTTATAAATTCTAAGGCTCAATCACTTTACCATGAAAAGGTATTTAACTTTACATTCGCAGGCTATCTGTTTTTGTAGTGTAATAAAGAATTGACTGATTTTGTTGCCTTAATTTCATAGGCATGATAAAATTCCAAATAACCAAACATCCTATGTTTGATAAATACATTACAGGAGGATAGACACATGCTTCAGAAAACAAACCGGCAGACGCTGGTTGAGCAAGTCGCACTACAAATGGAAAGTATGATCGAATCTGGTAAGTGGGGTGTCGGGATGCGCATTCCTGCCGAGCCGGAATTGATGAACGAGTTGAATGTTAGCCGCAATACATTAAGGGAAGCCATTCGGGCATTGATACATGCGGGACTCTTGAAGACGAAACAAGGTGACGGAACTTATGTCTGCTCTTCAAGTGCCTTGGGGGTCGTGTTGAAAAAACGTATTTTGCGATCAGATACACTGCAAACATTAGAAGTTCGGTATGCACTCGAACGAGAGGGGGCCCATCTAGCTGCACAACGCAGAACTGACGACGAGGCGCGCGGCCTTCTTCTCCAGCTGGAACGCTGCGAGGCAGCGGCAGAACTCGGTGACATTGACAGCTTTGTAGCGGCCGATATTGAGCTGCATCAAAATATTGTCAAGGCTTCTCATAATGAAATATTGATTGAAATATACAGCCATATCGCCGAAGCGTTACAAGATTCGATCACAAGCCTGACTCGTTATGAAGTCGATGCGGATTTTTTGAAAATGCACCGGCAACTGGTCGAAGCAATTGTCGGCCAGGACGCCGATCGTGCTGTGGAAGCAGTTCATCGCTATATCGAGGAGTCGAAGGATGTTATCGCCGGTGAAGAGGAGGAGCGTCTATGAGTATACAAAGTACTACGAAGCCAACTGAGGCAAAGCTTTCGTTCTCATTGAGTTTGCCGCTCATCATAGGCGTTGTCCTTATTTCACTGACGATGCGGTCACCGCTCACATCGGTAGGCCCACTGGTAGGTTCGATTCGCGAATCCCTTGGATTATCAAATACTGCCGCAGGCTTGCTCACGACATTGCCGTTGCTTGCATTCTCGCTTCTTTCCCCCTTCGCGCCTATCTTGGCGCGCCGCTTCGGGATGGAACGGATCATACTTTATGCATTGGTTCTGCTCATGGCGGGTATCGCTATCCGCTCTCTGAGCGCAACGGTTCCTTTGTTTGCAGGAACCGTTTTGCTTGGGCTCGCGATTGCAGTGTGCAACGTGCTAATTCCAAGTCTGGTTAAACGGGATTTTTCTCATAATGTCGGTTTTATGACAGGACTGTATTCAGTATCGATGAATTTATGCGGTGCGATAGCCTCCGGTGTAAGCGTCCCGCTCGCCCGCAGTCTTGGTATTGGCTGGAATGGAGCACTTGGAATCTGGGGTCTGCTTGCTCTGATAGCCGCACTATTCTGGTTTCCTAAAGTGCGGGCGAGTCACGCGTCAGCCAAGATAACAACTAGCGGTGCGTCGGCGCGGCGAAGTCTGTGGCGTTCACCGTTGGCATGGATCATTACACTTTTTATGGGATTGCAGTCTCTGCTTTTCTATGTATTGATCGCTTGGTTACCTGAAGTCATGACAAGCCGGAGCTTGAATGAAGACAGCGCTGGATGGATGCTATCGCTATTTCAATTCGCTTCGCTTCCCGTATCATTCATCGTACCAATCGTTGCGGGACGCATGAAGAACCAGCGTTTGCTGGTTGTCATCATGACTGTCCTGTTTTTTGTTTCATTGGGTGGCCTTTATTTCGGCGATAATGCACTTATTTTGTTATGGACAATTTTACTCGGAATTGCTGGGGGATGTGCGTTCAGTTTGGCTATGATCTTTTTAAGCTTGCGGACGAAAGATGCCACCGATGCGGCTTCTTTGTCCGGTATGTCCCAATCTGTTGGATATTTGCTGGCTGCAACAGGACCGACTTTGTTCGGTTTGCTCCATGATGTCACGGCAAGCTGGAACCTCCCAATATTACTGTTGCTTATGGTCAGCATTCTGCTGTTCATATTCGGTCTGGGTGCGTCAAAAAATCAAACGGTATAAGGGGCTTTGTTTCAGTAAAGCTCTTGCTGGAAAAAGCTCATGAACTGCCCAGAATAAATAAAAATGACTTGAATTGGTATAAGTCAAATAAATTGCAATAGAGATAGACTTTTTACTAGGTTGAGGGCCTGGTGAAATAAAAGAGAAGCCGGAACTTCTGGACCGGCTTCTTCTTCATTTCCCCTTCTTCCGCTTCTCCTTCTCCGCCCGTTAAAACTCATAAAACATTTTCATCAGCGCACGCTTCTCAATCCGGGACACATAGCTCCGCGAAATCCCGAGTTCTTTCGCGATTTCGCGCTGTTTTTTTCTTTTTTCAAATCAAGGCCGAAGCGGCCGACGATGACTTCTTTTTCTCTGCCGTCGAGGATGTCGATGTATTTTTTCACTTTTTCAAGCTCTGTGCCTGAGCTGGACGGTGTCGATGACGTCTTCGTTTTCCGATTTGAGGACATCAATGAGGCTGATTTCGTTGCCACTCACAGGTTATCCGTTTTGATGAAAAGAAATAAATCTAAACGATTGCCGAGAGAATGGGACTGTATATGAAGAAATAGAATCTAAGAAAAAGTCAATGAACGAATGTGTCTACACAAATGTTTTAAATTTTTTGTTGAATTTGCATTTCAGCTTTAAAAAAAGATCTGTTAAGTGTAATATTTAAATTGTCAATCATTAAAAAATCGGGGTGGGGAGAATATGAATTACGGTTTTTCAGATTCTTTGAGTGAACAAATTGTTAGAGGGATTTTAAAGGGGTACAAAAGCTATTTAGGTGAACGAAGAGAAAAAAAGAACTCAATGAAAATAAGTAGTGCATATGCATGGGTTAAGGGAAATCACATAGAGGATGCTGTAGCAAATACATGTTCACCAAATAACCTTGAGTATATATCATCGAAGGCTGGTTATACTTGGGGATACCTCCAATTTGTTAATAAAGAAGAAAAAGTCCTTTTTATAATTAAGAATGGTGGTGCTTTAAAAAGAAGTATCTTAACAAACAGAAAAAAGGAAGACGAAAATAATTACCTTATGGAACTTTCTAATATAAATAGTGATTTATCAATTTTTGAAGAACAAACTACAAATAACGATGTTGAGGCATCGGGTCAAATGTGTCTTCAGCTTTTTGATAATCTACATAGTCCAGTTAATGAAGAGGAATTGAGGGAAGAAATCAGACAAATTCAAGGGAAGTATAATCGATTTTATATAGTAACTTATGAAATTGATGAAGGCAAAATGATTTCATCAATAAATCTTTACCTTCCTGCACCAGGATTATCAAAGTTTTACTTGGTTAGTGATTGGACAGATTTGATTGATAAAGCAGGTATTGAGTTTGGTGAAGAAGATTTTGCATCAGTCAAAGATGAGAGTAGTACACCACCAGAAGAGTTTACATCAGGTGATTATATCATTGGAAGGCTTCCACAGTTAGTAAAAGACGAGTAAATATGATAAGGAGGCACCTAATATGTTCGTTGGTGAAAAGCTAACTGATATAAGAGTGCTTCATGGTTATTCTAGAAACGAATTAGCAACTATCCTTGGCGTATCAGAGCAATCAGTATGGCAGTACGAAAATGGTTATGCTACACCAGGAATTCAAACCATGAATAAATTGAGAGAAATATTTAAGGTTAGAACAAAATTTTTTTATACGGAACAAAAAATAGAAAATGACATTAAGGAAGAGGCCATTGCTTATAGATCTTCTGAACGTAACAGTATTAAGAAAACCAAAACTGAAACAATACATCTAAAATATTTGAACTACTTGGTCGATTATATTGAACAATACGTAGAATATCCTATAAACAATATTCTTAAATTGAGGGAGTTTACAATAAAAGAGATAAATAATAATAACGGCTTAAATGAAGGTCTCATCAAAGAAATTTCATTACAAGCAAGACAAATGATAGGGCTTGAAAATGAAAACAATGAAGGATTATTATTTCTTCTAGAAAAGAATGGTGCCTTTATATTTGAAAAATCTCTCGGTATTAAGACAGATGCTTATAGTGCTTGGACTAAAAAAAGTAACAGACCTTTTATAATTTTAGGGAATTTCAAAAAATCTTCTGTAAGAAGGAATTTTGATTTAGCGCATGAACTGGGGCATTTAATTTTACACTATGGGATCAATATTTTAGAGTTAACCACGAAAGAATATGAAAAAATTGAAAAAGAAGCTAACTTATTCGCCGCCAATTTTTTGCTGCCAGAAGAAATGTTCAAAAATGATATTGAATGTATACAAAAAAAATCAAATCCTAATTCATACATTGAATTAAAAGAAAAATGGAAGGTTTCAATTGCTGCAATTGCATATAGAGCGTATAAGTTAAACTTTTTATCTTATCAACAGTACAGATATTTCAATGTTTTACTAAATAGGTTTGACTATAAAGTAAAAGAGCCTTTGGATGATTCAATTCCAATATTAAGACCAGGGAAAATCAGAAACTCACTTAAATTTATATTTGACAATAACTTGGCGAATTTAGAGAGTTTATGTAAGTATTCCCTCTTTGAAATGGAATTGATATCTAATCTTTTCGAAATTGAACAAGACTTCTTTAATGATTATATAATGAAACCTAAATTATATGATTTTGCTAAAAGAGCGAAATAAATCAAGATAAAATATGGACATAAACAAACAGCAATTTTGCTGTTTGTTTAATGTCTGTTTTTTTACTGCTTAATTATTTGGATATCTAATCCGAGAACTACTTGAGTATTTTCTTTATAATTATTTATTAGATATGTCCAAGATGGAAAGCCTGCGGACACTGGACCTACAGAATTTACACTCTTTTTGTTCTTTTTTCTTCTTGACATGGTCCTTGTGGAACACAAAATTTTAAAGGGCGAATATAACGAAAAATGAATAAGCAAAAAAAGAGGCTCGTCAAAAAGTTGGTGAAGCTCACAGATCGGGATTTAGGGAAGGGCATTTGAATATGAATATAAAAAAGAGATAGAAACCCTGATCAAATTATTACTGGATCATAAAAGAGGTTAAAGATTACAAAGAGTTCTTTAAAGCTCCGAAAATCGAAGCTTGGGAGAAAACAGAGGTTTCTTCGGATACCCACAATCAAAATAGAGTGATCTAACAGCTCTATATTAAGTGAAAACTCTTTTAATAGTACACAATCCTCCCCCTATCGGAGAAAGGCCAGCACAATAGAATTTATTACAGAAGTAAGTATTTCGTTGTCTAGTTTGGAATCAACTTCTACCATTACATTTGCTTTTATCTTGAGCATCATTTTCACCTGCGAAAAATAATACCCTTGAGAAATGGGTGGCTTACAAATTTGTACGATTATTTCATTCACTATTAGCTGTGAGTGAGCATGAAATAATGGCCAGCGAATAATTCGACAAATCTTGCAATCTGTTTATTTTATTGATTCTTGTCCGATATGTAGTCGGGGGGTGAGAAGATGGTATTGGGAACCATATCAACAACACTTACAGGTTAGTGGCAATAACCGTTCTGTTTATTACATTCATCTATAGTATTTTATCAATGAGATAATAGAAGTTTAAAGGAGTTGATAGGTGTGCAATGGTTTGGGTTGTCTGACAGTTTTTGGGGGGCGTTATGTGGAGCTTTAATGTCAGGTATAACAGCAATATATGTAATGCATAGAGATATAGCTTTTAGAAAAAAAGATAAGAGAATGGAAAAAAATAATAATTTCAAAAAATCTTTTGAGTTGATAAGAATTTGGACTAATTCCTATTTGCAAGGGTGTGATGAGTTAAACCGTATTATGCTTTCTGAAGAGGCTAGCAAGAAAAAACTTATTGCTATTCAATTAGAATCTATTAAAGAGTGCAGTTTGCGTTTAAACAATATTAATGATGATTATATACCAGAGGTTATTTATAAAGACTTTTTAGACTTAAAAGCATTAATTGAATTAACTTTTTATGAATTTAAAGCATATGAAGAAAGTATTGAGTTATTTAGCGCAGACAATAAATTATTTATTTTAGATGAGAACGAAGGTATAAGACATCAATTAATTCAAGAATATGTTAATGTTAGAAAGAAAGTTCAAGATAAATTTAATGCAATTAATTGTTATAGAGAGGCATTATAATTCATGAAGTGGTGATTTTGAAGGAATCATCAATAGATCAATATTTGATTTCAACTTGTTTGTTTATTATTGATGAATTTAACGAAAGGTTTAAATTCGTAAAAACTAAAGAAGAACTAAAAGAAATTGCCGATTTAGAATTTAATGAATCGGACCTTACAGTGAACTTGGGGTATAATCCCATATAACTGAAAAAATCAATAAAAAGCAAGCCAACCACAGCTTGCTTTTCTTTTATAACTCTAATCATCACTTCCCCTTCCCCTTTGCCTTCTTCCGCTTCTCCTTCTCCGCCCGATAAAACTCATGAAACATCTTCATCAGCGCCCGTTTCTCAATCCGCGACACATAGCTCCGCGAAATCCCAAGCTCCTTCGCAATTTCGCGCTGTGTTTTCTCTTTCTTCAAATCAAGGCCGAAGCGGCCGACGATGACTTCTTTTTCTCTGCCGTCCAGGATGTCGATGTATTTTTTCACTTTTTCAAGCTCCATGTTGAGCTGGATGGTGTCGATGACGTCTTCGTTTTCCGATTTGAGGACATCAATGAGGCTGATTTCAATGCCACTCGCAGGTTATCCGTTTTTGTTGCATTAAAGCAATAAAGAATTTTTGAGTTTAACGTATTTTTTAAAAAACATACATACGTATTTGGTATGTCCCCCATGATGCTATTCACACGTATAGTATCGATGAAAGTAAACCATCTTGAAAATATATGGGCAAACGCACAAACAATTGAATTGAAAATCAAACATGACATGAAAAGATAATTTGGTGTGCCATGAACTGTTGGAATTGAACTGATACGCTGCTGGCAAAACTCTGTCTTAACGCATGCCGAGATGTGAAACAAAGAAATCCCGGTTTCTCTTTCCAATATTCGGGAGACAACTTAATCAAGTTCGATCTATTTCGCCCTGATCAAGAAAAAGCGAATACGTGGGTACGTTATGGGCGGTTTCAGAAAACGGTACGGATCGTCAGCACTTCTACACGATTCTTATACAAACGCCTGAACCGCACGATTTAGATTTAAGCTAGAAAGGAAAATTGTGTATGCTGCGGGACAGAGGAGTATCAAATGGGTATCAATGATGTTACCGGAACACGTTGAATTGCTCAAAGAATATCATGAAGGTCTTGTAAGGTGAAAAAGCCGATTTTAGATTAACAAAAATATGACGAACTCAATAATAAAGTAATCCGTTATGCAATGGAAGAGAATAAACTTTTGCAATTTTTCTTTTATCAGAAGAGAGAGAAGATAAAAGAGTTGACTGGACATATCCATTATATTGATACCTTAAAGTGAGATCTATGAGCCTTACAGATTAAAGATGTATTATAAGTAGATAACATTATCGGGATAGAATCAAGCACTCTCTTCTAAAGCTCTTATCCAAGTATAGGGCTGATTCACTTGTGTTGAATAAAAGGAGTTGATAGCTGTTCAATTTCAGAAAGGTCAATTAAGTTTTCTAACCAGGACTTAATTGACCAAAACAGAGAGAGTGTCAAGGTAATAGATGGGACACAAAGTATTTATTCTTTTAAGAAATTTTCGGCTAAACAAAGCCCCCCCATTAAGACACCAGCTATAAAAAAACCAATCGTAATTTTCCAATCAAAAAGGAAGTAAGAAAAAAAAGTACTGATAAAGGTGTAAATTAACCAAATTAAAGGTGGGCTTTTTTGTTTCAAGATCATCCATCCCTTTCAGCTCAATATTTTTCAGCATCGTTCTGTTTCCAGAAATAATCAGAAAAAACGCCTGCAAAAGCCTCCATTGAATTGTCTAGCTCTTGCATATTGTTATCTACTCCACCAGCTTCTAATAAAATAGAGTGCTTGGACAAATCTTGATTATAAAGGCCATTCCCAGCATCTCTCCCTTTCGCTAGTACACCTCTGCTTATTCCAGGGTATTTTTTTTCTAGTTCTTTATGAAGTTTTTTTGCAAATTCTAGATTTTCTTCGTAGTTAGGATTTGCTTTGCCTATAACAAAAACCAAGCGAGCATAACTCTTACCTTGTATATTAATCGTAGTTTTCTCTTTTCTAAGTGCATCTCTATGAATATCGATTGCATATGTTAAATCTTTATTTGTTGCAGTTGCTTCTTTAACAAGTGAACGGGAATAGCGATATGATTGATTGGCGTTCCATCCTCTATTATGAAGTTTTTCAGTTGCATTTACAGTACTTTGTTCAACACCAATTCCTTTACTTTCTAGGTTTTGTTTTAATTTTTTCCCCACCCCTATAACATTAACTCTTTCATCAGAACTAACTGCATCATCTGGCGTATTTGCATTCTTAAGAAGAGGAAGGAAGGATTCCCAGCTGTGAGTATGATAAAGGTAAACAACTTTTCTTCCGTTAGTGGTCTGAGAAGGTTTTGGGTTCGAATCTTTATTTTCTTTACTATCCTCTGTCAACATTTCTTGTGAAATTTCTTTTTCTTTTAGCAATACTTCCATTGGGGGTGAAGACTCTTCAGGTAGAGTAGTGAAATCTGTCCCTTGTCCAGCGACTTCAATTTTCGTATCAAATTCTGAAAACCCCGGAATTTCTTTTCCTAAGAAGGTTCTGTAGTCATCTGGTTTTACATTGGTCATTAATTGAAAAGCTAACTTAGTTATTGAAATGTCCTCTAATGGATTTTGATTTGCTGCAAAATATTTATTTTCACTGGCTAGAAAATAGCGAAAAACCTTTTGAGAATCGGTTTCTTTTAATGCAGTATTCATAAAGTCCGCTGAGATTCTAATTGAAAGAAACGTTGTCATCAATCCTATGATTATAAACAAACCAACAAAGGATAAAATCCCTGCTTGAATATAAAGGAAGACATATCTCTTTTTTCCCTTTCTTTTCATAATGCCCCTCCTAAAAAACGATTTCCTTGTAAGTATATGAAAGAGTAAGAGGGAATAGAATCATAAATAGACAAGTTTCAAAAAACAACCCTTTTCGAACCAAATTTCCCTTTTATTTTTTTTATATGAAAAAAAAGATTTTTTGTAGTCTTGAAGAAATGAATACAAAGAACTTAATTCTTTGCTGAAAGGGTGGGATTGGATGGAGTTAATTTTTTTCATACAATGTTTCTTTAGTGTAATGTTCTCAATCTCTTTTATCGTTAAATTGAAAAACATTAGCGGTTTCATCGAAACAGTCTCTTCCATAATAAGCAATCTTTTTGTTGCAAAAATTTCCGCATACTTTTTCCTTATCTTAGAGGCGTTAGCAGCGATAACAATAGCATTTAATACTACCAAGCTTTTTGGTGAAGTGATCATTTTGATGTTATTGCTGGCATTCTTAATAAGCAATCTATTGGTTCAATTTAAAAAGCAGAAAATCAAATGCAATTGTTTTGGGAAACTAAGTGAAGAATTTCTTGGTGACAAGGTTTCATATTATCGTATAACAGTTTTAGGTCTGTTACTGGGAACTCTAATTTTTTTTAGAAGGTCCCAAATAGGTATTGAACTCGTTCCTCTTAATACGACTCTAAATCTATTCTTATCAAGTATTGCTGTCATGCTTACATACTTTTTAATTAATACTTACATACATTTAATGTATATGAGGAGGAATAAATATTGAGTGAAACAATTCTAATGATCTCCCTGTCTTTTTTAGTTATAACAGTTGCATTCTTGGTACTGCAACTTTATAGGAATATGCTAAGAACAAAGAAGCAACAGGGATTATTAAAAAGTGACGAAGGACTACCGAAAGGAGAAACTTACCCAATCACCACATTAAAAACGATTGTGGGGCAAGAAGTGACTATCTCAAAAAAGACACGAGGAGTTATATTGATCTTCACTTCATATGGATGTAGTGGTTGTAAGAGAGTTTACCCATTTCTTGAATTACTTAAGAAAGAGTATCCCAAAATACAATTTGAACTAATAATGTTAGCGAACAAGAAACAGGCACAAGAAACTATATCTTTATATAATTTAGAAGATTGGTCAGTATCAATAATCGACCATGAACACTTACATACCCTTGGAATAACCGGTTTTCCTTTTTCTTACTTAATTTCAAATGAAGGAAAAGTCATCGAAAAGGGTTTGATAAATTATAAAAAAGATATTGACTTTTTAGTATCTATGTTACAAGTAAAAAAAATATCTTAAGATATTCAGAACTTGAAAGGGGGTGAAAAAATGGAGAACGAAGAACTTAATCTTGATTTTGCACCTCAAGATGCAGACTGCTGGTATATTTATTGCTCCACTAACACTTGTGGACCAGGAAGACAAGCTACAATAGAATATTGTAATGGACCAGATAGAGTGCCTTATAAACAGCATTGTGGATGTGGGTACTTCGCGTAAAATAAAGGGGGTCGGGTATTAATCCGATCCTCTCTTAAGAGGTTAAAATTGTGATTACATACTTTTTGAAATCTTTTCATTTAATTTTCAAAACTAATAAGCTATGGATTTTTGGTTCTCTATTTATTCGTATCTTGAATGGATTGTTTCCTGTATGTGAATTATGGATACTTACTAGACTTGTTAACGAAACAGCAAGTATCATAATAGACAAAAAAGACAACGTTTTAACATTAGTCTTCTTATTATTTATACAATTAATAATTATGATATCTAGGTCTTCTTGTGTTCATATAATGAATGTATTAGACAAGGATATGGAATTAAAATTGAATCTTAAGTTGGGAAACATGATCATTGAAAAATCCTTGAATTCCCCCTTTTTTTATTTTGACATGCCTGAGTTTTATAACCATCAATTTAGGATTAACAACTATGGGCACAGTTTTTTAAGGCCGATCAGCAACTCTATGCATGTACTGCAATTATGTATAACAATTGTTTCGTATATAGGCTTTTTGTTCTTTATTCATTGGGGACTTGTGGTCTTAGGGATCCTAGCTTCAATTCCTGCCTTCATCATCCAGTACAAGTTTGGTTACTCAAATTTCAATTTAAATAGGCTCCAATCCGGATTAATGAGAGAAGCGAGCTATATCAATTCCTTATTTAGAAACAAACAAAGCATTAAAGAGATCAAATTATTTAGATCAGGGAACTTTTTAATTAATAGATGGAGGAAGCTCACCACATCAAACAATAAAAAAATCTTAAAGCTCTTTTTTAAACAAAATTGGGCAAACATAGGATTGGACTCTCTGACCGCTGTTCTTTATTCCATGTCTGCAGTTTTAATGGTCTGGCTGTTGAAATTAGGAAAAATGAATATAGGAAGCTTTGTATCAACAGCACAAGCAATTCAGGGACTACAAGGAACTGTTAACCAAACATCACATTTATTAGCTTCCCTTTTCGAAAGCAATCTTTATATAAAAGACTTCTTTGATTTTATTGAATATCAAAATGAAGATGATGCAAAAAAAGAAAAGTTAGAAAAAAATATTGCAAATAAATCGGATACAGCAAATATCTCACTTAAGCATGTTTACTTTAAATATCCACTAAGCAATGGTTACTCTCTGAAGGACATTAATTTGGAAATAAAGGATAAAGAAAAAGTTGCGATTGTAGGTCATAATGGTTCAGGAAAAACTACATTGATTCAATTGATTATCGGTCTATATAAACCCACTGCCGGAAACATCTTTTTAGAAGGAAAAGATTTATGCCAAATAGACGAAAATGAGTTAAGTGAGTATGTTAGCGTTGTTTTCCAAGACTTTGTTAGATATGCCTTGTCAGTTAAAGAAAATATTGCTTTAAGCGATATTAGTCAAATAGACAATCTAAATGAAATTAAACAGACTGCATTTTTAAGCGGAGCAGACAGCTTTATAGAGGCATTGCCTAACGGTTATGATACGACTTTGGGAAAAGTTCTCCCGAATAGTATTGATATCTCAGGAGGTCAGTGGCAGCGGATAGCTCTTGCTAGATCAATTTTCAAAAAATCAAAATTGATAATACTGGATGAGCCAACTGCTGCTCTAGATCCTAAAACAGAGGCCTATGTCTTTGAGAAATTTAGAGAATTGACCGAGAATAAAACAGCTATTTTTATTTCACATCGATTAGCTTCGGTTAAGATGGCAGATCGAATTATTCATTTAAAAGATGGTCAGATTTTAGAAGAAGGCAGCCACAAAGAGCTTATGGCGTTAAAGGGTGAATATTATAATATGTATATGACCCAAGCTAAGTGGTTCGATGGGCAAAGAGAGGAGGTTATCTCCTAAGTTAGCTGCAGCTAGACAGGCAGGCCAGTCTATTTCCTGCAGTTATCAAAATGAGAACTGAAAATGAAACGAAAACCGGCTTCGATCGATGACAGTGGGCTGTCTCAGTACAGGGTTAAGGGCTTGATGATGACTAATTTCATAAAGGTCAAATAAGTTTTCTAAACCAAACTCAATTGACCTTTAGCAATGTTAAAGCCTATTATTTTGGGGGAGAGGTGCTATAATACTTTTAAATTTAACCCGTTATCCTTAAAAATAATGGGAAGAACTCGATTAGAGTATCCCCCTCACCATATAAAAATTAATTTAGATTAGCTAACATTTTTGTGTTGGCAATGTTCCTGCTTGAGTGAAACTTACCATACTGTTAGTGTGGTGGTTGGTTCAAACGTTACTTTTTAACAGGCTTAAAAGTGGTTAGAAGTGGGGGAGTTTTTAAAGCATCCCCCACTTACATTTTCTGAATAATTAGAACAGAAACACAATGAATGAATTTCACTTCCTCTTCGTCTTCTTCAGCTTTTCCTTCTCCGCCCGATAAATAAACAAAAAGAAAGCATAGAAAAAACAATTTCAATAATCCCTGTATGATGTCAACGCCAGATGTTAATGATACATGTTGAACTTTTTAAATGAAGAGTACAGCTGAAATTTTTCCATAGGGGTTGGTGAAAGTGGTAATACCTAATGTTGGTGAAAGTACACGGATCTGTTTACAGACATGGATGGGTACTTATGTTTGCGCGGAGAATGGTGGCGGTGATTTGGTTGTGGTTAACCGCCCAGAAGCTAAAGAGTGGGAAACCTTTGAACTCAACCGTTTGGATGAAGACCACATCACACTTAAAGCACATAATGGCCAATACTTATGCGCTGAAAACGGTGGTGGAACAATCATCGTTGCGAACCGAGGAGAAGCACATGAATGGGAGAAATTCGGTCTGTTCATCGATCATAATGGACTTGTGTCCCTGTCAGTACATAATGGCCAGTTCCTTTGCGCTGAGTCAACAGGGGTACTTATGGCAAATCGAAATGAACCAAAAGAATGGGAAGCTTTCCGGATCGTCGATCCTTCAAACTCGAACATTGAACAGACACGGATCGAAGTTAATGTATACAAGATCGTTTCTGCTCCCTTCTGGCATACTGGGACTGTCATTGATGGTCGTGAGTACTATTTCCAGGATAACAATCAGGTTGAGACTTGCAATCCAAGCGGAATGGATCTTAAACACCATCGTACAATGGTACGTATCGTACCTGGTAACTTGGATAAAGCAAAGGCGACTCTCGAGTCAGTCATTAATCGATGGAACGGCACAAGATATGACGTAGCTGGTCACAATTGTAACTTTTTCACTGACGATCTTATTAAATCTCTTGGTGCCCCTGGCCTCGATCAAGAATACCTCAATGCTAGTGGCTTGGCCAAGGGATTGAGGCAAGTACCCGGGGGAGCCACTGTGCAAGAGTTAATTGTCAAGTGGCCTATCACTGACAAACGACTTGATCAGGCCTTCATGGATGATTTACAGCGACTTGCACGTTTGCCAGATGATATAAGAAAAGAGATTGTCCGTTTCTTTGATCGTATTCGTTTTCCGTGGTCATGGTGAATTATTTTGGACAGATTCACTAACAAATTATCTTGCAGTGATCATGATAGATGTGCTGTGAAAAACGAAAATAACATTATAGTAGCAAGACCGAAGAAGATGTATTACAGGAGGTGAAACAATGTATCAATCAATACATAACTCACAAATGTTTATGTTCATATGTGTTTGCCTTATATCTTTATGCGGTATTACGGCTGTAGTATTGGGATTGCGAAAAAAAAGTAAAGGCTAATTTAATTTACAAAAGAAAAAGAGGCCAGGTTAGTATAACTCCGAGCCTCATCATCGATCTCATTTCCCCTTCGCCTTCTTCCGTTTCTCCTTCTCCGCCCGATAAAACTCATGAAACATCTTCATTAACGCGCGCTTCTCAATCCGGGACACATAGCTCCGCGAAATCCCGAGCTCCTTCGCGATTTCACGCTGCGTCTTTTCTTTCTTCAAATCAAGGCCGAAGCGGCCGACGATGACTTCTTTTTCTCTGCCATCCAGGATGTCGATGTATTTTTTCACTTTTTCAAGCTCCATATTGAGCTGGATGGTGTCGATGACGTCTTCATTTTCAGATTTCAAGATATCAATTAAAGAAATTTCGTTGCCTTCTTTGTCCTGGCCGATCGGGTCATGGAGTGAGACGTCTTTTTTCGTTTTTTTCAATGCGCGCAAATGCATGAGGATCTCGTTTTCTATACAACGCGCCGCATAAGTGGCGAGCTTAGTTCCTTTTCCGGCTGAATAGCTTTCGATTGCTTTGATCAGCCCGATCGTTCCGATGGAAATCAGGTCTTCTGCATCCTCGCCTGTGTTTTCGAATTTTTTGACGATGTGGGCGACCAGCCGGAGGTTATGTTCGATCAGCATGTTTCTCGCGTGTTCATCCCCCTGGGCCATCAGCTCCAAGTACTTTTTTTCGTCACTGCTTGACAGCGGTTGTGGAAAGGCATTGTTTTTCACATATGATACTAAAAAAACGAGTTCCTTGATGACATAACCGAGCGCTGCAAAAACACCTGTCATTAACGGCACCTCCACAAAATGTATGTAGGCAGAAGCCTATATGTAAATGTATGTGGGAGGGGGGATGTCTGTGTCTGTACCCGGCAAAATTGCCGGACTGCCAAATATTCCGGCGTTCTGTTCGGCATGAAGCCGCTTGTTTTCGCCGGAAAGGGCGACCGTTGCAATCGCTTCCATTTTTTAGCCGTTTACAAAAGTTAACAAGAGCGGGATAATAAAGGTAAGGGGGTGAGGGTGCCGGACGGTTCACCATATCGTAAACGCTATCAACCAGCCGGTCCGGTGCGGCAGATGAAAAACAAACGTCTGTTCATACTTTCGTTGATTGTGTTGAGCGTGGTCATGATCGGAGTTCAGGAAACCTTCCCAAACCTGCTGACGACAGGGTTAATGACTGTCGTTATTGCGGCGGCAGTTTTTAATATTTTAAAAGAATCGCTGAATAAAAAAGATGAAACACACAGCAAATGAGGCGACAGAAAGCGACGGTGCTTCTATCGCCAATAGGAAAACCGGCTCAAAGTGGTGAGCCGGTTTTCTTATTTGTTATTCTTTCAGCGCTTTTCCCATGCCTTTTAAAAATTGCAGGCCGAAGCCGACGGCCCGGTTGATGTCCGGATCGTTCATGGCTTTCAGCAGATCGAGGACTCCGGTTTTTTTATCGCTTTTTAAAAAGTCCTCTCCTTGTTTTGTGCCGGCGACGATGCTTTCTACAAGTTTCCCCATGACTTCCGGTTCGGCTTTGGAGAGAGCGCCGCCTGCTGCAATGGCTGTATTCATCAGGTTTTTGGCCGGCTCTTTGGACAGCTGGCCGAGGACGATTTTGGCGATGTCTTCCTTCGCGCCGATCATGCTGTCTGCGGCATCAAGGATCCCGAGGCCGTTCAGTTCGCCGAGAAGCTTCATCGTTTTTGAAACGGCGGCTTCCTGTTCAGCCAAAAGGGCTTTGAGTTCTTCGAGTTTTTCAAGCTTTATTTGCTCCTCAGATTTTTCTTCTTTGCGGATGGCGGTGATGGGAGCTGCCATGTGTGATGACCTCCTTTTGATTTAGTCTGTTAAATGAACGTACCCCGGACGCTTCCATTTCCGCTCGACTTCAGCCCCGTTTTGCGGATGGCGTTTCTTATTGCGCGGATTTGTTTTCGGAAGCGGCGGTTCTGCACATCCGCCGAGCACTTCCATACGAACCTTGGTCTGCTTGTAAGCCGGTGTATTGGTGCGCGCATCTACTGCGGGACCGGTCAAGAAATTGATCGCCGATTCTTTATCTGTCGAGTTCATCGGCAGATAAAGTTCGTTCGCTCTGACCCGGTCTGTCACAAGCGCCGTTAATTTTACGGCGCCAAACGGCGAGATCAGCCTGACCTGCGATCCGTCGCAGATGCCCCGTTCTTTGGCGAGCTCAGGCGAGACTTCCACAAAGACGTCCGGCACTTTTGCCTGGATGCCTGCCGATTTGTTTGTCATATTGCCTTCGTGAAAATGCTCCAGCATTCGGCCGTTGTTAATGTGAAGGTCGTACTCCTCAGGAAATTCGGCGGGCTCTGCCCAGTCTGCGATGGCAAAGCGCGCTTTCCGGTCAGGAAAGTTAAAGCCGTCTTCATACAAAAGAGGCGTGCTTTCTCCGGTCAAGCTGCCCCACAGGAAGCTGTTCCATCCTTCAATTGCGTCATAATCCGCCTTGGAGAACAGCGGAGACAGGCTTGCCATTTCTGAAAAAATGTCGCCAGGGTGGCTGTAACTCCAGTCAGCTCCAAGCCGGTTTGCGATGTCTTGAATGATAACCCAGTCCGGCTTCGCATCTCCGAGCGGCGGGAGCGCCTGATACAACCGCTGGACACGTCTTTCCGTGTTTGTAAAAGTTCCATCTTTTTCAAGAGAAGCTGACGCAGGCAGAACGACGTCGGCGTATTGAGCTGTTTTCGAAAGGAACACATCCTGAACCACAAGGAATTCAAGGCTTGATAAAATGTCATGGACCCGGTTTGCGTTTGAATCGACTAAAGCCATATCTTCTCCGACGATATACATGGCTTTCATTTTGCCTTCTTCAACGGCGTGAAGCATTTCAATGTTGTCAAGTCCGGGCTCCTCGTCGATTGTTGTGCCGTAAGCTTGTTCGAACTTTTTCCGCGCTTTGTCATCTGTAATGTGCTGATATCCCGGAAGCCAGCCGGGAAGCGTCCCCATGTCGCAGGCGCCCTGGACATTGTTGTGGCCGCGGAGCGGGTAAGCTCCTGCGCCCGGGCGGCGGTAATTCCCGGTAGCTAAAAGCAGGTTTGAAATCGCTGCGGACGTGTCGGAACCGCCCGTGTTTTGGGTGACCCCCATTCCCCAAAGAATGCATGTACCGTCGGCGTCGCGGATCATCTCAGCGATTTGAATCAGCGTCTGTTTATGGATGCCTGTAATTTTTTCTGCATATTCAAGGGTGTATGTCTCAAGAGATTGCTTATATTCCTCAAAGAAATTGACGTTTTCATCGATAAACGCCTGATCGTGCCAGCCCTGGTCGATCATATACTTTGTCACGGCCATCAGCCATACTTGATCAGTTCCTTGCCGCGGTCTGATGAACAGATCCGAGCGTTCGGCCATTTCGTTTTTGCGAAGATCGGCGACGATCAGCTTTTGTCCGTGAAGCTTATGGGCGCGCTTCACGCGGGTCGCCAGTACCGGGTGGCCTTCGGCCGGGTTGGCGCCGACGATGATGACGAGGCCTGCTTTCGCGATGTCTTGAATGGTGCCTGCATCGCCGCCCATGCCGACCGTGCGGAACAATCCGTCTGTTGCCGGAGACTGGCAGTAGCGCGAGCAGTTGTCGACATTGTTAGTGCCAAATACTTGCCGCGCCAGCTTTTGCATTAAGTAGTTTTCTTCATTCGTGATTTTTGAAGACGAAATAAATCCGACTGCGTCTTTTCCGTTCTGCTCCCGAATCGAGCCTAATCTGCGGGCAACGTAGTCAAGCGCTTCTTCCCAAGTCGATTCGACAAATTCGTTATTTTTGCGGATCAGCGGTTTGGTTAAACGTTCTTCCGAATTGACGAAATCCCATCCGAATTTCCCTTTCACACACGTCGAGATGGCATTGACTGGAGCTTCTGAAACCGGCTGAATTTTTAAGATGTCACGGCCTTTTGTCCATACTTCAAATGAACAGCCGACACCGCAGAACGTACAGACGGTTTTTGTCTTTTTGGTCCGCTGTGAACGCATCGCCGCCTCGACTTCTGAAACGGCAAAGATGCTGCTGTATCCCGGCTCTACATCTTTGACAAGGTCGATCATTGGCTCCATGACATCCGGTTTGATGCCTGTCATGAAACCGGCTTTTCCAAGCATTGATTTTTCCATTAACGCATTGCACGGACAGACCGTGACACACTGCCCGCAGCTGACGCATGAGGATTCGTTGATTGATACGCCTTCATCCCAGATTACCCGCGGCCGTTCAAGCTCCCAGTCAATCGAGAGCGTCTCATTGACCTGCAGGTTTTGGCAAACTTCAACACATTGTCCGCAAGCAATGCACTGATTCGGATCATAGCGGTAAAAGGGGTGTGACATATCGACGGCGCAAGACGGGTCTTCTTTAGGCGTGTAAGGGTATTTCTGGTCTTCGATTCCCATCATTTCTGCCGTATTATGTAGCTTACAGTTCCCGTTGTTGTTGTCGCATACCGTACAATAGAGCAAATGATTTTCGAGCAGGCGGTCCATTGCTTCTTTTTGTGCAGCTTTGACCCGTTCTGCTGACAGGCTGATCGTCATTCCGTCTTCAGCCCGCAGGGAGCATGCCCGTTTTAATTTTCCGTCTGCTTCCACAATACACGTATCACACGTTTGAATAGGATCCGTCTCTGGTACATGGCATATTTGCGGGTGTTCAAACCCGTTTTTGTTCAATATGTCTAAAACGGTTGCCCCGGCCACTGCTTCAAATTCTTTGCCGTCTATCCGGATACTGATTGGCTTTCCGTCCATCTTCATTTCCCTCCATCATGTTCAAAATCAAAAAAGCCATGTACATATATACCGATTTCCGGCGCGGGAAAGCGGTATAAACATACATGGCGGAATAGTTTACTAGCAAAGCTTACTAACAGACCAATCCTATATTGTCAGATTCGATAGATTCATAACACGACGGTATTACAAATCCATCAGCCCGGCTTTAATTATAAAGTGATATTGATTATAATTCAATAGAATAGGAAAATTTTAACCAAGTGAAATGTCTAAGGGGACATCGAGACAGGTGTAAGGTTTTAAACGGAAGGGGTATGCATGATGTCTAAAAAAATCCATGAATTCAACGATATGATTCGCAAGCTTCGAAAAGAGCTGTTTGGCAAGGGGCCTGAACGGATACGAACGGTCTTTGTCGACAATATGGCAGTTTCGACACTGTACGGCAATTTGACGGCGAGCGAGCAGTTTATCGCAAGCACGCCGGAGGGAAGGGAAATGGTGCATGCGGCAAGGACGACCCTGATTCAGAAACACTACTCCAATCACGTGCCGGAAGGAATGGAGGAGCTTATCGGAGCGAAGCTAGAGCACCTTTTTACGGACATCAAAATTCAGGAGGATATTGCAGTGTCTGTTTTTATCTTTGACCGCAATATTGAAGGCGTCGCCGAATCAGCCGGCGGGGCTTGATGATCTGTCTCAAGTTCGAGGGGGAGTCATGATGATTGAACTGAAATCGAGTGAAAAACGAAAAGCAAAGGCTTTGTTAGCGGAAGAAAGCCCGACATTCGCGCATGCGATAGCCGAAGGAATCATCGAAGGAAACGTCTATGTCGATGATTTCCTCACACCGGCCACTGCTCTTTTTCGAACATCTTCCGGGATTTATTATGTCGCTGGAAACCCTCCGGACAGCGGAAGAAGCGAGTGGCTCCATTATTTAAATGAACAGAGGAGCGGAGCGCGCTTTACCGTGTTTTCGGCTTCTGAAGAGTGGGACGCTTTTTTAATCGGGGGGCTTGGCGATCCTCTGCAGCAAATGGAGCGCGTGTCATTTTTCCTCGGAAAAGAGGAGCGTGATTGCGGCGCAGCATTTGCCGGGGTTGAAAGATTTACTGAAGATGACCTTCAAAAAAGCGCGAATTTTACTGAAAAATACGCTGATGAGTATTGGGGAGGGGCCAGCCGTTTTTTGAAGAACGGTTTCGGGTTTAAAGTGTTGCATGGAGGTGTGGTCGCAAGCGAATGTGTCACCATTTTTTGTTCGGAACGCTTTGCCGAAGTTGATATCGCAACACACCCGGATTACAGGGGGCGGGGATTTGCAGTCAGCTGCGCCAGCGCCTTTATCGCACATGCAATAAAGAACCGTTTGAAACCGCGTTGGGATTGCGACCGGCAAAACCGCGCATCGATCCGCCTCGCTGAAAAATTAGGTTTTCGACCTGTCAAAACTTATTCTTTATTTGTCGGAAAACCGTGAACCAATACGAATGTTTTTAAACAGGGGGGACAGGTTAAAGGCATAGCAAGGACTGGATGCGGCAGGATGACAAAGAGTTCTCCCGTTGAAAGTGCGGCTTCTCTCCTATATGATCGTAGTATTGGCTTTTGGAGGTGGAACGAATGAAAAAAAGCTTGGTGATGGTTCTCGTTTTTCTGCTTCTGCTTTCAGGCTGCGGAGAGGACGATCCCAGAAAAGTCGTAGCATTTGGAGACAGCAATACACGCGGCTCAAATTGGCAATTTCGCGATTATCCAAAAGCGGAAAAGTGGGTCAATTTACTTCAGACTTCCCTTCAAGGGCAGTACAAAATAAATAATGCAGGAATAGGCGGAGAAACGACGGAAGACGCCAGGTTTCGGTTCAGGAAGGATGTGCTGGACAAGCAGCCGGCATATCTTTTTATCATGTTCGGAACAAATGATGCAGCAATTCTTACGAAAGGGCTGCCGCGCGTATCCAAAAAAAGGTTTAAAGAAAACCTTTATTATTTTGTTAAAGAAAGCCGCCGCCGCGGGATAGAGCCGGTTTTAATGACGTGCCTGCCGATCGTCGAAGGAAGCGGGGACAACATCTTTTATTATGCAAGATACCGGGCTTCTTCGTTTGAAAAATACGGTGGAGCGCGTAAATGGCACGATTCCTATAATGACGTCACAAGGGAAACGGCGCGGGAACTTGATGTTCCGCTTATCGACAACTGGAAAAACATCGTGAAAAAAGCGGGCGGAGCTACAGATGAGAAGCTGATCCATTCGAGGTTTATCGACCCATCGGGAAATCACTTAACCCCAAAAGGCGCGCGAATTATTTTTGAAGGAATTAACAAAAGCAAAATCATAAAAACGTCTTGATTTAAGTAAAAGGCCTAGCCATTTCTCCTTTTTCTTCATAGGCTGTTACTATAACAGACCAAAGGAGGAATGATGCGATGGGATATCCTTTTCCCGCTGGTCCGTGTTCGTACCCGGCTTATCCCGGATATGCAGGCGCCGCATACGGATATGCGTTCGTTGTCGTCCTTTTAGTCGTCCTGCTGGTCATCGGCGGGTTCTACTGGCTTAGTCCTCGCGGATTCTTCAAATAGCACCTCTTTTATAGAGAGGTGTTTTTTCATGAAAAACAGTAGTAAGCGTATTATTCAAGTGATATAATATCAACCTAAGTGAAAAAAAGCGGCAAGAGCGCCCGGGAGTGCTTGAGCTATGAAGAGACGGAAAGCAGATGACCGAGCGACCTTCTTTTGATTTCGGTTTCAATCAGCTCGATGAATTCGCGGTTCAAATTCATCTCATTTGCTTTAATGTATGATTCTATTAAAAGTTCATCAGACAGCTTTTTCATACTCGGTACCCATTTAATGGGGAAGACACCTCCTCATGAAAATTGGAATAACCTGTTTGGAATAAGCATAAAATGTTAAGTTATATGATCTTTGTTTGAAGTACCTATAATCTATCATGAATATTGGGCGAGAACAATCGTTCTGTTATCCACACCAAAAAGTGGATAACTTGTGGGTATCATGTTTATAATTTAATAAAAGGTCGATGAAATATGAGTGGATACTGTGTGTAATTTTATCCACACCTGTTGAAGAATCCTATTATATGTCGAAAACTTTTCGGACAGCCGATTTTTTAAGACACTTTTAGATTTGATTCGACACATTGAAAAAAGAAGCAGTAATTGAAAGGAAAGGGTGCGGCTTTGTGTTAAAAAAGTTTTTTTTGCCGGATGAATTTGTAAAAAATATTTTTCATATTACCCCTGAAAAACTAAAAGAGCGCAATGTAAAAGGGATTATTACAGATTTGGACAATACGCTTGTAGAATGGGACAGGCCGAGTGCTACACCGCGTCTTATCGAGTGGTTTGAAGAGATGAAAGAGCACGGGATTAAAGTGACAATTGTCTCTAATAATAATGAAAAACGCGTCAAAATATTTTCTGAACCGCTTAATATTCCGTTTATTTACAAAGCGAAAAAACCGATGGGCAGAGCTTTCAGAAAAGCCGTTAAAAATATGGGTCTTAAAAAAGAAGACGTCGTTGTCATAGGAGATCAGCTCATGACAGATGTGCTTGGAGGGAACCGCAACGGGTTCCATACCATTCTTGTCGTGCCTGTGGCTGCTTCCGACGGCTTTTTTACGCGTTTCAACCGCCAAGTCGAACGCAGAATTCTCAGCGCTCTAAAACGGAAAGGCCATATTCAGTGGGAGGAATAATGAATGGAAAAGGTAGTTTGTATCGGATGCGGAGTCGCCATTCAAACCGAAGATAAAAATAAACTGGGCTATGCGCCTGAAGCATCGCTGTTAAAAGAAGACGTCATCTGCCAGCGCTGCTTCAGATTGAAAAATTATAACGAAATTCAAGATGTTTCACTGACGGACGATGACTTTTTGAAGATTCTGCACGGCATCGGGGAAACGGATTCACTCATCGTGAAAATCGTCGACATCTTTGATTTCAACGGAAGCTGGATCAACGGACTGAACCGCTTTGTCGGAGGTAATCCGATCTTATTAATAGGAAACAAAGCAGATATTCTCCCTAAATCAGTCAAGCGCGAGCGCCTTGTAAACTGGATGAAGCGCGAGGCGAAAGAGCTTGGCTTAAGGCCTGTTGATGTGCTGCTCGTCAGCGCCGGGCGCGGGCAGGGGATGAAAGATGCGATCGACGCGATCGAACATTACAGACAAGGCAAGGACGTGTATGTCGTCGGATGTACGAACGTCGGGAAATCAACGTTCATCAACCGGATTATTAAAGAGGTTTCCGGAGAAGACGACATTATCACGACATCCCAATATCCGGGGACGACGCTTGATGCGATTGAAATCCCTCTGGATGATGGATCTGCGATGTATGATACGCCGGGAATCATCAACCATCATCAAATGGCGCACTATGTCGCGAAACGCGATCTGAAAATATTGACGCCGAAGAAGGAGCTGAAGCCGCGCACCTTTCAGCTGAACGAGGAACAGACGCTGTTTTTCGGCGGATTATCGCGGTTTGATTATGCAAGCGGAGGCAGGTCTTCGTTTGTATGCTATATGCCGAATGAACTCAAGATCCATAGAACAAAGCTTGAAAACGCGGATCAGCTGTATGAAAAGCACGCTGGGGAAATGCTTGCTCCCCCTGCAAAAGAAGATCTTGACTCGTTTCCGGCGCTTGTCAAACATACGTTTACGATTAAAGAGCCGAAAACGGACGTTGTGTTCTCGGGCCTTGGCTGGGTAACGGTCCAGGGGGCAAACCAAAAAATTGTCGCCCACGCCCCTAAAGGCGTTCACGTGTTTTTGCGCAGATCTCTAATATAAGTGCTAAGGGGAGAGAGTTATGAAACCGATATACGGACTGATTGGCAATCCGGTGGCCCATTCCATGTCTCCGGACATCCATAATGCGGCTTTGAAGGATCTTTCTTTAGAAGGGCATTATCACGCTTTTCGCGTGGAAAACGAAGATCTTGAAGATGCTGTGAAAGGTATGCGGGCCCTTGGCATTCAAGGGTTTAATGTGACCGTCCCCCACAAAGTATCGATCATGAAGCATCTCGACCGTATTGATGAAAGCGCCGAAGCTCTCGGGGCGGTAAACACTGTCAGAAGAGAAAAAGAAGGGCTGGTCGGATATAATACAGATGGAGCAGGGTTTCTTAAATCGCTGAAGCCATCCCTTGATCGTCCGCTTTCTGAGCTCTCGATACTGTTGATCGGAGCAGGCGGTGCGGCGAGGGCGATATTTACCACTCTGGCAGCCGAGACGCCCAAGCGGCTTGATGTGGCGAATCGTACGCCTGAAAAGGCATTAGCATTCACTCAGCGTTTTGATGGAGAGGCACGCGCCTTGTCACTGCAGGAAGCGGAAGCAGACTTGTCAGCATATGATATCGTGATTCAAACGACGTCGGTCGGGATGCATCCGAATGTCGAAGCTGCCCCGCTTTCATTGGCGAATGCGAAAGAAACGTGCCTTGTATGCGATATTATCTACAATCCGCTGAAAACGGCCCTGCTGCATGAGGCTGAAGCAAAAGGCTTGAAAACATTGGACGGAGTCGGCATGTTCATCGGCCAGGCAGCCCTTGCTTTTGAGCTGTGGACAGGACATGAGCCGAATATGGAAAAAATGAAATCAATTGTGTTGCAGCAACTAGGAGGAAAATCATGCTAACAGGAAAACAAAAACGCTATTTGCGCCGGGAAGCGCATCATCTGTCACCGATTTTTCAAGTCGGCAAAGGCGGAGTCAACGAAAATATGGTCAAACAAATCAGCGAAGCTCTTGAAGCAAGAGAATTGATCAAGGTGAGCGTGCTGCAAAACTGCGAGCAGCCTAAAGAGGAAGTAGCCGAAGCGCTGGCGGGCGGAGCGCGCGCCGAACTGGTGCAGACGATCGGAAACATTATTGTGCTGTATAAGGAGTCAAAAGAAAATAAAAAAATTGAGCTTCCTTAATGCTTAAAGGTGGTAATCATGAGGAAAATCGGGATTTTTGGAGGGACATTCGATCCTCCGCACAACGGGCATTTATTAATGGCAAATGAAGTCCTGTACAAACTGGATCTTGATGAAATCTGGTTTATGCCCAACCAAATTCCGCCGCATAAACAAAAAAACTCGTTTTCACTAAGTATGCACAGGGTTGAAATGCTGAAGCTCGCCATTTCGGGGAAAGAGCAATTTAAACTGGAGACGATCGAACTCGAAAGGGAAGGCCCTTCTTATACATTTGATACCGTTCGCCTGCTGAAAGACCGATACCCTGATCATGAGTTTTACTTTATTATCGGCGCGGATATGGTGGAATACCTGCCGAAATGGTCAAACATTGACAAGCTTGTCAACATGATTCAGTTTGTCGGGGTGAAGCGGCCCGGCTTTCAAATTGAGACGCCGTATCCGCTCGTTTTTGTCGATGTGCCTATTTTTGAAGTGTCATCATCTTTGCTCAGGGACCGCATTAAAAATCGGCAGCCGACAGATTATTTAATACCTGACGAAGTGAAGGTCTATGTGAAGGAGAATCGTTTATATGAAACGTGAGGAAGCCTTAGCCTGCGTGAAAGAACAGCTGACAGAACAGCGCTACATCCATACGGTCGGCGTGATGGAGACGGCTGTCAAACTTGCTGAACGGTTTGGCGCAGATCTGAAAAAAGCCGAAATCGCCGCGATCTTTCATGACTACGCCAAATTTCGCCCAAAAGAGGAGATGAAACAAATCATCCTCGACGGAGGCGGGCCGCTTGAAGTGCTCAATTTTCATCATGAACTTTGGCATGCGCCGGCAGGAGCAGCGCTTGTCAAAACAGAGGTCGGAATTACGGATGAAGACATCCTGTCAGCCATTCGGTTCCATACATCTGGAAGGCCCAATATGACTCTTCTTGAAAAAGTGGTTTATATAGCGGATTATATCGAGCCGGGCCGCCGTTTTCCGGGGGTTGAAGAGGTTCGGACTCTCGCTGAGGAAGATTTGGATTCGGCGCTCATCCAGGCATTGAAAAATACGATTACCTTTTTAATTTCAAAAAATCAGGCCGTTTATCCGGAAACGGTCGCCACATATAATGCTTTAGTAAACGATAGACATTAGGAGGAATTACTGAATGGATCAAGCTTCAATTTTAAAAATTGCCGCAGAGGCCTGCGATGATAAACGGGCGGAAGATATTATCGCCTTGAATATGCAGGGGATTTCCCTCGTGGCTGACTATTTTCTGATTTGCCATGGGAACTCTGACAAACAGGTTCAGGCCATTGCCCGGGAAATTAAGGATCAAGCTGAAGAAAATGGAATTGATGTGAAGAAAATGGAGGGCTTTGACGAAGCCAGATGGGTTTTAATCGATTTGGGCGACGTCGTTGTCCACGTTTTCCACAAAGAGGAACGAGGCTATTACAACCTTGAAAAGCTGTGGGGAGACGCGCCGATTGAAGACCTTTCGTTCGGAGTTAATGAATGATCTATAAAGGATTTTCCAGTATTTATGACAAGCTGATGTCTCATGCTCCTTACGATCAGTGGGTCAGCTGGATTGAACAAACGATCGGCGCGCAGCAGAAAGAACGTATACGGGTGCTTGATCTGGCGTGCGGAACGGGTGAAATATCTGTCCGCCTGGCTGAAAAAGGCTATGATGTCACAGGAATCGATATCAGCGAAGACATGCTTGCCCAGGCCCAGTACAAAGCAGCCGTCAGGCAGCTCGATATTCAGTTCTTTCAGCAGGATATGCGCGAACTTGCCGGGCACGGACAAGAGTTTGACGCGGTTGCGATCTGCTGTGACTCGCTGAATTATCTAAAGAGCGAAAAAGACGTTTTCAATACTTTTAAAAACGTTTTTTCTCTATTAAAAGAGGGCGGTCTTCTTCTGTTTGATGTTCATTCCGTTTACAAAATGGATGTCATTTTTCCGGGAAGTACGTATGCCGATCAGGATGAAGAAGTGAGCGTCATCTGGCAAAGCTATGCGGGGGAAGAGCCTCATTCAGCTGTTCACGATTTGACCTTCTTTGTACAAAATAGAGACGTATACGAAAGGTTTGATGAATCGCATGAACAGCGGACTTTCCAGACGGAAAAGTACATCAGTTTATTGCGGCAAGCCGGATTTGAGGTGCAGTGCATCAGTGCTGATTTTTCAAAATTGGAGCCTAGCGCAGAGTCGGAACGTCATTTTTATACAGCAAAAAAAACAAAAACCATCGTTTAATCGTAACGATGGTTTTTCATAATGCATTTTTCCTTTGTTGAGATCTCAGTACATTCGTGAAACAATGAATCAAACGGAAAATTGCTTCTTGACTAGAGCGATATCTTCTTCATACTTCAAATGGGTGTTTCGGAACATCTGGCGGAACATATCCTGAACACCGCTTTCCAGCGCCTTAATTCCCTCACCGGTTACACCGCCTTTAACGCAAACCTTTTCCTGCAGGGCGGGCAGTGTGTAAAGGCCTGTTTCGAGGAGCCTTCCCAAACCGACCAGCATCTCTTTCGTCATTAAAATAGCGTCCTCTTTTGACACGGATGTTTCTTCGACAGCCGCCTGAATAAACTCCTGAACCAAATAGCTGACAAAGGCAGGGCCGCAGCTGACAATGTCTGAGGCGACCCTCGTAATCCCGCTTTCGATTTCGAGAGGGATTGAGATCTTGCTTACTAAAGCCGTCAATTTTTCTTTTGCCTCAGCTGTGCAGCTTTCTCCGAAAGTCAATAATGACACGCCGGACAGCGCTCTGTTCGTAATGCTCGGGATCACTCTTGCCGCCTGGCAGGAGACGATGGTTTCCAGCTGTTCGACCTGCACCGGACTCGTAATGGTTACCACAGTCTGATCGCGGGTGAAGACGGGTGAAAGCCGTTTTAGCAAAGGATAAATATCCAGCGGCTTTACACAGATAAACACGGCATCACTTTCCGTAATCACTTCTTCCGGCCGTTCTGCAACCTGAATGTCTGGGAATCGTTTTTTTATGTTTAACGCTTTGTCGATCGTTCGGTTAGTAATTGTTAAAGATGAGGGAATGACCGCTCTGGATTCAATCAACGCCTCAATTAAAATGGTCCCCATATTTCCTGTCCCGATAAAGCCGATATTCAATCGTTCTCCCCTCCTTTGAACCTGTATCTTTTAAACGATATGAAGGCTTCAGTCAAAATATGTATGAAAGCAGGTGAGCAGGTTTGACAGATTGGCTAAAACAATATAAATGGCATGCTGCGGGAGGCGTTGCACTCGTCTTGATCATCAGCGCTGCCTTCATGCTGTTAAGCGGAAAGCGTGAAACTTCATCCGGCCTCTCCATTCCCGAGGAGGCTTCTGCACAGACGTATGACAAGAAGGAGGAGGTGAAACGGGAAAAAAGCGCGGGAAAAGAGGCGGTTATCATCGATTTGAAAGGCGCTGTGAAAAATCCGGGCGTCTATCAAATGAAAGAGGGAGACAGGGTCCACGATGTATTGAAAAAAGCAGGCGGCACCGAGAAAAAAGCGGATCAAAAGCAAATTAACCTTGCAGCCGTTTTGCAGGACGGTATGGTGGTTTACATTCCATTTGAGGGGGAAGAGGCTGCTGATTCTTTCTCGAAAGCGGGTTCAAGGGCAGATGGCGCTTCCGTCGATATCGTCAATATCAATACGGCTTCCTCTGAGGAGCTTCAGGCGATTCCCGGCATCGGCCCTTCAAAAGCGGAAGCGGTTATCGAATACCGCGAGGAGAACGGACCGTTTCACACGGTAGAAGACATAACAAACGTTTCGGGAATTGGAGAAAAGTCTTTTGAAAGAATAAAATCTGCAATCACGGTAAAGTAAATTGACGTTTGCGGATCATCATATGTAAACTTAGGGAAGTCGACATCGTATTTTTGGAGGGAAAACAAGTGGAACGGATTTCTTGGGATCAATATTTTATGGCGCAAAGCCATTTGCTGGCGCTTCGCAGCACGTGTACAAGGCTTGCTGTAGGAGCGACGATTGTCAGGGATAAACGAATTATAGCGGGAGGCTACAACGGATCGATCGCCGGAGGCGTTCACTGTGCGGATGAAGGCTGCTATATGGTGGACGGGCACTGCATTAGAACGATTCACGCCGAGATGAACGCGATTCTTCAGTGTGCAAAATTCGGTGTTCCGACCGAAGGCGCTGAAATATATGTCACACATTTTCCGTGCATTCAATGCTGTAAATCGATCATTCAGGCAGGTATTAAAACGATATACTATGCGAAGGATTACAAAAACCATCCTTACGCGGTTGAACTTTTCGATCAGGCTTCTGTTAAAGTGGAGCAGGTAGAGCTCGATGAGATGATTATCGACTTGAAAAACCAGGAAAAGTTGGCGTTTGTAGCCGATCTGATCAAACAGCTGGCTGATAAAGGCCTTGAGGAAGAGGAGATCAGGAAAATACACGAAGAGGCCAACAAACTGTTTACAAGCTACGTGTAACCAATGGACAGACATCGCATCTTCCCGTGCGGAGCGATTTCAGCGGCAGCCGGAATCGCCTCCGCTCACTCTTCTCTTTATCTCTTCCTCGCCGTCGGTTTTTTTCTGTTCTTTATCCTCTGTTTCTTCAAAAAACAAATACTCCTTTTCGCTTTATGTGCAGCGGTTTGTATTTTATATTTTACTTCTTTTTACGTGATCGACCATTTCAATACAACGATTTATCATGAAGGCAAATTTCACACGCTCGCTTCTGTTCAGGATATTCCCGTAATAGACGGAGACCGGCTTTCTTTCACAGCCGAAACAGATGAGGGAGAAGCTTTGAAAGCGGGATATACGCTCCGGTCTCCACAAGAAAAACGGGCGCTCTCAGCTCTTCAGCCGGGCAGCCTCTGTGTCATGCAAGGTGAATTAAAAGAGCCGAAAAAAGAGACGGTTCCTGGCACTTTTAATCAAAAAGAATCCATGTATCAAAAAGGGATTCACTGGATTTTTGCAGTTCAGTCTATTACAAGCTGCAAGCCGGGCGGCGGCCTGATGCCATCTCTATTGAAAATCAGAAAAGCGGGCCTTGATTTTATAGAGGAAAATATGGCGGACTCGGCTGCCGGTATTGGAAGAGCGCTAATTTTCGGAGACCGGTTTCTCATTGAACAAGATGTCCTGGACGGCTATCAGCGTCTTGGAATCATTCACCTTTTAGCGATTTCCGGGCTTCATGTCGGTCTGCTCTCAGCCGCTCTGTTTTACATATTTATTCGCTTCGGCGTCACGAGGGAATGCGCAAAATGGCTGCTCGTGATCGGCCTTCCCGTTGCCGCAGTTTTGACCGGAGGCGCCCCGTCGGTGATGAGAGCGGTTTTCATGTCTGAAATCTATCTGCTGGCATCACTGTCTAAAAAGAACTTCAAAAGTGCCGATGTGATCAGCATTGCCTGCCTCGGACTGCTGCTGTATCATCCTTATCTGTTATTTCAAGCCGGATTCCAGCTTTCTTTTGCTGTATCCTTCGTTTTCATTCTTTCAAAGGAGATATTGACCAGGCCGAAAAGCCGAATCTCTCAGCTGCTATTGGGGTCATTTTTGGCTCAGCTCGCTTCCCTCCCGATTTTGCTTTTTCATTTTCAAGAGTTTTCATTTCTCAGCACATTAATGAATCTATTTTTTATACCTCTTTATATTTTCATCATCATGCCGCTGTCTTTCGGAAGCCTGCTTGCTTTCATATGTTTTCATCCCTTGGGGGAGGCGGCAGCCGCCGTTCTTGACCGTCTGCTTGTGTGGAGCCATCAGGCTGTTAAAACGGTGTCTGCCGCGGATGTTTCGGTCTTTTCTGCGGCTAAGCCGCCGGATCTTTTGTTGTTTTTCTACTTCACAGCCATTTTTCTGTTTTTGCTGTTGCTGGAAAAAGAGATGTCGCTTCGTGCGGTCATGATTCCGTCCGGCCTGCTTGCTGCTGTGTTTGTGATTCACGCATGTCTTCCTCAGCTTGCAGGTGAGGGAGAGGTTACAATGCTTGATATCGGCCAAGGGGACAGCATGTATGTCAGCGCTCCCGGTCAGAATGGCACGGTCTTCATTGATACGGGAGGAACCGTATCCTTCCGGAAAGAGCGGTGGAGAAAGCGGAAGAAGGATTTTTCATTGGGGGAGAGCGTGTTAATGCCTTTTCTGGCAACCAAAGGGGTCAAGAAGCTCGATGCTTTAATTTTGACCCATGCTGATCAGGATCATATCGGTGAAGCGCATGTGCTGATCCAAAAACATAAAGTGAAGCAATTGATCGTGCCGAAAGGCTTCGCAGCCGAACCGTCTGATGAAAAGCTGCTTCGCCTTGCCTTGAAGGAAGGCGTCGAGGTGAATGTAGCCAAAAGAGGTGACATCCTTCATATTGGCAATCTTGAATTTTATGTTCTTTCACCGAAAGAGGCGGACAAAAACAGCAAAAACAATGGTTCCCTCGTATTGTGGATGAAAGCAGGCGGATTTTCGTGGCTGTTAACTGGCGATTTGGAGAAGGAGGGCGAAAAGGAGATGATGGAAGTGTATCCGAATCTTAAAGCGGATATTCTGAAAGTCGGTCACCATGGAAGCAAAGGTTCGACGGGTGAAGAGCTGATCAAGCAAATTGAGCCGAAAACCGCCCTCATTTCGGCGGGGGAGCACAACCGCTACGGGCATCCCCACGGGGAAGTGCTGGACATCCTAAACCGCCACGATGTGAAGGTGTTCAGAACGGATCGGCACGGTTCGATTCAGCACCTATTTCGAGGCGGGAACGGAACGTTTTTGCTACATCCTCCATATGATAAAGTACATTCCCCGCAAGAAAAAATGACTGCTGAAAAACAGCAGTCGTCAAAAAGCCGCTTGCCTGACGGAGAGTAAAGCGGTGTCCATGACTTGGCTTGATTAAGCGGCCAGATGTATAACAGTAGCGATAATAAACATTGTAGCGAAAAAGCCAAAAGACACGATAAAACCGACACCTGAATCTACAAGATCGTTACGTTTGCTTTGCACGTCTTTTTCAAATTCATTCACAATTTACCCCTCCTATTGATATCCAGTATAATTCAATTCTTTGCAAAAATCTAGGAGCTTCATGCAACCGTTTTCTAAAATTTATGAACATCGTCTTCTATAAACTGACCCGGGGGTTTATGGAAGGCGTTTATTATAAATGAGAGAGCGGGTGACTCCGCTTCTCTCTTTACTAATTGCAAAACACGCTTTAGGATAGAAAGGAAGGATGAAAGAGGGGAAAGTGCAGATGACGGTATTTGATGTTTGGAAAAGCTTGAAAAAAGGCGACATTCATCCTGTTTATTGCTTGTACGGGAAAGAGACGTATCTTCTGCAGGAGACGGTTCAAAGGATCAGACAAGCCGTTGTTGATGAAGAGACGAAAGACTTTAACTTCTCGATATTTGATCTGGAAGAAGACGCGCTCGATCTTGCCGTGGAGGATGCGGAAACCTTTCCGTTTATGGGGGAAAGGCGTCTTGTCGTGGCGAAAAACCCGGCGTTTTTAACAGCTGAAAAAAAGAAGGATAAGCTTGAGCATAATCTCGGTGTACTGGAAGCTTACATTACGCAGCCGGCACCTTATTCCGTGTTTGTTTTGCTTGCGCCTTATGAAAAGCTCGATGAACGGAAAAAGCTGACCAAGCTCCTGAAAAAGCATGCGCACATGGTGGAAGCGAAGGAATTAACCGCCAAAGAAACGGCTGACTTTATCGCAGGCCTCGCGAAGTCGGAAGGCAAACAAATCGAACCGGAAGCGGCGGAGGAGCTTGTCCTGTTATGTCATGCAAGTCTGTCAGCCATTGCCCAGGAGGTTAAAAAGCTCAGTACATATACCGGTGACCGCGGAGAGATCACCATAGAGGATGTCAGAAAGCTTGTAGCGAGAGGGCTTGAACAAAATATTTTCGAACTGATCAATAAGGTCGTCAATCGGAAACGTACAGAAGCGCTGCAGATTTTCTACGATCTATTAAAGCAAAATGAAGAGCCGATTAAAATGATGGCGCTGATTGCTAATCAGTTCAGGCTGCTGATGCAGACCAAATATTTTTCTGACCAGGGATACGGACAAAAGCAAATCGCCTCAAACCTTAAAGTGCACCCGTTCAGGGTGAAGCTGGCGATCGAGCAGGCGAGGCTTTTTTCAGAGCAGGAGCTTAGGAACATTATCGAGCAGCTCGCCGTGATGGATTATGAAATGAAGACAGGCAAAAAAGACAAGCAGCTCCTGCTTGAACTGTTTTTGCTGAAGCTGCTGCAGCCTCATGAAAAAAACGGCCTCCTTTAAAGAGAGCCGTTTTTTTCATCCTTCACGCAAGCAAAAAAGCTTGGCATAGCCAAGCTTTCTATTATGCAGAAAGTCCGTTCACTTTTTTCGCTAGGTTTGATTTGTAACGAGCGGCGGTGTTTTTGTGGACAAGACCTTTTTTAGCTGCTTTATCGATTTTCTTTGCTGCTGCAGATAGAGCTGCTTTCGCTTTGTCTGCTTCGTTGTTGCTTACGAAAGTTTCAACTTGTTTCATAGCAGTGCGCATTGCAGATTTGATTGTTGCGTTGTGCGCGCGGCGCTCGTTGTTTGTTTTTGTGCGTTTGATCGCTGATTTAATGTTTGGCAATGTGTTTCACCTCCTAAGACATAACCTCTGTTCCTTTTCTATAGGTTAGATCTCAACAATAGAACAAATTGTATTCTATCAAACACACCCTTAGATTGCAATATAAATGTAAAGTATTTTTATTTGAAAGCTCCGCTTCGCGGGAATGTTTGCAGACCTTGTGGGCACACTAACACCAGTTATGTTTTTGGAGGGAATGCAAATATGGAGAAAAAGAAGCTCGATTTAAGTAAATATGCAGTCCGGACAGACTTAGCCGTGGAAGCGAGGGATCTGGCAGAGGAAAAGGAAGCTTCTCCAAAGAAAGAGCTGAAAGGGTTTACAGTCAAAGAATACGAAAAAGACGGGATCAAAATTCAGACGATGGATATTGATGAAGAAGGAGCGAAGCTGTCGGGGAAAAAAGCCGGCCGCTATTTAACCTTTGAAACACAAGGGATCAGACAGCAGGATTCCGTATTGCAGGAAAAAGTCGTCGATGTCTTCGCAAAGGAATTTTCCTCGTTTCTCGATTATTTGGGCATTCCGCGGGATGCCAGCTGCTTAATAGTCGGGCTCGGCAACTGGAATGTCACGCCCGACTCGCTCGGCCCCCTAGTGACGGAGAACCTTCTCGTGACGAGGCACCTGTTTCAGCTGCAGCCCGAAAATGTAGAGGAAGGCTACCGTCCGGTGAGTGCGCTTTCCCCGGGAGTCATGGGCTTGACCGGAATTGAAACGAGCGACATTATCCAAGGGGTGATCGATCGCTCAAAGCCCGATTTTGTCATTGCCATTGATGCGCTGGCATCAAGAGGGATCGAGCGTGTGAATTCTACCATTCAAATTTCAGACAGCGGGATACACCCCGGGTCTGGTGTGGGGAATAAAAGAAAAGAGTTAAGCAAGGATACGCTCGGCATTCCGGTCATCGCCATCGGTGTTCCGACAGTGGTCGATGCCGTCACGATCACGAGCGACACGATTGATTACATGCTGAAGCATTTTGGAAGAGAGATGAGAGACGACAGTCCGTCCAGGTCGCTCGTTCCCGCGGGGATGAGCTTTGGGAAAAAAAAGGTCCTCACCGAAGAAGACCTTCCCGATGAAGAGCACCGCAAATCGTTTCTCGGTATAGTCGGAGGCCTCGCAGAGGATGAAAAAAGGCAGCTGATCCATGAAGTCCTCGCTCCGCTCGGCCATAACTTAATGGTGACCCCTAAAGAAGTCGATACTTTTATCGATGATATGGCAAATGTGATTGCAAACGGTCTGAACACAGCGCTCCATGAAAATGTATCGCAAGACAATAAAGGAATGTATAACCACTAAGATCAAGGCGGCTGGCCCGGCCGCTTTTTTTCATGACATTTAGCATTGCCGGAACTTGTTCTACTTCCTCTATCTTGTACATAGTCTATTTACTAGACAAGCTCTGGAGGGATTTACAATGAGAAAAAGAGGCAGGAATCGTCAGTTTGTACTGGCTGTAAATGGAAGAAGCGCGGTTAAGACAGTATTCTTATTTATCGTCAGCCTGCTGCTCGTTTTTATTTTATCAGGCGTGCTCACATCGCTGCGTCCTGAGTTAAGGCCGTCTTCATCGTTGTACCGGGTGGCTGATGAACTGGCGGGCGAGACCTTTGGGCTCATTTTGGGAATGGAAAACCACTACTTTGCATCAGAATTGCCGGAACCGAATAAGCGCTTTGAGCTTTCCCCCCTCGTCCTGAAGCTGGCGACCAGCATTAATTTGAAAGATCCGCGAAGTTTTCTCGGACGGGAGCTTCCGGGATTCTCTCATTTTGACTCGGAAATCCTCATTGCCGGGCAAGGGACGGATTATACGAATATGCCGTCAGAATCTCCGCCGCCGACTGAGGTCTTAAAAGAGGAGAGAGAAGCGAATCTTGCAGAGCTTGAAGGGAAACAGAAAAAGAAAACAGACGGGGAAAAACCTCCTGAACAATCGACGGGCGGCCGCAAAGTCGTATTTATCTACAATACGCACAATACGGAATCGTATCTTCCCTTTTTAAAAGGTGAGGCAGATCCTGATCGGGCGATTCATTCGAAAGCAAATGTTACGCTTGTCAGCGATATGCTCGCAAATGCGATGAAATCGCAGGGCGTCGGGGCGATGGTGGATAAAACCGATTTTCAGGCGAATTTGCGGAAAAAAGGCTGGGCCTATGCCCGTTCCTATGATGAATCAAGGCCAGTCGTCAAAGAGGCGATGGCCCAGAACAAAGACTTGCAGTATTTTATCGATATTCACAGGGATTCGCAACGGAAGAAAGCGACAACCGCGACTGTCAAAGGAAAAAGCTATGCACGCGTTGCGTTTGTGCTCGGCAAGAAGAGCTCTAATTTCGAATCGAACCTAAAGCTGGCAAAAGAGCTGCATGAACGGCTGGAAAAAAAATATCCCGGTTTGAGCCGCGGAGTTATATCTAAGGGAGCTGCCGGGGATAATGGCATATATAATCAGGATTTAAACGAAAGATCCGTCTTAATCGAATTTGGCGGCGTAGATAATAACCGCGAAGAGCTGGAGCGGGCTGCAGAAGCGATGGCGGATGTATTCAGCGAGATGTACTGGAATGCTGAAAAAGTTGATGCAGACTCCGGTGAAGACGATAAGAAAAAACAATAGAGGCAGGTGATCGAAGTGGCTTCTTTTATGGGAAAATGCATATTGGCTTGCGCTGTCATGTTTTTCGGCGTTCTTCTCGGCATGCAGCAGGCGAACAACGGAATGATTGAAATGAAAGGGTACGAGGACCCTGATTTAAAAGCAGCGCTCAGCATATCTGAAGGGGATGCGAAAGAGGCGTCAGTCCTCGGCCATCAAATCGATTTGGAGGAAAAACAAAAAGAGCTGGAACAGCTGGAAGCTTTCAACCTCTTTTCCTCGGCCGGCCGAGCCCTGGCCGATTCGGTCACAAACACAGCCCGTTCATTGTATGACTGGATAAAGGAAAAAACGGAATAGGTAAAAGAAAAAACGAGCCGGATGCAGGACTCGTTTTTTCTTTTTCGGGTTTAGAAAGCATATGTGACTTAGCATTGAATCTTCACAACCCTATTGATATAATCTAAGCTAGCGCATATTGCGTTTCATAGTAGGAGTGATTAGTGTGACAGATAAAGAAAAACGATTACAAAGGCAGTCGAGAATCCGAAATTTCTCTATTATCGCCCATATCGACCACGGCAAGTCAACGCTTGCGGATCGAATCTTGGAAAAAACGGCGGCAATCACTCAAAGGGAAATGAAAGAACAGCTCCTCGACTCAATGGATTTGGAACGTGAAAGAGGAATCACCATTAAACTGAACTCCGTACAGCTGAAATATCAGGCGAAGGACGGAGAGGAATATATTTTTCATCTGATCGATACCCCGGGACACGTCGATTTTACGTATGAGGTTTCGAGAAGCCTTGCCGCATGCGAAGGCGCGATTCTCGTCGTCGACGCCGCCCAGGGAATCGAGGCGCAAACGCTGGCAAACGTTTACCTTGCGCTTGACAACGACCTTGAAATCCTGCCGGTCATTAATAAAATCGACCTTCCGAGCGCAGAACCCGAACGCGTCCGCCAGGAAGTCGAGGATGTTATCGGTCTTGACGCTTCAGAAGCCGTCCTTGCTTCAGCAAAAGCAGGCATCGGAATTGAGGAAATATTGGAGCAGATCGTTGAAAAGGTTCCCGCACCAAGCGGAGATCCGGAAGCGCCGCTTCAGGCGCTGATCTTTGACTCCCTGTATGATGCTTACCGCGGGGTCGTCGCCTATATCAGAGTCGTGCAAGGTACCGTAAAAGCCGGTCAAAAAATCAAGATGATGGCGACCGGAAAGGAATTTGAAGTCACTGAAGTCGGCGTTTTCACACCGAAGGCCGTTCCGGCTGACGAACTGACTGTCGGCGACGTCGGATTCCTGACGGCCGCAATCAAAAACGTCGGAGACACTCGTGTAGGGGATACGATTACGAGCGCGGAAAACCCTGCACCCGAAGCCCTGCCAGGCTACAGAAAGCTGAATCCGATGGTTTATTGCGGCCTGTATCCGATTGATACAGCGAAATACAACGACTTGCGGGAAGCGCTTGAAAAACTTGAGCTGAACGATTCAGCCCTGCAGTACGAAGCGGAAACGTCCCAAGCTCTCGGATTCGGCTTCCGCTGCGGTTTCTTAGGGATGCTCCACATGGAAATCATCCAGGAGCGGATTGAACGCGAATTCAACATCGATTTGATTACGACGGCTCCGAGCGTAATCTACGACGTGTACATGACAGACGGTGAAAAAATCGTCGTCGATAACCCGTCAAACATGCCTGATCCGCAGAAGATCGACCGGGTGGAAGAACCGTTCGTCAAAGCGACGATGATGGTGCCGAACGACTTTGTCGGAGCGGTCATGGAACTGTGCCAGGGCAAGCGCGGCCAGTTTATTGATATGCAGTACCTTGATGCGAACCGCGTCAGCATTGTCTACGAAATTCCGCTTGCGGAAATCGTCTACGAGTTTTTCGATCAGCTTAAATCAAATACGAAAGGCTATGCGTCATTTGATTACGAACTCATCGGATATAAACCGTCCAAGCTCGTGAAAATGGATATTATGCTGAACGGCGAAAAAATCGATGCCCTTTCCTTTATCGTTCACCGCGATTATGCTTATGAACGAGGAAAAGTTATCGTCGAAAAGCTGAAAGAGCTCATTCCGCGCCAGCAGTTTGAAGTGCCTGTCCAGGCAGCCATCGGTACAAAAATTGTCGCCCGTTCAACCATCAAAGCAATGCGCAAAAACGTTTTGGCGAAGTGCTACGGCGGGGATATTTCCAGAAAGCGCAAACTGCTTGAAAAGCAAAAGGAAGGAAAGCGAAGAATGAAACAGGTCGGCTCTGTCGAAGTTCCGCAGGAAGCCTTTATGGCAGTCCTGAAAATGGACGACAGCGGCCCGAAATCATAATCATGAGCCGCCGCAGCGTAACACACTGCGGCTTCTTCCTGTAAAAGAAGGTGAAAACAATGAAAGCAGCATATATCCATATTCCGTTTTGCGAGCACATTTGCCATTATTGCGACTTCAACAAGTTTTTTATTCAATCTCAGCCCGTTGATGAATATTTGCGTTCCTTAGAGAAGGAAATGGCCAATTCAATGGAGGCAACCGGACATCCGGAGCTGAAAACGATCTTTATCGGGGGAGGAACGCCGACATCGCTGTCGGCAGCTCAGCTCGAACGGCTCCTCGATTCCATTCATCGCGTTTTGAAACCGTCCGAAAGCCTTGCTGAATTTGCAGTGGAAGCCAATCCCGACGATTTATCAGCTGAAAAGCTGGATGTTTTAAAAGCTGCCGGTGTAGACAGGCTGAGCTTTGGCGTGCAGACGTTTGAAGACGAGCTGCTGAAAAAAATCGGCAGGGTTCACGAGCAAAAAGACGTACTCGTTTCGTTTGAAAGAGCGAGAAAGGCGGGGTTTGATAATATCAGCCTTGATCTGATGTTCGGTCTGCCCGGACAAACCATCGGCCACCTCGCTTCATCGCTCGATACGGCGCTTGCCCTCGGTGCTGAACACTATTCGGTTTATTCGCTGATCGTCGAACCGAAAACCGTTTTCTACAACTTGATGAAAAAAGGCCGGCTTCACCTGCCGCCGCAGGATCAGGAAGCTGAAATGTACGAACTCGTTATGCGGAAAATGGAAGAAGCGGGCATCGGCCAATACGAAATCAGCAACTACGCCAAAAAAGGATATGAGAGCAAACATAACCTCACATATTGGAACAATGAGGATTATTTCGGTTTTGGCGCGGGCGCACACGGTTATATCAATGGTGAAAGAACGGTAAATGCGGGCCCTGTCAAACATTATATCGACCTGATTGAACAATCCGGCTTTCCTTATAAGGAAAAGCACATGGTCACAAAAAATGAACAGATTGAAGAAGAAATGTTTCTCGGTCTTCGAAAAACTGAGGGAGTAAACAAAGAGCGCTTTTTCGAAACATATGGAAGATCTGTTGACGATCTCTTTCCGAAGGTGCTCCATTCGCTGGAAGAAACAGGGTTGATTGTGAACACGAACAAAAACGTGTTTCTAACACATAATGGAAAACTGTTGGGAAATGAAGTATTTCAGGCATTCCTGGGTGAGTTATAATTGACATTTTGATTTCGGTTTGGTAATTTTGATATACAATTAGCACTCAGTTGTGCCGAGTGCTAACAGGGGTGATATGGATGTTAACAAATCGTCAGCTGTTAATCTTGCAGGTTATCGTCAACGATTTCATTCGTTCAGCTCAGCCGGTAGGATCAAGAACGCTTTCCAAAAAGGAAGATATCACATTCAGCTCGGCAACGATCAGAAACGAAATGGCTGACTTGGAAGAGCTCGGTTTTATCGAAAAAACCCACTCATCTTCAGGCCGGATTCCTTCTGAAAAGGGCTATCGCTATTATGTCGATCATCTGCTTTCACCTGGAAAGCTGTCAAAAACGGACTTAAACATTATTCATTCGATTTTCAAAGAAAAAATCTTTGAACTCGAAAAAGCCGTGCAGAAGTCGGCCCAAGTGCTGTCCGACCTGACAAATTATACATCGATTGTCCTCGGTCCGAGACTGAGTGAAAACCATCTCAAACAGATCCAGATTGTACCGATTCAGCCCAAGAAGGCCGTTGCCATTCTAGTAACGAATACCGGCCATGTGGAGAATAAAACGATTAACTTCCCGGCGGAGGTCGATCTTTCCGATCTCGAGAAGCTGGTGAATATATTAAATGAACGCCTTAGAGGCGTGCCGATCTCAGAACTGAAAGACAGGATTTTCAAAGAGGTTGTCATCTTCTTGAAGTCGCACATTCAAAATTACGATACGATTTTGCACGCGCTCGGCGCAACGCTGGATTCATCTGTTCAAACCGACCGGCTGTTTTTCGGCGGCAAGATTAACATGCTGAACCAGCCCGAATTTCACGATATTGACAGAGTGAAATCGCTATTGTCGCTCATTGAGAAAGAACAGGAGATTCTCCGGCTCTTTCAGTCGACTGAGTCCGGAATTACCATCAAAATCGGCAAAGAAAACGACTATGAAGAGATGGAAAACTGCAGCCTGATTACCGCAACATACACGGTCGGCTCAAAACAGATCGGCTCCATTGCGGTCATCGGACCGACGCGCATGGACTACTCCCGCGTCGTCGGCTTGCTTCAGCACGTATCATCTGACTTGTCAAAAGCGCTGACAAGTTTGTATGATGGGTAAGGCAGTACCTGAAAACAAACAGAAGGGAGGAATCCCTTCTTTATCATGAAACTCATCCTTTAAGGGAGGTGAACACAGATGGCAGAAGAAAAACAAAACGAAGAGCTAAACGAACAAGAGGAACTGAACGAGACAGAAGCGGAGACAGCCGAAGCTGAACAAACGGCTGCTGAAGCTGATGCCCCGGCAGAAGAAACTCAAACAGAAATGCTTGAAAAACAACTAAAAGAACTTCAAGAACGTCTTGAAGAAAAAGAAAATAAACTTTTACGTGTTCAGGCGGACTTTGAAAACTACAAAAGACGCGCACGCCTTGATCTCGAGGCTGCTGAAAAGTACCGCTCCCAGCGCATCATCAGCGATTTGCTGCCGGCGCTTGACAACTTTGAGCGCGCACTTCAGATCGATCCTGACAATGAGCAGACGAAAAGCCTGCTTCAAGGAATGGAAATGGTGCACCGTCAAATTTTGGAGGCTCTTAAAAATGAAGGAGTTGAACAGATTCCATCAGTCGGAGAGCAATTTGACCCGAACATGCACCAAGCTGTTATGCAGGTTGAGGATGAAGCGTACGAATCAAACGCAGTCGTTGAGGAACTGCAAAAAGGCTATAAACTTAAGGACCGGGTGATCCGTCCTTCTATGGTAAAAGTCAATCAATAACTACATAGCAGGAGGTAAAAATCATGAGCAAAGTAATCGGAATCGACTTGGGAACAACGAACTCATGCGTTGCAGTGCTTGAAGGCGGAGAGCCGAAAGTCATCCCAAATCCAGAAGGAGCCCGCACGACTCCTTCAGTTGTCGCATTTAAAAACGGAGAACGCCAGGTGGGTGAAGTGGCGAAACGCCAGTCCATCACGAACCCGAACACGATCATGTCGATCAAGCGCCACATGGGCACTGACTATACAGTTGAAATTGAAGGCAAAAAGTACACGCCGCAAGAAGTGTCTGCCATCATCCTTCAGCATTTGAAATCATATGCTGAAAGCTATTTGGGCGAAACCGTGTCTAAAGCCGTGATCACAGTTCCTGCATACTTCAACGATGCAGAGCGTCAAGCGACTAAAGATGCCGGTAAAATCGCCGGACTTGAAGTTGAGCGGATCATCAACGAGCCGACTGCAGCTGCGCTTGCCTACGGTCTGGATAAAACGGAAGAAGATCAGACGATCCTCGTCTACGACCTTGGCGGCGGTACATTCGACGTTTCCATCCTTGAATTGGGAGACGGCGTATTCGAAGTTCGCTCTACAGCGGGTGACAACCGCCTTGGAGGAGACGACTTTGACCAAGTGATCATCGATCATCTCGTCTCAGAATTCAAAAAAGAAAACGGCATCGACCTTTCTAAAGACAAAATGGCGCTTCAGCGCTTAAAAGATGCTGCTGAGAAAGCGAAAAAAGACCTTTCCGGCGTATCTTCTACGCAAATTTCCCTGCCGTTTATCACAGCGGGTGAAGCAGGTCCGCTGCACCTTGAATTGACACTGACCCGCGCGAAGTTTGAAGAGCTGTCTTCACACTTGGTAGAGCGCACAATGGGTCCTGTACGCCAGGCTCTTCAAGATGCGGGACTTTCTGCAAGCGAAATCGACAAAGTCATCCTTGTCGGCGGATCAACACGTATTCCTGCCGTTCAGGAAGCGATCAAAAAAGAAACTGGAAAAGAAGCGCATAAAGGCGTCAACCCTGACGAAGTCGTAGCCCTTGGTGCAGCAATTCAAGGCGGCGTCATCACAGGCGATGTCAAAGATGTTGTCCTTCTGGACGTAACTCCGCTGTCACTTGGTATCGAAACGATGGGCGGCGTGTTCACGAAGCTGATTGAGCGCAACACGACAATCCCGACAAGCAAGTCCCAAGTGTTCTCAACAGCGGCCGACAACCAAACAGCGGTTGACATCCACGTGCTCCAAGGTGAGCGCCCAATGGCTGCCGACAACAAAACGCTCGGACGCTTCCAGCTTACAGATATCCCGCCGGCTCCTCGCGGCGTACCGCAAATCGAAGTGTCATTTGACATTGATAAAAACGGTATCGTCAACGTCAGCGCGAAAGATCTGGGCACTGGCAAAGAGCAAAACATCACGATCAAATCTTCTTCAGGCCTTTCTGACGACGAGATCGAGCGTATGGTGAAAGAGGCTGAAGAAAACGCCGAAGCAGATGCGAAGAAAAAAGAAGAAATCGAGCTTCGCAACGAAGCGGACCAGCTTGTCTTCACAACTGAAAAAACGCTGAAAGATCTTGAAGGCAAAGCCGATGAAGCACAGGTGAAAAAAGCGAATGAAGCAAAAGACGCGCTAAAAGCTGCGATCGAGAAAAATGACCTTGATGAAATCAAGGCGAAAAAAGATGAGCTGCAAGCGATCGTTCAAGAGCTTTCAATGAAGCTTTACGAAGAAGCCGCAAAACAGGCTCAGGCTCAGCAAGACGGCGGAGCTGGCGCTAAAAAAGCCGATGATAATGTCGTGGACGCTGAATATGAAGAAGTAAACGACGACAAAGATCAAAAATAATCGAAATAAAATGTGCTGTGCTTACCCCGGTTTGCACAGCACATGACCTTACAGGCGATGAAAGTCAAAGTCAGGATCTCTTGACTTTGACTTTTTTCTTCCTAAAGGACAAAAGGAATTGAAAAAACATAATTTGAAATGATACAATCTAATTTATGTGAGAAAATCGGGAGTGTGAAGAGATGAGTAAGCGTGATTACTATGAGGTGCTTGGGGTAGGTAAGAGCGCTTCTAAAGATGAGATTAAAAAAGCTTACCGCAAGCTTTCTAAAAAATATCACCCGGACATCAACAAAGAAGCCGGAGCGGCTGAAAAATTCAAAGAAGTCAAAGAAGCCTATGAAACACTTTCTGATGACCAAAAACGGGCCCATTACGACCAGTTCGGCCACACCGACCCAAATCAAGGATTCGGAGGCGGAGGTTTCGGCGGCTTTGGGTTTGACGATATTTTCTCAAGCATTTTCGGAGGCGGCGCAAGGCGGAGAGACCCGAATGCCCCGAGGCAGGGTGCCGATCTGCAGTATACGATGACACTGTCATTTGAAGAGGCAGCCTTCGGAAAAGAGACGACGATCGAAATTCCGCGTGAAGAAACGTGCGAAACATGCAGCGGCTCCGGCGCAAAACCGGGAACAAAGCCGGAAACATGTTCACACTGCGGCGGATCAGGCCAGCTGAACATGGAGCAGTCAACACCGTTCGGAAAAGTTGTCAACAGAAGAGTATGTCATTACTGTAATGGAACGGGTAAGCAAATCAAGCACAAATGTTCAACTTGCGGCGGCACAGGAAAAGTGAAAAAACGCAAGAAAATCAATGTCACCATCCCGGCGGGTGTGGACGACGGCCAGCAGCTTCGAGTAGCCGGACAGGGCGAACCGGGGATCAACGGCGGTCCGTCAGGTGACTTATTCGTCGTTTTCCGCGTCCAAGAGCACGAATTTTTCGAGCGCGATGGAGACGATATTTACTGCGAAATGCCGCTGACATTTGCACAGGCTGCCCTTGGAGATGAAATCGAAGTGCCTACTCTTCACGGAAAAGTAAAATTAAAAGTGCCGGCGGGCACCCAGACGGGCACCAAGTTCCGCTTAAAAGGAAAAGGCGTTGCCAACGTGCGCGGGTACGGACAAGGCGATCAGCACATCGTTGTCCGCGTCGTGACACCGACGAATTTAACAGAAAACCAGAAAAATATTCTCCGCGAATTTGCAGAAGTGAGCGGAAATATGCCGGATGAACAGGAAATGAGTTTTTTCGATAAAGTAAAGCGCGCCTTTAAAGGCGATTAATGATTGGATGAGGAGTTGGTAGTATGAAATGGTCCGAAATCTGCATTCACACGACACATGAAGCGGTTGAGCCCATCTCGAATATTTTGCATGAAGCTGGTGCGAGTGGAGTAGTGATTGAAGATCCGCTTGATTTAATTAAAGAGCGTGAGAATGTATACGGAGAAATCTACCAGCTCGATCCCAATGATTATCCTGATGAAGGAGTCATCATCAAAGCGTATCTTCCGATCAACAGCTTTTTGGGGGAGACCGTAGAAGGAATCAAAGAAACGATCAATAATCTGCTGCTGTATGATATTGACCTTGGACGCAACAAAATCACCATCAGCGAGGTTAACGAAGAAGAATGGGCGACAGCATGGAAAAAATATTATCATCCCGTGAAAATTTCCGAGAAGTTTACGATTGTTCCGACTTGGGAAGAGTACACACCGGTTCATACGGATGAACTCATCATCGAGATGGACCCGGGAATGGCGTTTGGAACAGGCACCCACCCGACAACCGTCCTTTGCATACAGGCGCTTGAAAGGTATGTGAAAGAAGGGGATTCGGTCGTGGACGTCGGAACGGGAACCGGCATTTTGAGCATTGCTTCAGCCATGCTTCGCGCCAAACAGGTTGAAGGATATGATCTCGATCCTGTAGCCGTTGAAAGCGCCCGCTTGAACTCCAAGCTCAATAAAGTCAGCGATCATATCGAGATTAAGCAAAATAATCTGCTTGACGGCGTCGAAGGCGAAAAAGACATCATCGTCGCCAATATCCTGGCCGAGGTCATCTTGCGCTTTACGGATCAAGCATACAGCCTGTTGAAAGACGGCGGCTATTTCATCACTTCGGGGATCATCCAGCAGAAAAAACAGGAAGTCAAAGATGCACTGGTGAAAGAAGGCTTTACGATCGTTGAGGTTCTTTCAATGGAGGACTGGGTCAGCATCATCGCTAAAAAATAATCGTTAGTAGGTGTGACAAGCGTATGCAACGATATTTTATCGAACAATCAAAACAAGAGGTCACAGCCGCACCCGCATTCTCGATCAAAGGCGAAGACGTTCATCACATTGCGACTGTGATGAGGATGTCTCCCGGAGATGAGGTCATTTGCTGTGCAAAAGACGGCCATGAAGCGAAATGCCGGATCGAGTCCGTCACTAAAGAAGAGGTTTTATTGAGCGTTATCGAATGGACGGGGGAAACACGCGAACTGCCCGTCCAGATCCATATTGCAAACGGCCTTCCAAAAGGAGATAAGCTGGAATGGATCATTCAAAAAGGGACAGAGCTCGGTGCAAGCTCGTTTATTCCTTTTCAGGCATCGCGCTCCGTTGTTAAACTTGATGAAAAAAAGGCAAAGAAAAAACGGGAAAGGTGGGCGAAAATCGCCAAGGAAGCGGCAGAACAGTCCCACAGAAACGCGATTCCCGATGTGGCGCCGGTTCACACGTTTCAACGTTTGCTTGAGAGCCTTGAGGACTTCGATAAATGTGTCGTTGCATACGAAGAGTCATCAAAGCAAGGCGAGACGAGCCGGTTTCAATCCGTGCTCAAAAGCCTTTCTGAAGGATCATCCGTACTCATGGTGTTTGGTCCTGAAGGCGGATTTACAGAAGAGGAAATTGAGGCGCTAAAAGAAAAAGGTGCCCTCGCCTGCGGGCTCGGTCCGCGGATCTTAAGGGCGGAAACAGCTCCGCTGTACGCGTTGGCGGCAGTTTCTTATCATACAGAGTTATTAAGAGGTGAATAACAATGGCAACCGTTGCATTTCATACACTTGGCTGCAAGGTCAACCATTATGAAACAGAAGCAATCTGGCAGCTTTTTAAAGAAGCCGGCTACGAAAGAAAAGAATTTGAAAGTTCGGCGGACGTATACGTCATTAATACATGCACCGTCACAAATACGGGTGATAAAAAGAGCCGCCAGGTGATCAGACGGGCGATCCGCCAAAATCCTGACGCCGTCATTTGCGTGACAGGGTGCTACGCCCAGACTTCCCCGGCGGAAATCATGGCGATCCCGGGCGTTGATATCGTCGTCGGTACACAAGACCGCGAAAAAATGCTCGGCTATATTAAGCAGTACCAGGAAGAAAGACAGCCGATTAACGGCGTCAGCAATATTATGAAAGCGAGAGTGTTTGAGGAGCTTGATGTTCCTGCATTTACCGACAGAACGCGTGCTTCTTTGAAAATTCAAGAAGGCTGCAACAATTTCTGCACATTCTGCATCATTCCGTGGGCGCGCGGCCTGCTTCGTTCCCGCGACCCTGAGGAAGTCATCCGCCAGGCGCAGCAGCTCGTTGATGCCGGCTATAAAGAAATCGTTTTGACCGGTATCCATACCGGCGGTTATGGAGAAGATATGAAAGACTACAACTTTGCGCAGCTGTTGAAAGAATTGGACAGCCGTGTGAAAGGTCTGAAAAGAATCCGTATCTCTTCAATCGAAGCGAGCCAAATTACAGACGAAGTCATCGAAGTGCTTGACCGCTCAGACAAGATCGTCAGACACCTTCACATCCCGCTTCAATCCGGCTCAAACAGCGTTTTAAAGCGGATGAGAAGAAAGTATACGATGGAGTTTTTCGCCGACCGGCTGACAAAACTCAAAAAAGCTCTTCCGGGGCTTGCAGTCACCTCTGATGTGATTGTCGGCTTCCCGGGTGAAACGGAAGAAGAATTCATGGAGACGTATAACTTTATCAAAGAACACAAGTTTTCCGAGCTCCACGTCTTCCCGTACAGCAAACGGACCGGAACCCCTGCAGCACGCATGGACGGCCAGGTTGACGAAAACGTGAAAAACGAAAGGGTTCATAAACTGATCGCTCTTTCAGACCAGCTTGCGAAAGAATATGCATCAGACTATGAAGGCGACGTTCTGGAGATCATTCCGGAAGAGCCGTTCACGGAAACGGGCGAAGGCAACCTGCTTGTCGGCTACACGGACAACTATATTAAAGTCGTTTTCGAAGGTTCAGAAGACCTGATCGGCCAGCTTGTTAAAGTGAAGATCTTAAAAGCCGGCTATCCGTACAACAAAGGACAGTTCGTCCGCGTCGCGGAAGACGACGTCCGCGAAAACATCCGCTTATCGTCATAAATCATCAATTCAGCCGGTTCACAAAAAAGGTGTTCCGGCTTTTTTTGCGAATATCTTAAGCAAACAACCACCTAAAAAGGAGTCAGGATGATGACAAAACAAATTGCGCGAATGATCGATCACACTGCATTGAAGCCAGATACCGTCAAATCCGAAATCGAAGCGCTTTGCAAAGAAGCGCGTGTTTACGGTTTTGCCTCCGTTTGTGTCAACCCTTGCTGGGTGAAGCTTTGCGCCGAGCTTCTTAAAGAGTCAGAGGTGAAAGTATGTACAGTTATCGGCTTTCCTTTAGGTGCAGCGTCTCCGGAAACAAAAGCCTTTGAAACCAGGCAGGCAATTGCAGACGGTGCCGGTGAAGTTGATATGGTGATCAACATCGGTGCACTAAAAGACCGCGATACGGGAACAGTGGAACATGACATCAGGGCGGTGACAGACGCGGCCGACGGCAAAGCTCTTGTAAAAGTCATCATAGAGACGTCGCTTTTGACGGATGAAGAAAAAAGGCTGGCTTGTGAACTGGCCGTAAAAGCAGGCGCCGACTTTGTCAAAACATCGACCGGTTTTTCCGGCGGCGGTGCGACAGTCCGGGATATAAAACTGATGCGGGAAGCTGTCGGACCTGATATCGGCGTTAAAGCTTCAGGTGGCGTCCGCGATAAGGAAAGCGCACTTGCCATGATTGAAGCCGGAGCGACGAGAATCGGAGCGAGCGCCGGCGTGTCGATTGTCAAAGGGTTAACAGCGGATGAAGACTACTAATCAAACAAAAACCAGGCGTTTATCGGGCCTGGTTTTTGTTTGGAATGAGAAACATGATCAGCGAATGAAACAGATTTGAGAGCGGCAAAAACAATAGGGACGTGACGACGTTGAACAGCAGGCTGAAATGGGCAATCTGCTGGGCGGGGCTTTCGGACAGTCCGGAGATAAAGCCTGTGATTGATGAGAGCAGAGGGTATACAGCTGCTACACCAATGACATTAAACAGAACATGGGCATAAGCTGTTTGCCTGGCTGCAGCTCCGCCTTTGAAGGATGCCATCACGGCCGTAATGCATGTCCCGATGTTGGAGCCAAGAACAACGCTCATCGCTTCGGTCAATCCGACGACACCTTGATCCATAAAGCTCATCAGGATGCCGACACACGCCGAACTGGAATGAATCATCGCGGTCAAAACGGTGCCGATGAACAAAGCGTAAAGCGATGAATCTTCGGCAAGCTGCACGATATAAGCGCCCGAGTCTAGCTGTGACAACGGCACGGCAAGCCGGCTGAAACCGCTGATACAGAAAAAAATAACCCCCAAGCCGATCATGCTTACGCCGACTTGCCGAAAAGGGGATTTTCCGGCAATGAAAAGAGCTGCACCTGCGGCCAAAAGGGCAAAAATCAAAAATTCCAGCTTCACCGCCAAAAATTCCGTTGTGAAAGTGGACCCGATGTTTGTCCCTAAAATGAGCGGAATCGAACGTTTAAATGAAAGAGCGCCTACTGAGACAAACCCTATGACGATCACCATAAATGCCGAGCTGCTTTGCAAAATCCCCGTAAATATAATACTGACCAAAAAAGCTTTCACCGGATGATCCGTGAAAAACAGCAGCCGCTTTTCGATTTTTTCAAATGTTAGTGAAATCAGGCCTTTTCTCAGCATGCTCATGCCTTTGAGAAAAAGAACGATCAATAATACGAACAAGATCAAGATCATCATCAGTTTTTCGAACAGCCTCCTTTATAAATATATACAGACAAGCTGCCGAAATCATGACTGAACAATAAAACGATTCTCCTTGGTTGACCTTACCGGAGGCTTATATTATAATGTCAAAGTACATGTTTATATGTATGTCTTTTTTTAAAGCAGTCGATTGGTGTATTCGGAGGGAGGGAAAGAGAATGTCAAAAACGGTCGTTAGAAAAAACGAATCGCTTGAAGATGCTCTTCGTCGCTTCAAACGCAGTGTATCAAAGACAGGTACTTTGCAGGAAGCAAGAAAGCGTGAATTTTATGAAAAACCTAGCGTAAGACGCAAGAAAAAGTCTGAAGCTGCAAGAAAGCGCAAATACTAAAAGAGGGTGGATTTATGAGTCTTCTTGAGCGGCTGAATCAAGATATGAAGCTCTATATGAAAAACCGTGAGAAAGACAAACTGACTGTCATTCGCATGGTCAAAGCTTCGCTTCAAAACGAAGCAATCAAGCTTAAGAAAGACAGGCTGACCGATGATGAAGAACTGACTGTTCTTTCTCGTGAATTAAAACAGCGTAAAGACTCCCTCCATGAATTTTCAAACGCTAATCGTTCAGATTTAGTAGATAAAGTTCAAAAAGAGTTAGACATTCTGGAAGCTTATATGCCTGAACAGCTGACGGAAGAAGAGCTGCTCGACATCGTCAACGAGACGATCGCCGAAGTCGGGGCTTCTTCAAAAGCGGATATGGGCAAAGTGATGAGCGCTGTCATGCCGAAAGTCAAAGGCAAGGCGGACGGCGGTCTCGTCAATAAGCTTGTCAGCAAACAACTGTCTTGAGAAAAAGACGCCTTTTAAGCAATTAAAGGCGTCTTTTTTTGTGCGTGTTCATACAATAGAAAAGTAGTAGAAAGATGAAACCTTTGCTACATGTATAACGTATGTAATGTTAATGATAATAGGGGAAGGAGGCCTCATCCATCATTGCTGCTGAAAAAATTTAGAATTTTTGTTGCTCTGGCCTGCGGTTTTGTTTTATTCTTATTACTAGGCGTTCATTTGACCGTGAAAGCGGATGGAGATACAGTGTATGTCATTCCGATCGAAGAAACCGTTGAAAAAGGGCTTTCAAAATTTCTTGAGCGCTCATTTCAAGAAGCGGAAGATATGAATGCCAAACATATCATACTCGATATCAATACCCCCGGCGGAGCGGTCGACGCAGTCCTTGACATGGCTGATACGATACATAACTCCGACATTCCGGTGACCGCTTATGTGAATAGAAGGGCTCTGTCCGCAGGCGCTTACCTCGCCTTGAATGCAGACGATATTTATATGGCGCCCGGCGGAAAAATGGGAGCTGCCGCGATCATTGACACGCAGGGAAATGCCGCTGACAAAAAGTCGGAATCGCTGTGGCTGGCTGAAATGGAAGACGCAGCCAAAAAAAACGGACGTGATCCGAAATACGCTCTCGCGATGGCCGATGCAGACGTCGATGCTAAAGAAGTAGGGGCGCCAAAGGGCGAGCTGCTCACATTAAGCCCTGACAAAGCGCTGAAAGTCGGCTATTCCGAAGGCACAGTTTCGAGCCTTGATGATCTTTTGAAAAAGCTGAATTTGAAGGATGCCAAAATCGAGCGTGCCGAGGTAAGCTTTGCCGAAAAGGTGGCCAGGTTTATCACGCATCCGGTCGTGATTCCGATTCTTCTTTCAATCGGAAGCCTCGGGCTGATTGTGGAGCTTTATTCTCCTGGTTTTGGGATCCCCGGCTTTATGGGACTCACCGCATTGCTGCTCTTTTTCTACGGTCATCTCGTCGCCGGGCTTGCCGGAATGGAAACGATCCTTCTGTTTGCAGCAGGCATTATTTTAATCATTTTAGAGATTTTTCTGCCGGGCGGAATAGCAGGGATTGCCGGCCTGATCGCAATTGTTGCGAGCCTCTTTTTAGCTTCGGGAAGCTTTAAGGTCATGGCCGTCTCCATTTTGATTGCAACTGCTGTTTCGATAGCGGCATCCATTCTATTGACAAGGGTGTTGGGTAAGCGTATGAAATTTTTTAAAAAATTGATCTTAACCGACTCGACAAGCACAGAAAGCGGATACGTGTCAAATGAAAGCCGGCGCGATTTAATTGGCAAAATCGGCGTCACGTATACACCGCTCAGACCGTCCGGAACGGTCATCATCGACGATGAACGGCTTGATGTTGTATCTGAAGGCTCGTTCACCGCAAAGGATAAGAAAGTGAAAGTGGTTAAAGTGGAAGGCTCACGCATTGTTGTGAGAGAATTATAAATTACATTTTTAGGAGGAATATAATGGATCCGTCAACACTGTTTCTTTTACTTATTATCGCAGCCGGAATCATCCTACTAGCTGTCTTCTTTACATTCGTCCCGGTCATGCTGTGGATCTCGGCTTTGGCCGCTGGTGTTAAAATCAGCATTTTCACACTGATCGGAATGAGGCTCCGCCGCGTCATTCCAAACCGCGTGGTGAACCCGCTCATCAAAGCGCACAAAGCGGGACTTGATGTTGCCATCAATCAGCTGGAAAGCCACTATCTTGCAGGGGGTAATGTTGACCGGGTCGTCAACGCGCTTATCGCTGCCCAACGTGCAAACATTGAACTTACATTCGCCAGATGTGCGGCCATCGATTTAGCGGGCCGTGACGTGCTTGAAGCCGTTCAAATGAGCGTTAATCCGAAAGTCATCGAAACGCCGTTTATTGCCGGTGTAGCAATGGATGGTATCGAAGTGAAAGCAAAAGCGAGAATCACGGTTCGCGCTAACATCGACCGCCTTGTCGGGGGAGCGGGCGAAGAAACGATCATTGCCCGTGTCGGCGAAGGGATCGTTTCGACAATCGGTTCTTCCGATAATCATAAAAAAGTGCTTGAAAACCCAGATATGATTTCACAAACCGTATTGAGCAAAGGGTTGGATTCAGGTACAGCGTTTGAAATTCTATCGATCGATATCGCTGACGTTGACATCGGCAAAAACATCGGAGCGATTCTGCAAACCGACCAGGCTGAAGCCGATAAAAACATCGCCCAGGCGAAAGCGGAAGAGCGCCGCGCCATGGCGGTTGCGCAAGAACAGGAAATGCGCGCCCGCGTCGAAGAAATGCGCGCCAAAGTCGTCGAAGCCGAAGCCGAAGTGCCGCTTGCAATGTCTGAAGCTCTCCGCAGCGGAAAAATCGGCGTCATGGACTACCTCAATATGAAAAACATCGACGCCGACACTGACATGCGCGATTCTTTCGGAAAGATGACGAAAGACCAAAATGAAGAGGATCATAAATAAACAAGCCCCTGTAAAAAGGAGGGAGCTCATTGCTTGATATCCTGTTCGACAATCCGATTATCATGGCGGCCATCATCGCAGCCATTTCCTTCATATTCAACAAGCTCGGAAAAAACGATGAAAATGAAGAAGCGAAGCGAAAACCGGCGCCTGAACAGCAGAGGACGCAGACGCCGAAGCCGAAACAGACGGCGCAGCACCGTCCTGCAAAAAATAAAAACCAGCGGCCGGCAGCGGCAGCTGCAAACAGCGCAGATATGGAAGCAGAGCTCCGCAGAATCAAAGAAGATGCCGAGCGTTCCATGCCGGCCGTTGAACGGACCATTAAAAAGCAGAGCAGCCGGGTGATCAACCGGAAGCAAGAGCTGCTCGACATGAATAAAAAAACAATAGTTCAAGGCATTGTCCTCAGTGAAGTATTCGGCCCTCCGCGGTCGAGAAAGCCGCATTACACAATGAGGCGCCGGCCTAAAATTTAAGTATTAGAACCCCCTTCTCACTCATACATATGAGATGAAAGGGGGTTCTTTTTTTATGGCGCAAAGAAAAAACCGCATCAAAGCGTGGCTGACAAGAACACTGGAAATTCCCCCTGATGTCATGATGGATCTTCCGAGAATTACGATGATAGGAAGACTTCACATATATATTGAAAACCACAGAGGGCTTTTGCTTTTCAGCGATACGGAAGTAAGGCTGATGCTCAAACAGGGGCAGTGCATCATTCAAGGCAAAGACTTTGTCATCAAAACGATTTTGCCTGAGGAAATTCTGCTTGAAGGCACGATTGAGCTTGTCCGCTATATCGATTCATAAGTCGGGGGGAAAGAAGCGTGAAGAATAAATGGCTTTCTTTTTTTTCAGGAAAGATCCAGCTTAAGATAACGGGAAAAGGGATCGAACGGTTATTAAATGAATGCACCAGGCGCAACATCCCGATGTTTAATGTAAAGAAAAAGAAAGACGCCGTCTTTCTTTATATTCCGCTTTCTGATGTACATGCCTTCCGGAAGGTCATCAGAGGCTTCGACTGCAAGTGCAGGTTCATCAAACGAAAAGGGTTTCCTTTCCTCGTGCAGAAGTCTAAACGGAATAGCGGCTTCACTTTTGGAGTTGCTGCATTTTTTATCATCATGTTCCTATTGTCCAACATGCTTTGGAAAATTGATATTACAGGAGCCAATCCAGAGACAGAACATCAAATCAGACAGCAATTGGATCAAATCGGCGTCAAAAAAGGCCGCTTTCAGTTTTCAATGCTGACCCCGGAAAAAATTCAGCAGGCGCTCACAAAGCGGGTCGAAAACATCACTTGGGTGGGCATTGAGTTAAACGGTACCGCCCTTCACATGAAAGTCGTTGAAAAGAATGAACCTGACAAAGAAAAATATATCGGTCCGAGGCACATCGTCGCCAAAAAAGGGGCGACCATCTCGAAAATGTTCGTGGAAAAAGGCGAGCCGCTCGTCACGGTGAACCAGCACGTTGAAAAAGGGCAAATGCTCGTTTCCGGGCTGATCGGAAGCGAAGAGGAAAAGCAAAAAGTCGGAGCAAAAGGGAAAATCTATGGTGAAACCTGGTACAAGTCAACAGTAACGGTTCCTCTTGAGACATCATTTGACGTTTTTACGGGTAAAGTAAGGACAAGTCACAAGCTATCCCTCGGATCATTTTCCGTGCCGATCTGGGGCTTTTCATTTAAAAAAGAAGACTTCTCGCGCCCGAAGACGGAGACCGAAAAACACTCGCTGCATTTTATGAATTTTAAGCTTCCTGTCGCTTATGAAAAGGAGCATATGAGGGAGAGCGAACAAATCAAAAGGGTGTACTCGAAAAAAGAAGCAGTTCTTGAAGGAATCGAAATGGGAAAAAGAGACATCAGGAAAAAAATCGGCAGCGACGGGAACATTATCAGTGAAAAAGTTTTGCACGAAACGAGCGAGAATGGTAAAGTTAAATTGATCATCCTTTACCAGGTTATTGAAGACATTGTTCAAACAACACCAATTGTTCAGGAGACTAAAGAATGACAGAACACTTACTTGCGATTCATCAGCAACTGGAAAGTCCGAATGAGGCTCAAGCGCTGTTTGGGAACCAGGATTCCCATTTGAAGTTGATGGAGGAAGAGCTGAACATTTCAATTGTCACGCGCGGAGAAACCGTGTATGTGACAGGAGATGAAGAAACGTTTGAAATCGTGGACAGCCTGCTTGCCTCTCTCCTAAATCTGATCCGCAAAGGAATCGAGATATCCGAACGCGATGTCTTGTATGCGATCAAGATGGCGAAAAAGCAGAAGCTTGAGTTTTTTGAAAGCATGTATGAAGAGGAAATTACGAAAAACGCCAAAGGAAAACCGATCAGAGTCAAAACCATCGGTCAAAGAGAATACATCGCCGCCATGAAAAGGCACGACTTAATCTTCGGCATCGGCCCAGCAGGAACGGGGAAAACCTATTTGGCTGTCGTAAAGGCCGTTCATGAACTGAAAAACGGACGCATCAAAAAGATCATTTTGACAAGACCAGCTGTTGAAGCAGGGGAAAGCCTCGGATTTTTACCGGGGGATTTAAAGGAGAAAGTCGACCCTTATTTAAGGCCGCTGTACGATGCGCTCCATGATGTGCTCGGAACGGACCATACGGCACGGCTGCTTGAAAGAGGAACGATTGAAATCGCGCCGCTTGCTTACATGAGGGGGCGGACGCTTGACGACGCATTTGTGATTTTGGATGAAGCGCAGAATACGACACCGGCACAAATGAAAATGTTTTTGACGAGATTGGGTTTTGGATCTAAAATGGTCATTACAGGCGACATTACGCAAATCGATTTGCCAAAGGGCGTCACATCAGGGCTTGCCGTTGCAAAAAAGATGCTCCTTGATATCGAGGGCATTTCAATTGTTGAACTGGATCAGACGGACGTGGTCAGACACCCGCTTGTCGCCCGTATTATTGAAGCATACGAAAAGTCAAAATAACTCCGAATGGCCCGATCGCCCGTTATCGGGTCATTTTTTAGTTTCCCGCGGGAAAAGAGGTGCTTTTGTTGAAAAAGAAAAAAAGAGGCGGAAAGTTTCGGCTTATCCGCTTGAATAACGGGGGCTTCCTTCCCGTCATTCTTTATGCGGCTTTATCCGCGCTGATGTTCATCCTGCTGTTTTTCCATGTGAGGCCGGAGTCCCTCGACCTCGATTTATTTTCGATCAGCGAGAATACGATCTATGCGCCGGCGACAGTTGAAGACCAAAAGGCAACGGCTAATAAAAAGCAGGAAGCGAGAGAGGAAGTTCCCGACCAGTACACTTTGAAAAAAGAGTACTCTGACAACAGGGTCGACCTTGTCTCATCGATTTTCGACATCATTAAAGAAGTGAAAAAAGAAAGCGCAGAACAAGAGAAAAAAGACAAGCAGGCCCCATCTGAAAAAGACCAGATCAAATCTGTTGAAGAAAAGCTGACTTCCGATGTGACGGACTCGCTGTCACAGGATTCAGTCAAACACCTGCTGAGGGCCAGCGACGGAGAGCTTTCCATGACGCAGGATTCGGTCATCACCGCCGTCAATGACGTGATGAGCAAAGAAATCCGCGCAGGAAAGCTCGATGAAGCGAAAGAACATGTAACGAAAGAACTGAAGGGCAATTCGATACCTTCAAAATTAAAAAACGCCGCTGATGAAATCGGACGCTTTGCGATCATTCCCAATTACGTATACGATCCTGACAAGACGGAGCAGAAGCGTCAAGAAGCGGCTGACAGCGTACAGCAGGTACAGATCAAGCAGGGGCAGATACTCGTTGAGGAAAATCAGCTGATCGACAGGGAAGTCTATCGAAAGCTCGAATTGACAGGGCTCTTGAGCGGAGCCAACATCTTCAAACCTGTCGGCGGACTGCTGCTTTTAATCGCGCTTTTCATCTCAGCTTTGGTTTACTATTTCGAAAAGCAATACAGCAGCCGGATTCCGAAAAACAAGTCGCTCATGCTGTTTTCGTTGATCACAGGGATCGTTTTAATCGTCATGGAAGTGATCAGCCTGTTTCAGCAGCTTGAAATCGGCCATATCGGCTATCTCGTGCCGATTGCGATGGGCGTGATGCTCATTAAACTGCTGATCAATGAAAGGCTGGCGATCCTGTCGAGCATGATTCTTTCCATTTGCGGAAGCATGATGTTTAACCAGGGTGTGACAGGCACGTTCAACTATGGAATCGGAACGTATTTCTTAATCAGCTCGATGGCGGGTATACTGTTTTTAGGGAAGCATAACGCGAGGGCGAAAATTCTCCAGGCCGGTTTATTTGTCTCTCTGATCAACATCGTTGTTCTGTTTACCCTGCAGCTGATTCAAAACACGGCGCAAACCGGGCTTGAGATGGGTACATATCTTGTCATGGGGGCGGTGTCCGGCATCGGATCGTCAGTTCTTGTTCTCGGACTCATGCCGTTTTTTGAAAGCGGATTTGGCATCCTGTCCACGATGAAGCTTCTCGAGCTTTCAAATCCGAATCATCCGCTGCTCCGCAAAATTCTGACGGAAACACCGGGCACATACCATCACAGCGTTATGGTCGCGAACTTATCTGAGGCGGCATGCGAAGCGGTCGGAGCAAACGGGCTGCTGGCAAGGGTCGGCGCCTATTACCATGATATCGGCAAGACAAAGCGGCCCCAATATTTTATAGAAAACCAAATGAATATTGATAACCCGCATGACAAGCTTTCTCCGCAGCTGAGCAAAAACATTATCATTGCCCATGTGACGGACGGCGCCGATATGCTGAGGGATCATAAAATGCCGAAGGAGCTTGTCGACATAGCCGAACAGCATCACGGCACATCGCTGCTCAAGTTTTTTTACTATAAGGCGAAAGAAAAAGGCGATCAGACGACTGAAGAAGAGTTCCGCTATCCCGGTCCGAAGCCCCAGACAAAAGAGGCGGCGATCATCTCGGTGGCCGACAGCGTCGAAGCGGCCGTCCGCTCAATGCATAACCCTAATCCCGAAAGGATTGAAAAGCTGGTGCGCGGGATCATAGCGGATAAGCTGCAGGACGGGCAGTTTGACGAATGCGATTTGACTTTAAAAGAGCTCAATACTATCGCGAAGACGCTCTGCGAAACGCTGAAAGGCATTTTTCATTCCCGGATAGAATATCCGGAAGCTAATCCTAAACAGAAGGTGAAACATACATGAGTTTAATTCTAGATATCACAGACGAGACCGGACGCGTCCCTGAAGACCGGCTTGCTGAAATTGAAAAGCTTCTTCAATTCGCAGCGGCGGAGGAAGGCGTCGCAGACGGCGCCGAAGTCTCGGTTACGATCGTCAACAATGAAGAGATACAAAAAATCAACAAAGAGTACAGAGGCAAAGATTACCCGACTGACGTCATTTCATTTGCCCTCGAAGAAGACGGCGAAGGAGAGGTTGAAATTATCGGCGCTGATATGCCGCCCGTTCTCGGAGATATCATCATCAGCGTCGATAAAGCCCGGGAACAGGCCGAAGAATACGGACATTCACTGATGAGGGAGCTGGGTTTTCTGACGGTTCACGGCTTTTTGCACCTCCTCGGCTATGACCATATGACAGAGGAAGAAGAAAAAGAGATGTTCACTAAGCAAAAGGAAATTTTGAATCGATATGGGCTCTCAAGATCCTCATAAACAAAACGAATGGCGCCGTCTGAAAATGAGTTTTTCAAACGCCTTTACAGGAATTATCAAGACGTTCATATCAGAGCGCAATTTTAGAATTCACTGCGGAGCCGCCATCCTCGTGATCGCCTGCGGCTTTTTCTTCAGGCTGACGCTGATCGAATGGACCGTCATCTTGATCCTGATCGGCGGAATGCTCGCCTTGGAGCTGATGAATACGGCTGTTGAGCATACGGTCGACCTCTTCACAAAAGAGAACCACCCGCTTGCAAAAGCTGCAAAGGACGCGGCAGCCGGGGCGGTTTGCGTGTTTGCAGCCGTTTCGTGTATGATTGGGTTACTTATCTTTTTGTCAAAATTGTTTTGATGCCCGCCCTTCGTCGTGCGCTATTCTTACAAAAATTTTACATTTGCGATTTGGGCGTGAAAAAGAAGCCATTTTTATGTAAAATAAAAGTGTTAGCGGTACCATCACTGCTATAGGAAGGAATACACACATTGACTAAACAAGAATTGATTGCAGAAGCTTTAAAAGCAAGGGAATTTGCATATGTTCCGTATTCGAAATTCAAAGTCGGCGCTGCACTTTTAACCGAAGACGGCAAGGTGTACAAAGGCTGCAACATTGAAAATGCTGCATACAGCCTGTGCAACTGCGCCGAGCGGACAGCGCTGTTCAAGGCTTATTCAGAAGGGGAAAAATCCTTTAAGATGCTTGCCGTTGCTGCGGATACGCCGGGTCCGGTGTCGCCGTGCGGCGCCTGCAGACAGGTGATTTCCGAACTTTGTTCGCCAAACATGCCTGTCATCTTAACCAATCTGAATGGCCAAGTCAAAGAAATGACGGTTGAAGAATTACTGCCAGGAGCATTTTCATCGGAGGACTTACATGACACAGGAAAGCTTTAAATCAGGATTTGTCTCGATTATCGGACGACCAAACGTAGGAAAATCTACTTTTTTGAATCGCGTAATCGGCCAAAAAATCGCCATCATGAGCGACAAACCGCAAACAACAAGAAACAAAGTGCAAGGTGTGCTGACAACCGATACATCCCAGACGATTTTTATCGATACGCCCGGCATTCATAAACCGAAGCATAAATTGGGCGATTTTATGATGAAGGTGGCGCACAACACTTTAAAGGAAGTCGACTTGATCTTGTTCATGATCAATGCGGAGGAAGGCTACGGAAAAGGCGACGAATTTATCATTGAGCGATTAAAAGGAGTCAAGACGCCGGTATTTTTGATCGTCAACAAAATTGACCGGATTCATCCGGATGAGCTTCTTGTGCTGATCGATGAGTACAGAACCAGGTATCCGTTTCAGGAAATCGTTCCGATCTCCGCCCTTGAGGGAAATAATATCGATACGCTTTTAAAGCAAATTGAGGATTATTTGCCGGAAGGTCCGCAGTTTTACCCGAGTGACCAGGTGACCGATCATCCGGAGCGATTTATCATTTCTGAGCTGATTCGGGAAAAAGTGCTGCATCTGACAAGGGAAGAGATCCCTCACAGCATTGCGGTCTCGATCGAGTCCATTCAAGAACGGGAAAACGGTTCTGTGTATGTGAGCGCGACCATCGTCGTCGAGCGAGATTCGCAAAAAGGGATCGTCATCGGAAAAAGAGGCAGCCTGCTTAAAGAAATCGGCAAGCGGGCAAGAACCGATATCGAGGCGCTGCTCGGGTCATCGGTGTTTTTAGAGCTGTGGGTTAAAGTGCAGAAAGACTGGCGCAACAAGATGTCTCAGCTTCGTGATTTTGGATTTAGAGAAGACGAGTATTAACGGACAGAACTTGACCGCGGTTTAATCGTGACAATATCTCTCGAAATCAAAGATATATTAGAAAAAATTGTTTAACATGAAATGGAGGATACAAGGTCAAGATAATCTTAAGAACTTGGATGTTTAAATAGCTAGTTATAAACAGAAAGGTGGGGCTTTTTATGTTGAATTTTACTTGGAATGTATTTTCACAAACAGGAAGCGTTGACACGTACCTCCTTTTTAAAGAATTGGAAAAGGAGAACCTGGAAAGACCCGAAGTACTTGAAGAAGAGCTAGCGCAAATTGACTTTCCAATTTTGTGATCATGCTTGACCCCTCCAATTTTTGGATGGTGCACATATGCTGACGAAATGTGAAGGTATCGTCCTTCGTACAAACGACTATGGTGAAACAAATAAGATCATTACGCTATTGACGAGAGAACACGGGAAAATCGGTGTGCTGGCAAGGGGCGCCAAAAAGCCGAACAGCCGCTTGTCAGCGATTTCCCAGCCGTTCCTTTATGCATCTTTTTTATTCCGCAAATCATCCGGCCTCGGCACATTGGAGCAGGGCGAGATGATCGAAAGCATGAGGAATATCCGCGAGGATCTGTTTTTAACAGCTTACGCGGCCTACATCGCTGAATTAATCGACAAGGGAACGGAGGAAAAGAAACCGAATCCGTTTTTATTTGAGCTGCTGCTTCAGTCAATGAGGAGGCTGAATGACGGTACAGATCCCGACATTATCGCCAACCTCATCGAAGTCAAAATGCTCAGCGTGATGGGGCTGTATCCGGAGCTGGATGAATGTGTGCACTGCAAAAGCAAAGACGGCACATTTCATTTTTCGATCCGCGACAACGGCTTTATCTGCCACCGCTGTTTTGCGAAAGATCCATACAGGATACCGCTGTCTCCCGCATCCGCCAGGCTGTTGAGACTGTTTTTTTATTTTGACCTGTCAAGGCTCGGAAATGTCTCGGTCAAACAGGAGACGAAGGATGAGCTGAAAAGGGTTATTCAGACGTACTATGACGAGTACTCAGGGATCTACCTGAAATCGCGGCGCTTCATGGAACAAATGGACAATATGAAAAAGATGCTGGGCGATGAAAACAAAAGTTGACAACCTCTTCATCTTTTTATAAGATCATGACATGAAGATTGGATTCAATAATGATGTTGCGTTGACGGAAAGAAGTAATTGCGCACAGCCTCATTGAAGCGACTCCGGGGCGGTGAAAGCCGGGGATGAGAGCGCAATGAAAGGCATTCCCTGAGCAACTTTTAAAAAAGAGGCTGAGACATTTCCTCTCAGCAATTAGGGTGGAACCGCGGGAGAACTCTCGTCCCTATGTTTGTGGGTAAAACAAGCATAGGGACGGGAGTTTTTTTCTGCCCAAACCAGCCCTATGCCAAAAATTAAACTTGAAAACACGTTTTGTGGAGGTGCTTCATTTGAATATTCAAGAAATGATTCTGACCCTGCAAAAGCATTGGTCCAATGAAGGATGCGTACTTTTGCAGTCGTATGATGTAGAGAAGGGTGCAGGCACGATGAGCCCATATACATTTTTGCGGAGCCTTGGGCCTGAGCCTTGGAAAGTCGCTTATGTGGAGCCGTCAAGGCGCCCTGCGGACGGAAGATACGGTGACAACCCGAACAGGCTTTATCAGCACCATCAATTTCAGGTGATCATTAAGCCGTCTCCAGACAACATTCAAGAGCTTTATTTAGATTCATTAAAAGCCCTTGGAATCGACCCTCTGGAGCATGATATCCGCTTTGTCGAGGATAACTGGGAAAATCCGTCGCTCGGCTGCGCCGGGCTTGGCTGGGAAGTATGGCTTGACGGCATGGAAATTACCCAGTTCACCTATTTTCAGCAGGTCGGCGGGCTTGAGTGCAAACCGGTTTCCGTGGAAATCACATACGGTATCGAACGCCTTGCTTCTTATATCCAAGATAAAGAAAACGTCTTTGATCTTGAATGGACGAACGGCTATACGATAAAAGACCTGTTCAAGATGGCTGAATACGAGCATTCCGTCTATACGTTTGAGACATCTGACGTCGACATGCTGTTCGAATTGTTTGCAACGTACGAAAAAGAAGCAAATCGCCAGATGGATCAGGGACTTGTCCATCCTGCATATGATTATGTTTTGAAATGCTCGCATACGTTCAACTTGCTTGACGCAAAAGGGGCGATTTCCGTCACAGAGCGCACAGGATATATCGCAAGGGTGAGAAACCTGGCCAGAAAAGTGGCGAAAACGTATTATGATGAACGCGAAAAGTTGGGTTTCCCAATGCTGAAGGAGGAAGAGGCTTCACATGAGTAATCAAGATTTGCTTTTAGAAATCGGATTAGAAGAAATGCCGGCGCGCTTCATGCATGACAGCATGACTCAGCTGGGTGAGAAGCTGGAAAGCTGGCTCAAGGAAAAAAATATTGCCTTCGGTTCCGTCAAGCTGTATAACTCCCCTAGAAGACTGGCCGTTCTTGTCGAGAACGTGGCGGAGAAGCAGGATGATGTGAAAGAAGAAGCGAAAGGACCGGCAAAGAAAATCGCCCTTGACGAAAACGGCGAATGGACAAAGGCGGCCATCGGCTTTTCACGGGGGCAAGGAGCAAGTCCGGAAGATTTGTATTTTAAAGACATCAAAGGAACGGAATATGTATTTGTGCAAAAATTCCAAAAAGGCCAGGATACGTTTTCATTGCTTCCTGAGCTCCGCGATTTGGTGACAAGCCTCCACTTTCCGAAAAACATGCGCTGGGGCAGCGAAGATTTAAAATATATCAGGCCGATTAAATGGATCGTCGCGCTGTTCGGAAGTGAAGTCGTTCCGTTTTCAGTCGCTCATGTCGAAACCGGACGCACAACGCAGGGACACCGCTTCCTCGGAAAAGCAGCCGACTTGAGCGCACCTTCTGAATACGAAGCGACACTGGAAAGCCAGTTTGTGATTGCCGATCCGGCCAAACGGAAGCAGCTGATCGTTAAGCAGCTTGACGAACTGGCTGCTGAAAAGTCCTGGGACATTCCGAGAGACGAGGATCTGCTGGATGAGGTCAACCATCTGGTTGAATATCCAACGGTACTGTTCGGTTCTTACGAAGAGGAATTTCTCGCAATTCCTGAAGAGGTGCTCGTGACAACAATGAAAGAGCATCAGCGTTATTTCCCTGTCAAAGATGAAAACGGCAGCTTGCTTCCTTACTTTGTGACCGTCCGCAACGGAGACAGCCGCGCCCTTGAAAACGTGGCGAGAGGGAATGAAAAAGTGCTGAGAGCAAGGCTTTCAGACGCTTCCTTCTTCTATAAAGAAGATCAAAAATTAAACATTGACGAGAATGTGAGAAAGCTCGAAAAGATCGTTTTCCATGAAGAACTGGGGTCGCTCGGAGATAAAGTGAGACGCACTGAGGCGCTTGCTGAACGGATCGCTGAAGTCATCGGTGCCGATCAAGAGACGGTGCAGCTGATCAAGCGCGCTGCGCACATTTCAAAATTCGACCTTGTGACACACATGGTTTACGAATTTCCTGAGCTGCAGGGCATCATGGGTGAAAAATATGCGCGGATGCTCGGTGAGAAAGAAGAAGTTGCGCTCGCAGTCAATGAGCACTATATGCCGAGACAAGCCGGAGGACAAACGCCTTCATCAATCGCCGGCGCCGTCGTCGCATTGGCGGACAAACTCGATACGGTCGCTTCATTCTTCAAAATCGGCGTCATTCCGACAGGATCTCAGGATCCGTATGGACTGAGAAGACAGGCGAGCGGCATCGTCCAAATCCTGCTTGACCGGAACTGGGGCATTTCATTCAAAGAACTGGCTGCGTTTGCCGGACAGGAAGCAAACAGCGAACTGCTCGAATTCTTTAAACAGCGCCTCAAATATGTATTAACAGCGGAAAACATCCGATACGACGTCGTGGATGCCGTGCTCGAAAGCACGAACCTTGAGCCGTATTCGGCTGTCAAAAAAGCCGCCGTCCTTGAATCGGCTGCAGCCAAACCGGAATTTAAAGAAACGGCTGAAGCGCTGGCAAGGGTTATTTCGATCAGCAAAAAGAGCGAAACGAGCGCCATTGACGCTTCACTGTTTGAAAACCCTCAAGAAGAGGAGCTTTTCAAAGCTTATGAGGCGTGCAGGCAGCAAATAGAGACCCTTTACCAAGCAAAAGATTATGAGGGCGCCTTCAGTGAGCTGTCCAAGCTGAAAGAGCCGATTGAAGCGTATTTTGATCATACGATGGTACATGCCGAAGATGAAAGATTAAAAGCAAACCGCCTGGCGCAAATGGCAAGCTTGGCGGAGCTGATCCGATCTTTTGCAAACATCAATGCCATCATTGTAAAATAAACACCGCAGAAGACGGTTGCTGACAGGCTGGCAATCGTCTTTTTGCTCAAATCGATTTTTCACATCCTTGTCAAATACCGCCTGTCTTTTTCATAGAATTCAATTGTAATTGCTGTTATTTTAGTCTTCATATGCGTTATAATATGTTATCGACTTTTATACATAACGAACGAATTGTGAGCTTCGGCTTAAAGGTGGTGAGTACGATCGAACTAAATAAACGTCAGGAGCATATTTTGCAGATTGTCAAAGAGAACGGGCCGATTACCGGAGAACATATCGCGGAAAAGCTGAATCTGACGAGGGCTACCCTTCGTCCGGATTTGGCAATATTGACGATGTCGGGATTTTTGGAAGCAAGGCCGCGGGTCGGTTATTTCTACACGGGAAAGACGGGGACGCAGCTCTTGGCTGATAAGCTGAAAAAACTGCAGGTGAAAGACTTCCAGTCCATTCCGGTGGTCATTCATGAAAATGTCTCCGTTTATGATGCGATTTGCACGATGTTTTTAGAGGACGTAGGAACGCTTTTTGTCGTTGATGATAATGCCATCTTAGTCGGTGTACTTTCACGAAAAGACTTGCTCAGAGCCAGCATCGGCAAACAGGAGCTCCCTTCAATACCCGTCCATATCATTATGACGAGAATGCCGAACATTACGCTTTGCAGGCGCGACGATTTCATTTTGGACATTGCCAAGATGCTCATCGAAAAACAAATTGACGCACTGCCTGTTGTAAAAGATACAGAAAAAGGCTATGAAGTTGTGGGAAGAATTACGAAAACGAACATGACAAAAATTTTAGTCGGCTTATCTGAAAATGAAATCATGTAGAGTGAACTTCAAATGGAGGGATATCATGAGTAATCGGACGATTTATGTTGTATCAGACTCTGTCGGCGAGACCGCTGAGCTCGTAGTCAAAGCGGCTATCAGCCAGTTTAACGGTTCATCCGAGCAGACAAATATCAGGCGGATTCCTTATGTCGAAGACCGCGGAACAATAAAAGAAGTGATCTCGCTGGCAGAAGCGGACGGCGGCATCATCTGTTTTACGCTTGTTGTCCCGGAGATTCGTGAATTTTTAATCGCCGAAGCCGAAAAGGCGAATGTCGTGTATTACGATATCATCGGCCCGCTGATTGAGAAAATGGAGTCGGTCTACGGCTTCAGTGCGAAATATGAGCCGGGCAGAGTCCGACAGCTGGACGAAGATTATTTTAAGAAGGTAGAGGCCATCGAATTTGCGGTTAAATATGACGACGGCAGAGATCCAAGGGGCATCTTAAAAGCGGATATCGTGCTGATCGGCGTGTCGAGAACGTCCAAAACTCCGTTATCCCAATACTTGGCGCATAAACGGTTAAAAGTGGCAAACGTTCCGATCGTTCCCGAGGTGGACCCTCCCGAAGAGCTCTTTACCGTTGATCCGGCTAAATGCATCGGGTTAAAAATCAGCCCGGATAAACTGAACCATATCCGCAAGGAGCGCCTGAAATCGCTCGGCCTCAACGACAAAGCCATTTACGCTAATATCAACCGCATCAAAGAAGAGCTTGAATTCTTTGAAAAGATCGTCGGCCGCATTGGCTGCAATGTCGTAGACGTATCAAATAAAGCGGTGGAGGAAACGGCCAACATTATTCACAACATGATGACAAAAAGGGTCTAAGAATAAAACTCAGGACACCCCATCCTGGGTTTTTGCTTTGATGGTTTTGGGAAAAGTGAAAATGATAGCATCTTTAACCCATTTGTATTATAATAAAAAATTGTGATAAAATAATTAACTTTTAGGTTTAAGCTTAGTACAGAACGAATAAACTATTATGGGTATCGTGTCAAGAATTTCCCGAAAAAAACTTTCGACAAATTCTTATAGATCGATTAATTTTGAAACCTGTGTGATTTTGCCTGTATTTATAGCAGGAGATTGATGGAGGGATGGAGAATTAGTCTTCTTGAAAAAGAAAGGACGATTTTTGTCGATGCAGACGCATGCCCGGTGAAAGATGAAGTGCTCAAAACAGCGGCGGATTTCGACGTAAAGGTGGTATTCGTGGCTTCATTCGAGCATTTTCAAATCACAAGGAAAGAAGAAGAGAATTGGACATATGTCGATCCGCACAAAGAAGCAGCGGATCTGTACATTGCCAACCATGTTCGACCTGGTGATGTCGTCGTCACACAAGATATCGGGCTGGCATCGCTTTTGCTTGGCAAAAAGGTCTATGTGATGTCGGAGAGAGGCTATCTTTTCGAAGAGAACTCCATCGATCATGCTCTTTTCCGCCGTCACGTCGCACAAAAATTGAGAAGAAGCGGACGTTACACGAAAGGCCCGAAAAAACTGGTCAAGGAAGACCGGGAGCGATTTGTCAAAGAGCTGCAAAAAATCTTGTCGAAAATTGAAGGATTTACGTACTAAGCAGCGAATTATGTACGACGGAGTGTTGGAACATGGGCAATCGTATACCAGACGAAATTGTAGAACAGGTGCAGAAATCAGCTGATATCGTAGAAGTTATCGGAGAGTACGTCCAGTTAAGAAAACAGGGGCGTAATTATTTTGGGCTTTGTCCTTTTCATGGTGAGAACACACCATCTTTTTCCGTTTCTGGAGAAAAACAGATTTTTCATTGTTTTGGCTGCGGAGCGGGAGGGAACGTTTTTTCATTTTTAAGACAAATGGAAGGCTATTCATTTACCGAGGCTGTCTCTCACCTGGCGGACAAATATCAAATAGATCTGCCGGAGCAGGTCGCAGCTGTATCAGCATACAGCACAGGCAGTTCGGATGAACAGAAAATGGCGGAAGCTCATGATCTGTTAAAGAAATTTTATCATCATTTGCTCGTCAATACAAAGGAAGGCCAGGCAGCGCTCGATTATTTGCTTGAAAGAGGCTTTAAGATGGAGCAGATCGAGCAGTTTGAAATCGGATGCGCGCTTGACTCGTGGGATTTCATCACGAAGTTTTTGGAACGGAGAGGTTTTGATCTTGCGCTGATGGAAAGAGCTGGACTCATCATCAGACGCGAGAACGGCGACGGATATTTTGACCGTTTCAGAAACAGGATTATGTTTCCGATTCATGATCATCACGGCACAACGGTCGCTTTTTCCGGAAGGACGTTCACCGGGGAGCAGCCAAAATACATGAACAGCCCGGAAACGCCGCTTTTTCGAAAAAGCAAGCTTCTCTATCATTTCCATCAGGCCCGCCTTCACATTCGGAAAGAAGAAAGGGCCGTCCTTTTTGAAGGATTTGCCGATGTCATTTCAGCCGTCACCTCCGGTGTGAAAGAATCGATCGCCACGATGGGTACATCGCTGACGGAAGAACATGCGAAGATCATCAGGCGAAATGTCGGAGAGGTCATACTGTGCTATGACTCGGATCATGCCGGTTATGAAGCCACGCTGAAAGCGGCGGAGATTCTTCAGAAAAAAGGCTGCAACGTCAAGGTGGCCATGATACCTGACGGGCTGGATCCCGATGACTACATCAAAAAATTCGGCAGCGAGAAATTCAAAAATGATGTAATAGGGGCCAGCGTTACGATGATGACGTTTAAAATGAACTATTTCCGCAAGGGCAGAAACCTGTCTGATGAAGGAGACCGTTTAGCCTATATCAACGATGTACTGAAGGAAGTCAGCCTTCTCAGCGGTCCTTTGGAACAGGAAATATACATCAAACAGCTGGCAAATGAATTTTCAATCTCATTTGAATCCTTGAAGGATCAGCTTTCCGTATTTGAAAAGCAGGCTGCAAGCCGCAGCAGGGAAAGCAGCCGCCAGGACTCTAAAGAGCGGCAGGCGGCCGTATCGCGCGCCCCTCGGAGAAAGACGGGGCTTCGGCCGGCTCATGAGAATGCGGAGCGGATGCTCCTGGCCCACATGATTCATGACCGGGACGTCATTCGAAAGGTTTTGGAACGGGTGGGCTTTGAATTCAACCTTGATCAGCACCGAGCGATTGCCGCTTATTTGTACGCCATGTATGAAGAAGGAGCGGACATTTCCATCCAGGAGCTCTTTAAGAGAGTCGAGGATCAGGAACTTGGCCAGCTTCTGACAGATATCTTAATGCTTCAGGTGAACGAAGAATTAAGTGAAGCGGAATTATCTGATTATGTAAAAAAAGTGTTGAATTATCGAAATTGGTCAATGATAAAAGAAAAAGAAGCTGCAAGGGCGGAAGCCGAGAGGCAAAAAGACTTTATCAAAGCGGCGACTTTGGCGCAGGAAATTGTTAAGTTGAACCGTTCGCTGAAATAAACCGTTATATATAATAGGAAAAGCTTTTGGCAATGAATCCTAACGGAGGAGCAAAAGCTGCTTGTCCTAATCAATATATTGTCAATTTATGATTTGCTTTCCCGTGAAGCCGTAGATGAGAGAGAAGGCTTTACTCGTGAAATAGGAACAAAAAAGCGGGATGCTTTTAGAATTCGTCTGTAAGTTTTGGAAGGAGGGATCCATGAATGGCTGATAAACAAGCTCACGAGACCGAAACTGAATTCACATTTGAACAGGTGAGGGATCAATTAACAGAAGCCGGCAAAAAGCGCGGAGTGCTCACATATGAAGAAATTGCAGAGCGCATGTCCAGCTTCGATATCGAATCAGACCAAATGGATGAGTATTATGAATTTTTAGGAGAACAAGGCGTTGAATTAATTAGCGAGAACGAAGAAACTGAGGATCCTAATATTCAACAGCTGGCCAAGGCCGAAGAAGAATTTGACCTTAACGATTTAAGCGTGCCTCCGGGCGTTAAGATAAACGACCCTGTCCGCATGTACCTGAAAGAAATCGGACGGGTAAACCTTTTGTCTGCAAAAGAAGAAATCGAATACGCAAAAAAAATCGAGGAAGGCGACGAAGAGTCGAAGCGCCGTCTCGCTGAAGCCAACTTGAGACTTGTCGTCAGCATCGCAAAACGGTATGTCGGCCGCGGAATGCTTTTCCTTGACCTTATTCAGGAAGGAAACATGGGCCTGATGAAGGCGGTGGAAAAGTTTGACTACCGCAAAGGATATAAGTTCAGCACATACGCGACATGGTGGATCAGACAGGCGATTACAAGGGCGATTGCCGACCAGGCGAGAACGATCAGGATTCCTGTTCATATGGTTGAAACCATCAACAAGCTGATTCGTGTTCAAAGGCAGCTCCTTCAGGATCTCGGCCGCGAGCCAACGCCTGAAGAGATTGCGGAAGATATGGATCTGACGCCTGAGAAAGTCCGTGAAATCCTAAAGATCGCCCAGGAACCGGTTTCACTCGAGACTCCGATCGGTGAAGAGGACGATTCACATCTGGGAGACTTCATTGAGGATCAGGAAGCGACTTCTCCATCAGATCATGCAGCATATGAATTGCTGAAAGAACAGCTTGAAGATGTGCTGGATACATTGACAGACCGTGAAGAAAATGTGCTCCGCCTTCGCTTCGGCCTTGATGATGGTCGTACAAGAACGTTGGAAGAAGTTGGTAAGGTGTTCGGGGTAACAAGAGAACGAATTCGTCAAATAGAAGCTAAAGCACTTCGTAAATTAAGACATCCAAGCAGAAGCAAACGCTTGAAAGATTTTCTCGAATAAACTTGAACGGGTCAGGAGATCCGTTCTTTTTTTCACAAAAGAAATGAAAGCGCTATTATTGGTAACCCGATTATATTTTACTTAATTTCTTTCGAATTTGCAAATATCCAAAAGTGTATTTTGAGTCATTATAACCTTGAGATCGAAGGAAAAGCCCTTTATAATGGTTGTTGTAACCGTATTCAAAAACTGGTTTTTAAATGGGAAATAAACAATCGCTTCATCGTCCATTTTTTTGTCTAAAATGTGAACTTCATCAGCTTTTGTTTCATAACCGGTTTACTTTTTGTAAAATTAAAGTAGAATTAGAATTGTTTACATAAGGGGCAGGGGCAAATTAAAAAGGGGGATGTAAAATGAACCGCAATCCATTGATACCATTTTTGTTAATCGCCATTATGGGCATAGGACTGGTTTTTATCTTATCTATAAAAGGCCTTTATGACGCAAAAGAAATTGCAGGCGAAGGGAATAAAACAGCTCAAGAAGACAAAGCCGATGCTTCGCCTGAAGAAATTTACAAAGCGAACTGTGTAACCTGCCACGGCGAGAATTATGAAGGTGTGTCAGGCCCTAAACTGAAAGGCGTCGGGGACCGGATGGATACAGGTGCGATTAAAGAAAAGATTGAAAAAGGCGGCAACGGAATGCCGGGAGGACTGGTCCCGGCGGAAAAGCTTGATGATATGGCCAAATGGGTGTCAGAGATTAAATAGCTTTCCCAGATTGGCTAAAACCGTTTAATCACTTAAAGGATTCGCAAAGAAAGCTTTGAAAAGAGCTTTCGGGCGAATCCTTTTTCTGTTTTCGTTCAATGAGGCTCTTGCTAGACAAAGAGTCGCCTCGATAGGGTGATTTGCACTATTCCAGCATCTGCGATTCCATCCTTTCAGGCGGTGCGGCGCTATCGAAAGTAGGTCTTTATTACTTTTTCTGGAGGATTCACTCATCTTTGCAAGGGAAAAAATAAGCAATCCACCCTATTTAAGTAAGATTGCATCTATTTTACTATTATATAAATGGAAAAAATGCAGCGGATGCCCTGTTGTCATCCGTCTATTTGAGTATTTCCCTGAGGTGAATCAAATGAGTCATGCGAGCACATTGAATCATATCCACAGCACGATTAACCAAAAGCTGGCCGATGTAGAAAGGCGGATTGAACGAGTTAAAACAGCAAAAAAGGAGATTGAGAAAGAACACGAAACCGGGATTGTCGAGATCAGGCAAATCTTGCACCCTCATCTGAACAGCCACTGGACAGGGGACTTCGCCAACGATTTTGATGGCGAACGGGATGAGGCTCATACATCTATGTACAACATCGTGAACGGAAAGTACGAAGGCTATATTTCCCAGCTGGAGAGAAAAATTTTTGCGCTCGAAGTTGAAAAGCACAGCCTTGAATTGGCGGGAGCGGCAGCTAAAGAGGCGGATCATTTGCTTTCTCTGGGGGAAAAAGCGGTTGATCAGTTGAGCGATAAAATCCGCTCAATCAAAAACAGTTGGAGCTGGTTTTAATGACGACAATCAAGCTGAAACATGAAACGGTCATCAAAAAGCTGGAGGCCGTAAGAGCGGCGATTGATGCCCTAGACCTGCCAAACCCTCCGAAAGCTGCAGGGAAAAATAAATTGACATATACGACAAAGTGCCACGAACGCGAGCAGAACATTCATCAGATGGTGGCCGATTACAAAAAAGCCGTACACAAAAACATAAAGGATACGAAGGAAAATGTCGATTTGCTGAAAGAGCAGGACAAAGCAATCGCCAGAAAATAGCCTGAGGTTAGAGAGGACAATTCAATGAAAGTATTTGAAGCGCATTCTTTAATTGAAGCAGCGAATAACCGCAAGAAACAATACGAAACCTTTGAGGATCAACTGCAAACGCTCAAAAAAGCGTTTCTCGGAGTCGCCGATTTAGGTGATGATTTTCAGGGGAAAGGTGCGGATAACATTAAAGACTTCTACAAGGGACAGGCCGAGATCGTTGACAGCTGGTTAAAGCTTGTTGAAGCGCAGATTGCTTTTTTTAATGGTGTATCAGGTGACATAAAAGACAAAAAGCTGTCCGATTCTTATGTGGAAGTCTCTTTTTTGGATCATGAACTGAAAAACGCTGATTTGAAAGCGACGGAAATCGTCTCGGGGCTCAAGCTGGAAATGGATAAAATCATCGCAAGCATCAGCGATATCGTTGATTTGGACAATTGGACGCTTGACGATTATATTGATAAAATGTCTAAAGCGCAAACAACTCGGCAAAACACCATCGACGCTGTGAATAAACTGGATGAATCGCTCAAGACCGAATACACAAACTTACAAGCGCTCGACAGCGCCGTGCTCGGCAAATATTCCGGGCTGATGGAAGCTACAAGTCATGGAAAAACCGCCTCACCGATGTATTTTAGCTTGAAATCGTTCCACTCAAGCGAGATCTATAAAAATACGATAGAAGTCGAAAATCAAGCCGCCAATTATATTGAATTCAAAAATGAACAGGCAGAAGCGCGCAGGCTTCAAGAAAAACAAGAAGAAGAAGCGAACAAGCCTTGGGATTTAAAAGCGCTTGACGCTGCCGGAACATTTGTCGGAGAAGTCAGCGGGTATTATGATTATAAGAGAGCCGCTGAAGGCGTCGACCCGGTCACAGGAGAAAAGCTGACAGACGGCCAGCGTGTCGCCGCCGGAGCAATGGCGGCAGCAGGATTTATTCCGATCGTAGGGTGGGCAGGCCGAGCCTTCAAAGGCGGAAAAGCCATTTATAAAACAGGAAAAGGACTCATCGCCGCTGATCACGCGCTTGACGCCTACAAAGCCTCAAAAACGTTGAACGTCTTGAAAATGACGGAAATGGGCGCCTACGGCCTTGTCGCTTCAAATGGGTTCTCAGAAGCCGACACGGGCAAGGACATGTTTGGAAACAAAGTTTCTGAAGAGAGGCGGAAACAAGGCCTGATCGAAGCCACCTTGAGCCTCGTCGGTGCAGGTGCTGTCGCAAAAACGGCAAACCACGGCGCTCAAACATTGGCCAAAACGGCCGGCAAAAACATTCCGCTCGCCAAATCGCCAAAAGCAGCTCTGGTGCAAAAAGGAAACAACATCCTTGAAAAGGTGAAATCCTTCCAAGTCCCGACAAACGTCCGCGTCTACGTCGAACAGCCTGCCTCCGCAACAGGCCACCGCATCGGCACCCCAATTGTCCGCGTGAATGTTGAAAAAACGCCGGTGAAAGAGCTTGGAATTGTGAAGATGGTGAGTGGTGGGGGGAACGTCAGTAAGGGAGCCAGGACTGGTAGTAAAATAGATGTTGGAAAAGCTGATTTAGGTGTTCTGCGCCAAAAATGGAATGTTCCTAAAACTGACACTGTTGCGGTTGGAAAGACAGATGTGGAAGGTTTGGAAAATTTAGTATTTGAGGGTGGATCCCCTAAAGTTAGAAAAGAAGCCGGGCTTCCCGATTTAGACTCAGTAATGCCAGATAGACCTATAAAATCTCCAGGAAAAATCGCAAGTGCAACAAGACATGCTGAAGAAGGCGTGTTAAATGATTTTATAAGCAAAGTAGAAGCTTTAGGAAAAAATCCTGCTGAAATAACAGGAACATTAAAAATTCACCAATCTAATCCTAAAGGGGTTTGTCCAACCTGTATTCAAGGACTAAATAATCCGAATGTACCAGCTGGAGTATTTAAGCAATTTAGCGAGATGTTTCCTAATTTGACGATAGAAGTAACTTCTGAGACTATTCAAGGAATCAAGCCAAACGGAAGATTGAATTTAGTTATTAAAAATGGTGAATATATTTAATTGAGGAGTGTAGTATATGTTTCAAGAATGGGAAGAATTGAATGATGATTTAAAATCTGCATATTATTTAGGACTTTGTGAAGCAATAGTTCCTACATTAAAACAATCAAATGATTTCAATTTTATAAAAGAAGCATTAGATGCCTGCTGGAAGTGGCTTGAACACAAGAATATAGAAGCAGACGATCTTTATACTTACCTGGAAAATTTAGATGACACAGGGATTTTAACTTTAATGCAGCTTGAATCAAATGAAGATGATCTAGATGCTTGGATATGTATTGCTGATGCAATATCTTATACAATTTACAAAGCATATAAATATCAGAAAGATGAGTATTTACCTGAAACCATCGAATCTATTGATTCTTACGAGTTATTTGAGGAATTTCATAGTCACTTTAGTTTATTATCTAAAAATCCAGGTCAAAAAGAAAAAGCTTTTTTGAAGTTTTTGAAAAAAGAGGGGGAGAAAAAAATTTCCAGGGAGAGCATTCAAGATTTTTTACTTAATAGTGTAGAATAAAAATAAGAAAGTTGGGATATTCCAGCTTTCTTATTTTATCTAATGGATGGGAATATCAAGAATTTTAGAAAAGTGGAAAAAATAAAAAGCTCCCTATTTGGAACAGAGGCGGTGAAGCAACCGAAGAGTTATTGAAAAGGTGGTTATCTAAAAGAATTTTGGTAAGAACACTCAATTAGTCGAAGAAGTAATGAGCTTTATTCGTAATAACAAGATGTTTTTCAATGAGAACTTTAATGTCCCTAATTTGCGAGTCATTAATAATTTTAGTGATGCGCAAAATTTTGCCTGGTCACAAGATTTAAAGAAGTTGATACAGTGTGGGAGCATGTTAAGTCATTAGAAACTGAAAATATTGCAGAAAAGATATACGATTTAGATTTAGCTACTCAGCAAGATGAATTATACGAGTATTTCGGTGACTATGAAAATTACTCTGAACATTTTCTTCCGTCTGATTATGTAGATATTCATGAGGAGATTGAAGGAGACCTCACAATGTGTGCTTTAAATCGGTTGGTCAATGGAAAAACAAATAATTTTTATGAAAAGGTTTTTGAGTTATATAAAGAAGGCGGATGGCCTTGCGGTTGGAAGGGAACATATCCTAAAGGGGAATTTATTGTGTTTGTCCCATCTAACAGCAATGAATAAGAAAAAATAAATATAATCATTTCAAGCCTTGATTAGCTGTATGCTTTTCAAGGTTTTTTAGAAATTTGATACAGGTTAGTGTTGACAATGAGTTAATGTATATAAAGGTAAATGAATTACAACGAAGTTCAGCCTATCACTTCCTATAGTTTGAGCATAAAGAAAAGCGTCTTCGTAGAACAGCCGACCACATCGGCACTCCAATTGTCTGCGTGAATAAGGGAGGGTATCATGAATAATATATTTTTGGACAATTTGCAAAATAAAGTTAAAGTAGGCTTTGTTTTAACAGTTGCCGAAAGAGTATTTTCTGTAATCAGCAAAGATGATGAAAGGCATCCGGAAGGAAGAGAAGCATTGGACAAATGTTGGTTATGGGTTGAATCTCATGCCGTTACTGGTGATGACTTATACGAGCTAATTGATAACGCAGACTTTACAGGAATTTCAGAATTTGCTGAGGAAGAAGAAGACTCGAATATTGCCAGGCTGTGGTCGCTACTAGTTGATGCTGTCGCTTATACTTCTTGGGAAGCTTATAAAAAAGAAAAAGTAAAACATTTGCCACAAGCGTTAGAGGGTATAAATAAAGATAGCATTACCATCTTTTTAAATAGTACGGTGGAAACTGGTTTTATCACATCGAAAGAGGTTGAAAAGATAAGAAAGGGCATTGAGGTTTATCAGAGTGCAAAAGAGGAGATCCCCACAAATAGAGAAGCGTTTATAAAGTTATTTTAATTATGAAAGAACTCAATCGCAAGTTAAATATATGTTTAATAACCGCTCTCCTAAAGTTAAGAATAAAGCACTTGATTGCCAAGCACAGGGGATACGATTCTTATATGGAAGACCCTTTTTTGGATCATGAAGTGAAAAACGCGGATTTGAAAGGGGCGGAAATTGTCTCGGGGCTCAAGCTGGAAATAGATAAAATCACCGTAAGCATCAGTGCTACCGTTCATTGGACAATTGTACGCTGGACGATTATATTGATAAAATATCTAAAGAGCAAACAACTAGGCAAAACACCATCGACTAAAAGTAGAACTCATTTTGATGTAAATTCAACTGTCATATTAGAATCGCAAAAGGCCACTATATTTTTAAGGGAAGTACAGTGGGTCCCGCTCAAAAAGAGTACACCTAAAACTCTTAGGACATGCTCAACTAACTCATGCTGAATCTCATGCAGGGCTTATGAAAGACACGGAAGAGTAACAAGCCAATAATAATTGAGGCTACCAAATAAGGTGGTATTAATATGATCACGTATAATGGACCGGTTGAAGAACCAATTGAAAACCCGAATGATGATTTTATAAGAAGTATTGTATTTGAAAAAGACGAGGATTATTGGAAGCAAGGAAGCGGGGATTCATGTTTTGAAGTAGAGGGCTGTGATGAATGGTTAATTTTCTTTTATGATGAACCATATGGGTTCTTTATAATGAGACATCCAGACTACCTCGTTCCAATGAATAAAAATGTTGAAATAGAAACGGTGGAACATTTAGTAGGTGGGGAGCCAATGAAGGTTCCGTCTTGCAGCTATGTAGATCGTGGTTTAGCTTACCGTATAATTAATGAGTTTACTACCACTAAATCAATGCCGATTTTTATAGAATGGGTAGATTTGTATGAAATAGACTTTGACCATGGATTTTGATCTATATAGAATTATTCATATTTCATTTTGTCATACATAAAAGACAAGAAGACGATCATGATTATTGCTTGCTCCAAGTAGGAGAGCTTGTGGACACAGTCCTTTGTATTCTAGTGTCGGCAGTTTGGTCTGGCTGTGAAATAAAATGATCTCCGTCAGTCATCTAATGCAAATAGTAAAGTACTGACACATTATTTGTATAAAACTTGGTAATAAAACAAATAAGAGGACAAGACCTGAACTCAAGAGACGAATATACAAATCAGGAGTGAACGATTTGTCTAATTCCATAAAATCATTAGAACCTATAAATATACCGTGCGGCTGGTTCGTTAAATATAATGACTTAACCGACACACATGAAAAAGTTGAACCAAATACCAAATTATTAGAATTAGAAAAACAAAGATATCATGCTGCGGTCAAAATCATTAAAGGCCAGGATGAATATCTTATTCATATTTATGACAATCATAGAGAAACGATTGACACAATCAATGTTGAAGATCGCAGGCAGCTAGTAAAAGAGCTGGAACGGATCATTTGGAAAATAGAAGCGGCGGCATTTGGAGGGAACTTTTTCATTTTTGAAGGGCCTCCTGACTATTTACGTCTTAGAATTCCTCAAGGATGGACCGTCTCTTATAATAAACTAATTGATATCGATCCAGATCAGTTAGAGGAGGACAGTGATGACTGGTTTAACTTTACGTCATCATTACTACAGTTGGAGCATAAAGAAAGCCGCTTGATTTTAGATGTCGGCTGGTACGTGGATATTGAGCCTTCAGGCACTTTTTATATGCTATTAATTAAGAATTTGGACTGGGAAAACCCGTTAGAAGACATGGAAACGAGAAGACCGGAAAAATTAGTGGACCACATAGAAGCCGCCCTTCAAAAAGCAGCCGAACATCAATATAAATAGCCAGCCGATGCTTTGTTTGACTTCAGCCCCTCATTATTAATCGATTTTAGTCAGAAAAAGTTGTATTCCATGTACCTAGAACCAGCATGTTATGAAGAATATATACCAAAATCATTGGATTGGAGTTTATGAGGACTTTACAAGTCTAGTTCCTACAAATTAAAAGTATTGGATAAATCATAAAGGGAAAAGTTTATTTTAAAAAAGATAGGAGAGTTTCTAATGAATAGTAATGATACGGTAACCATGTTGAATGAGGAATTTGAGAATGATCAGACAGGTGAAAAGGTCGAAGGCATTACGATTATCGTAGATGGACAATTTAAACAAGTTTTAGATATCATTAAAGCCAAAAGCGACAGTTACCAGAATTACACTGAAATCATACGGGACGCCCTTTTTGAAGGTGTAAACAGCATGACGATGAAGCTGAGAAATAAAGAATAATAATGAATGATTAAAACATCACCCGATTTACAAAAAGACAAACAGAGCTCCCGAATTTTTGCTTGTTAAGGGGCTCTTTTTTTACAATGATCATTCTATAAGACATCTTGCTGTCCGGCATCGGAGTGATGTCCCGGTAATGAACTGAACAATTTAGATATGATCTAGATAAAGGCGTTCAAAAAAAGGCATGTAGAAAGTTGGTTTTTAAAGATGAACATCAACAATATACACGATTTTAATTTAAACCAAGAAAATGACTTCTTAACGATACAAACAAAACTAAAAAAACATATCAATCTAGAAAACCCCATCAGTAAAGACGCTCTGCAAACCTGTGCGGGGGTTGATTTAGCTTATTGGGAGAAAGATGGTGAAGCATTTGGTGTCTGCAGCATCATCGTGCTGGATTTTCATACGAAGCGTGTCATTGAAAAAGTACATTGTGCAGGGAAAATCGCCGTGCCTTATATCGCAGGGTTTCTTGCTTTTAGGGAGCTGCCGCTTATTATTAAGGCAGCTAAAAAGCTGACGATTGAACCGGATGTTTTTTTATTTGACGGGAATGGCTATCTCCATATTAACCATATTGGATTGCGACACATGCTGCGTTTTTTCTCGAAAACCCAACGATCGGCATTGCGAAAACTTACTTGAAAATAAAACAAACTGATTTTGTGATGCCTGATAATAAATTCGGCGCTTATACAGATATTGTGATTGATGGCGAAGTCTACGGACGTGCGGTGCGGACAAGGCAAGATGTCAAACCGATATTTCTATCATGCGGACATTTGATTGATTTAGACAGCAGTTATGACATCGCGATGAGCTTAATCAATCGAGAAAGCAGGCTGCCGATTCCGGTTCGGCTCGCGGATCTTGAGACCCATACTTTACGTGGATATTACAGAGAGAATCCAAAATTGACCGAGTAGAATGTTGATTTGCTGTTCCAGCTTGGAAAGTAAAGCGATTTTTTATATGATAGTAAAAGTAAAATGAATCTAGAAAAGTAGTGATGATTGTGAATGAATTGAAGTTATCGAAAAGGCTGCAGACTGTGGCGGAATACATAACAAAAGGGGCTGTTGTGGCTGATATCGGGTCTGATCATGCGTATTTGCCTTGCTATTGTGTGCTGAATCGCCTGGCAAGCGCCGCGATCGCCGGAGAAATCACAGATGGTCCGTTTCTTTCTGCGAAACAGCAGGTTGAGAAACTGCAGTTAAGTTCGCTCATATCCGTCAGGAAAGGAGACGGGCTTGAAGTGATTGAAAAGGGCGAAGCCGATGTGATCACGATTGCCGGAATGGGTGGCTCGCTCATTGCTCACATTCTAAAAACGGGCAAGGATAAGCTCTCAGGTAAGGAGCGTTTGGTTTTACAGCCGAATATCCACGCTCACCATATTAGAGAGTGGCTCTACCAGGAAGGCTATGCACTGATCAATGAAGAGATCCTTGAAGAAGACGGCAAGTACTATGAGGTTCTCGTGGCTGAAGCGGGCGATCGGGATGCGGCTTACGATGGGGTTTCCTTTGCGGCAGGCATGCTTGTCGGCCCATTTTTGGTCAAAGAACAAAATGATGTTTTTATCAAAAAATGGTCGCAGGAGCTGAAACATACGGAAAACATCTATCGACAAATTGAAGCGGCTCCTCCGAGTGAAGAAAATCGACAAAAATTGCTTGAGCTGTCAGAACGGATAGAGATCTTAAAGGAGGTACTTAGAAGATGACAAAAACGATAAACGGGCATGAAATCATTCAATTGTTTGAACAGTTCTCGCCTAAGTCTTTAGCCGTTGAAGGAGATAAAATCGGCCTGCAAATCGGCACGCTGAACAAAACGGTGGCCAATGTCATGGTCACGCTTGATGTTCTCGAAGAAACGGTTGATGAAGCGATCGCAAAGAACGTTGATTTAATTATTGCGCACCATCCCCCTGTTTTCAGGCCGCTGAAACATGTCATCACAGATCAGCCCGGCGGAAGGCTGATCGAAAAGTGCATCAAGCATGATATCGCGGTTTATGCGGCTCATACGAATCTCGATGTCGCTGACGGCGGTGTCAACGACATGCTAGCGGAAGCGCTGGAATTAAAGAACACAAAAGTTCTGGTTCCAACCTATGAAGAGCCGCTGAAAAAACTTGCCGTCTATGTCCCGAAAGATTATGAAGAACAGGTACGCACAGCTCTTGGAGACGCTGGAGCCGGCCATATCGGCGCCTACAGCCACTGTGCGTTTTCTGCAGAAGGAGTCGGCAGCTTCAAGCCGCTATCTGAAGCTGATCCGTTTATCGGCAAGCGGGGCGAGCTTGAACGGGTCGAAGAGGTAAGAATCGAGACCGTTTATCCGGCGGGTATTGAAAAATCCGTGATCAAAGCGATGAGTGAGGCCCATCCGTATGAAGAAGTGGCCTTTGATATTTATCCGGTCGAGCAGAATCCGCTTCAAAAAGGGCTGGGCCGCATCGGTGAATTGAATGAAGAGATGACACTCGAAGCGTTTGCCCGATATGTGAAGGAAAAGTTGGAGGCGAACGGAGCGCGGATGGTGGGCAAGTCTGATGCGAAAGTGAAGAAGGTCGCCGTATTAGGCGGTGACGGCAACAAATACATCCATCATGCAAAACGTATGGGCGCTGATGTATATGTCACGGGAGACCTGTATTTCCATACGGCGCACGACGCCATGATGATCGGGCTGAATGTAGTTGACCCCGGCCATTATGCTGAACAAATCATGAAAAACGGGGTTGCAAAAAAGCTGACAGCGATGTGCCGGGAGAAAAAATTTGATGTCTCGGTCTTTCCATCGGATACGAATACGAATCCGTTTACGTTTGTATAAAAAACAAAACCTGAAGCTATTAGCGCTTCAGGTTTTTGCTTTTACTTTAGGCAAGATTTTATGCAGCGGTACTTCGTGACTGATCTTCCATGTGGACGGATCTTCATGATCGAATTGCTCTAAAAAGCGGATGACTTCCTTTGTAATCGGGGTCGGTGTCGATGCGCCGGCCGTTACAGCGACGGTTTCTACGCCGTCAAGCCATTCCAGCTTTAATTCGCTTAAATCACCGATCCGGTATGCTTTCGTGCCCGCGATTTCTTCGGAGACCTGGGCGAGGCGGTTTGAGTTATTGCTTTTCGGATCGCCGACAACGATCGTCAAATCGGCTTTTTTCGCTTGTTTGGACACCGCTTCCTGACGCACTTGGGTGGCCAGGCAAATCTCCTGGTGGAATTCAACATCCGGATATTTTTCTTTTACCTTTTCCATAATATCGTGGACATCCCATTGGGACATCGTCGTTTGGTTCGTGACAATCAGTTTCTCCGCTTCAATGTCCAGCCTTTCCACATCTTCTTCGGTTTCAACAAGATGAACGATATCCGGGGCGACGCCGACCGCTCCTTCAGGCTCCGGGTGTCCTTTTTTTCCGATGTAGATGACGTGATAGCCTTCGGCTTTCATTTTCCGGATTAAATCGTGTGTTTTTGTCACATCAGGGCAGGTGGCGTCAATCGCGACAAGACCTTTATCCTCAGCTATTTTGCGGACTTCGGGCGAAACGCCGTGAGCGGTGAAGATCACCGTTCCTTTGTCGACCTGATTCAAAATCTCGAGCCTATTCGGGCCGTCAAGCGTATAAATGCCCTCTTTTTCAAATGCGTCTGTGACATGTTTATTGTGAACGATCATTCCTAAAATATAAATAGGTCTCGGCAGACTTTTATCGAGAGCCGCGTTTTTTGCGATGACCATGGCGTCGACGACACCGTAGCAATAGCCGCGCGGCGATATTTTAATTACGTTCATTCTTAGTCCTCCTATAAAGAAGTAAGAGCCGGGCATGATAAAAAGCCGTAAAAAACGGCTTATTTTTGCAGTCTCTATAGACCTCATTATATCTGATCCCGCAGGAGATATCAAAGAATGTTATATATACAGTTTAGGTTTAGATCCTCCGGTTTTTCTTTTTGCAGACGGAGGGGCTGAACGGCTCTGTTTTTTTCTGATTTCTTCGGGTTTGGATTTTTCGGGTTTTTTGGATGACACTTTAATTTCTTCTTTCTTTTCGCCGCTCGTTTCGGTCTTGTGTTCCGGTTCGTCTTTTTGTTGTTCGCCGTCTTCTGCTTCCGTATCATCGGAATTCAGCTGTCTGAACATTTTCACCATTCCGGGGAGATTGCGGACGAGCGGTCCGTATTGCTGAATCATCGGTGTTACTTGCTGGGCTACGCCGAGCGCTTTTTTAACATTGCCGAGCATATTTGAAATGGTAGACGGATTGGCCAGACCCTGAATGCCTCCAAGGCCGCTTCCGGTTCCGCCGAGACCCGCTCCTGTTCCCCCGGATGCGGCAGATCCGGGAAGAAATTTCGAGAGCAACCCCTGAATCCCTCCTCCTCGCGCGCCTGCTTGCTGCTGGGCGGCGCCCATTGGCTGAAACATCTGCTGCAGGCCACGCTGCTGCGCTTGAGGGGGCTGCATTCCCATCCCCGGATGTCTCGGCATCAAGGCTCTGCCGGGCCTTTGCGGCGCCTGCGGTCTTGGCTGATTTCTCATCGGCTGTTGCTGAAACATACTTGTACCTCCTTTCAAAATCCTTCTCTTGATAGGGTATGCACCAACGGTGGCAAAGTGCCTTTGTCCGCCGGCCCGATTAGGGCGGGGGTGATGGTTTTTTTCTGCAGGATCAGTTATAATTTAATGATGGACATGATATCAGCCTTTTTTTTAGCAGTGCGGCATAAAAAAGGATACATAAGCGCACAATTCAGCCATATAGGATAAAGCTTGGAGCGCCGGAATAACGGCTTTCCAAGAAGGAGTTGGGAAAATGAAACAAACGAAATTTGAAATGTACGATTTAAAGCCGTTTATTATAGAGGCTGTTCACCACTTGGGATTTTATGAGCCGACTGATATTCAAAAGCGGTTAATCCCTGCGGCGCTGAAAGGGGAGAGCGCGATCGGGCAGTCGCAGACAGGTACGGGAAAAACGCACGCCTATCTGCTCCCGCTTTTAAGCAGGATCGATCCTGAAAAGGAGTTCGTTCAAGTCGTGATTACGGCTCCGACAAGGGAGCTGGCCAACCAGATTCATCAGGAAGTTCTGAAAATCACCAAGTTTTTAGGGCCTGATGAAGCGATTCGTTCGAAATGTTTCATCGGCGGTACCGATAAACAAAAATCGATTGACAAATTAAAAACGCAGCCCCATCTGGTGGTAGGTACGCCGGGGCGAATTGCAGACCTGATCAGGGAGCAGGCGCTCGATGTTCATAAAGCCGGTTCGTTCGTTATTGACGAGGCGGACTTAATGCTTGATATGGGATTTTTGGAAGATGTCGATTTTATCGGGTCGCATATGCCGGAAGGCTTGCAGATGCTTGTATTTTCCGCAACGATTCCCGAAAAATTAAAGCCTTTCCTGAAAAAATACATGGCCAATCCGAGGTATGCACATGTTGAGCCGAAGCACATCACGGCTGAAAAAATCGAACACGTGCTGATACCTTCCAGGCACAGGGATAAAAATGAGCTGCTGCTCGAGGTCATGACCCATTTAAATCCGTATTTGGCGATTGTTTTCGCCAATACAAAAACAACGGCCGACGAGATCGCCGCTTATCTGACGGACAAAGGGATGAAAGTCGGACTTCTGCACGGGGGGCTTACGCCGCGGGAACGAAAAAAAGTGATGAAGCAAATCGGCGATCTGGAATTCACCTATATCATAGCCACTGATTTGGCTGCAAGGGGAATCGATATTAAAGGCGTCAGCCATGTCATTAACTATGAACTGCCTGATGATCTTGACTTTTACGTTCACCGCGTCGGCCGTACAGCGCGCGCCGGAACATCCGGAACAGCGATGACGTTTTATGATACATCTGATGAAGATGCACTTGTGAAGCTTGAACAGATGGGGATCGTGTTTGAAAACATGAGGATTGAAAAAGGCGAGTGGAAAAAGATCGATGACCGCAAGCGCCGTCAGAACCGAAAAAGAACGCCTGATGAAACGGATGAGGTCGCCAAGCGGCTTGTGAAAAAACCGAGAAAAGTCAAGCCTGGATATAAGAAGAAAATGCAGACGGAAATCCAAAAAATAAAAAGACAGCAAAAAAGAAAGCAATTTAGAAAAGGAAAGTAGGGGAAACAGTTTTGTTGAAAATCGGTTCACACGTCTCAATGAGCGGAAAACATATGCTGCTTGCGGCCAGTCAGGAGGCAAGCTCCTACGGCGCCAATACATTTATGATCTATACGGGAGCGCCGCAGAACACGCGCAGGAAAAAAATCGAGGATTTGAATATTGAAGCGGGAAGGGCTCACATGGAAGAGAACGGCATCTCTGATATCGTCGTTCATGCCCCGTATATTATCAATATTGCCAATACAACGAATCCGGCCACATTTGAGCTCGGTGTCGAGTTCTTGCGTTCTGAAATTGAAAGGACGTCGGCAATCGGCGCCAGACAAATCGTTCTTCACCCGGGAGCTCATGTAGGCGCAGGCGCAGAAACGGGCATTCAAAAAATCATCGAAGGATTGAACGAGGTCATCGACCCGAATCAGAATGTGCAGATCGCTTTGGAAACGATGGCCGGGAAAGGTTCAGAATGCGGGCGGACGTTTGAGGAGCTTGCACAGATCATCGACGGCGTTACACACAACGAGCATTTATCCGTCTGCTTCGATACATGCCATACCCATGACGCGGGTTACGATGTAGTATCCGACTTTGACGGTGTCTTAAACGAATTCGATAAAATTGTCGGAATCGACCGTTTAAAAGTGCTTCATATTAATGACAGCAAGAATGTCAGAGGTGCGAGAAAGGACCGCCACGAAAACATCGGATTCGGAGAAATCGGTTTTGATGCGCTCCAATACATCGTTCACCACGATCAGCTGAAAGATATTCCGAAAATCCTTGAAACGCCTTATGTAGGAGAAGATAAAAAGAACAAAAAGCCGCCTTACCGGTTTGAAATTGAAATGCTCAAAAATAAACAGTTTGATGAAGAGCTGCTTGAAAAAATCAAGCAGCAATAAAAAAGGGGGGCACACCAGCTCCCCTTTTATGATACGTATTGAGCAAACAGCTGGTTCAATAGCTGCACCGCTTCTTTTGAAGTGACCGCTTCCACTTGCTTGAGCAGTTTATTGCGTTCTTCTTCATTAAAAATATTGATGTTTTTTCCTTTCACAAGCTTTTCCACTTCAAGCGCCTGTTTTCTTGTTACTTGAATTCCGTATTGTTTAGCGTACTTCAGCACCTCGTCAGCCGTGACCTGATTTAAACGCTGCAGCACGATCTTTTGAAATAAAATCACGTCCATTCCTCCCCTCTGAACTAATGTATGGCGTAAAATTAAAAATGTGTCATTTTTTTATTTCAGTCTGTTAAATGATATGATAGTGATAAGGAACGGTTTGGCCAGTTTGTGAAAAGGAGAGACAGAATGGCAAAGACTCAAAAACAGCATAAAAAAGAATCAGCGGTCAAAAAAGCGTTTAGGATCGTCATGATTCTTATCGGGGCTGCCTGTGCTGCCGCCAGCATCGAATTATTTCTAGTGCCGAATAACATCATCGACGGGGGCATTATCGGCATTTCATTAATATTGGACTACCTCTTTAAAGATAACCCGTATATCAACTTCGCTCTGCTCGTCGTCGTTCTCAACATCCCGTTTATGTTTTCAGGCTACAAACACATCGGAAAAACGTTCTTAATTTCAACACTAATCGGAATCGTCAGCTTGTCAATTATTGAAACACTGTTGCATCATGTAGAAGGGGTTACGACTCAGCCCGTCCTGGCAGCCGTATTCGGCGGTCTTCTGCTCGGATTCGGCGTAGGGCTTGTTATTCGTAACGGCGGTTCTATGGATGGAACTGAGATACTCGGCATTTTGCTTACGAAAAAGCTGCCGTTTTCTGTCGGCGAATTTGTCATGTTCGTCAATGTCTTTATTTTTGCATGGGCGAGCTTTGTGTTTGGCCTTGAGCAGGCTATGTTTTCGGTTATGACATATTATATTGCGATGAAGACGATTGATGCCGTCATTCAAGGGCTTGAAGAGACGAAAGCGGTCATCATCGTTTCAGATCAATACGAGGAGATTTCCGATTCGCTGCTGCATCGCCTCGGCCGGGGAACGACCAAGCTCAAAGGGAAAGGCGGCTATTCCGACGAGGACACAGAAGTGATTTATGCCGTTGTGACCAGGCTTGAAGTGACGAAGCTGAAATCGATTGTCTTCGATATTGATCACAATGCTTTTATAACGATTATGGACACGCACGAAACGCGCGGAGGAAAGTTTAAAAACGCCATCCATTAGGCTTTCATTTACTTTTTTAAAGTTTATATGTATAATTTAAAGATGAACTGGTCAATCGTGAAAATGGCTTGCTGCTTTTCGGCTGCCATTTTCTTTTTGTGCGATAAATCGTAATGATTCTGGAGAATTTGAAGGTGAACGAATTGAAACAACCTATTATTGAAATGAAGCATGTATCATATTCCTATGATCATCGCAATGTGATAGAAGATATAAATTTGCAAATTGAAGAAGGGACTTTTCTCGGCCTGGTTGGTCCAAACGGATCGGGAAAGACGACATTGCTGAAATGCATTTTGGGGCTGATTAAGCCGCAGACAGGCGAACTTAAACTGTTTGGCGTTCCTCTCAGAAAATTTAAGGACTGGAGCAAAATCGGCTTCGTATCCCAAAAAGCAAACAGCTTTAACACCGGTTTTCCCGCTTCCGTTTATGAAGTGGTGGCAAGCGGTTTAACCGCAAAGCTCGGCTTATTCAGACGCATGTCCAAAGCCGATAAGCAGAAGGTGGATGAAGCGATCGAAGCTGTCGGCATCACGTCCCTGAAAGACAGAAACATCGGCGAGCTTTCGGGAGGACAGCAGCAGAGAACTTTCATCGCGAGAGCGCTGGTGAGCGAACCGAAGCTGCTCATTCTTGACGAGCCGACGGTTGGAGTCGATCAAAAAACAGTTGAAGGGTTTTACAAGCTGCTGGAGAAATTGAATCATGAAAAAGGCATTACGCTCATTCTTGTCACCCATGATGTCGGCACGGTTTCCGATAAAGTCACACACGTTGCCTGCATGAATAAGCATCTTCATTTTCACGGCAATACAGAAGAGTTTGAGTCCATGACAGATCAAGACTTGTCTCAATTTTACGGGCATGATGTTCAAGCCATCAGCCACAATCACCATCATCATGGAGGACACGAATAATGCTGACACCTTTTTTTCATTATGAGTTTTTGCAAAACGCTTTTATTTCAGGAATATTAATCGGCCTCATCGCGCCCTTGCTCGGCGTATTCATCGTTGTCAGGCGGCTGTCGCTGATCGCAGATGCGCTCAGCCACGTCTCTTTAGCCGGCATAGCAGCGAGCCTGTATGCAGGCAAACAGTTTGCAGTGCTCGCAGGAGTCAGCCCGATCTATTTCGGAATGGCGTTTTCCGTTGCCGGCTCTTTAATCATCGAGAGGCTGAGAACGGTTTATAAACATTACCAGGAGCTGGCGATCCCGATTATCATGTCGGGGGGAATCGGCATTTCCGTTATTTTTATTTCGCTTGCGGACGGATTCAATACGGATCTGTTCAGCTATTTATTCGGCAGCGTCAGCGCTGTTTCACGGGAAGACATGCTGGTGATCGTCGGCATTTCCGCAGCCGTTTTGATCGTGGTGTTTTCCCTTTTTAAAGAGCTGTTTCTTCTGTCGTTTGATGAAGAGCATGCAAAAGCTTCAGGGATTTCCGCAAAGTGGATTCATTTTATTTTTATTTTGATCGTTGCGCTTGTTATCGCCGCCTCAATGAGAATCGTCGGTACGCTTCTCGTTTCAGCGCTGATGACGCTCCCTGTCGCTGCGAGCATGCGCATTGCCAAAGGATTTAAGCAGGCGATTTTCTTATCGATCCTGTTCGGTGAACTTTCCGTCATCGTCGGCCTTGTGCTTGCCTATCATCTCGATCTTGCACCGGGGGGAACGATCGTGATGCTGTCGATCTTTATCCTGATACTGTGCATCAGTTATAATAAAGTCAAAAGGAGGATTCGCCGTGAACGTACAGGAAGCGCTTGATTTACTGAAGGAAAAAGGATATAAATATACAAGCAAACGGGAGGATATGCTTCAGCTGTTTAGTGATTCAGATAAATATTTAACGGCGAAAAATGTCCTTTCCGCTTTAAATGATGATTATCCGGGGCTAAGCTTTGATACAATCTACAGGAATTTGTCGCTGTTTGAAGAACTCGGCATTTTGGAAACGACTGAGCTTTCCGGTGAAAAGCTGTTCCGTTTTAAATGTTCTTCTGCTCACCACCACCACCATTTTATTTGCATGGTGTGCGGCAAAACGAAAGAAATTGAGCTATGTCCGATGGAAAAGCTGACAGACGATCTTGACGGCTATCAGATCAGCGGCCATAAGTTTGAAATTTACGGAACCTGCCCGCGCTGTGAAGAAGAAAGCACGGAAGCGCAGTAAAGGGAGCGGCATATGGCGGTTAAAGCCATATGCCTTTTTTTAACGCAAAAAGCATGTAAGATAAAACCTCTTACATGCTTTTTGCGGCTTTAAGCGTTTTCTCGTTCTTTTTCAGCCATTCGGCGGCTTCAAGCCAGCTGTCGACTCTGACGATGTTTGAATCGGTCGGAAGCTGATTGTACGGCGTATTAAACAACAGAACAGGAATGCCTGCTTCTTTTGCGATCATGGTTGCATTCCCGTGGTGGTCTTCAAAGAAAACATCGATCTCATGTCTGAAGACGGCTTCCAATTTATCGTGACCGCCGACAAGTTCTATATGGTCATAATGAATGTCGCGTTTCTCGAACCAGTCATAGGTGATATCCTCCAGGTGATGTCTTCTTGCTGTAATATATATCAGCTTATGCTGCTTTTTCAGCTCATCCAGCGTCTGTTTGGCATATTGAGCCAGCAATGCTTCCTGATAGATGCGGGGCTCGTTTTCGTTCATCCATTTCCAAAAATCTTCTTGAGATATATTCAGCAGCTTTGTCAGGTCATATTCCTTAATATCTTCCAATGTAATGGAGAGGCTGAACGACTCGTTCAAATAGGGAACAAAAGTATCCTGGGCAGTGATCGTTCCATCAATATCGATTCCTAAATGTAACATGTCCACACTCCTTATCATCCATTCCTCCAGTGTATCATAATCTTTTAACATTTACAGTAAAGTTTAGCAAACATGAATCGGGCTAAAATGCTTAAACTATAAATGCTCCTGGATTAAAGAGGGGGGATATCGAATGGAAAGAGATCAAAATGTTCGCGATCGTAACCGAGCAGGTTATGATGCTGACTTAGTCGATGCGACTTTAGATAATGATGAATTTTTAGAAGAAACAGCAGCAGAAGTTGCCCCGACCTATCGTACGGATAACGGGGACAACGGCGAAGCGCGTAACGATGCCGATGCTGCCGGCGGACGTGTAACCGGATATATTGCGCTTGCGCTTTCGATTATTTCCTTGTTTATGCTTCCAGTGCTGTTAGGAATTGCAGGGATCATTGTCGGTTATATAGCCAGAAGACAAGGAGCAGCTGGCTTAGGAGCATGGGCAATGGGTATCGGTGCAGTTTCCTTGGTGCTTGGCATATTCATCACCCCGTTTTTCTAACGGAAAAAGCTTGACGGATATCCGTCAAGCTTTTTTTTATTATGTGTTTAATTTTTCTTTTTCTGCCGCTTGTTTGGCATAATGCTCTTCGGCGAGCTTGTCGATTTCCTTTTTCAATTCCTCGACCATCGTTTCTTCAGGCACTTTCCGGACGATTTCGCCTTTGCGGAACAGAAGTCCTTCGCCGCGTGCGCCGGCGATCCCGATATCGGCTTCGCGCGCTTCTCCGGGACCGTTGACGGCACAGCCGAGAACGGCAACTTTGATCGGCGCCTTGATTTTCGCGATGTAATCTTCGACTTCATTGGCAATGCTGATCAAATCGATTTCGATCCGGCCGCAAGTCGGGCAGGAAATCAATGTTGCCGCATTGGAAGCGAGCCCGAAAGATTTCAGGAGCTCCCTGGCGACTTTTACTTCTTCGACCGGGTCCGCGCTTAAAGAAATCCGCAATGTATTGCCGATTCCTTTTGAAAGGATCGCGCCGAGACCCGCGGCGCTTTTCACTGTACCGGCAAACAGCGTTCCCGATTCGGTGATGCCTAAATGAAGCGGATAATCGAAAGCTTTAGCCGCTTTTTCATATGCCTCAATTGCCAGGTTTACATCAGACGCCTTCATGCTGACGATGATATCGTGGAAATCGAGATCCTCAAGAATTTTAATGTGGTGCAGGGCGCTTTCGACCATGCCGTCTGCTGTCGGATAGCCGTACTTCTCAAGGATTCGTTTTTCCAGAGAGCCTGCATTGACGCCGATCCGGATCGGAATGCCCTTTTCCTTCGCTGCGTTGACGACCGCTTCAACTTTTTCGCGGCGGCCGATGTTACCCGGATTGATGCGGATTTTATCGGCTCCGCCTTCGATCGCTTTTAATGCCAATTTATAGTTGAAATGAATATCCACGACAAGAGGGATGGATATCCGCTTTTTGATCTCTGGAATGGCGTCGGCAGCCCGTTCATCAGGACAGGCGACGCGGACGATTTGACATCCTGCTTCCGCGAGTCTGTTGATTTCGGCGACGGTTGCTTCAACGTCATGTGTTTTCGTTGTTGTCATGCTTTGAATGACGACTTCGTTATTGCCGCCTATTGTTAAAGGTCCCACTTTAACGGGACGCGTTTTTGTACGATGTGTGATTTCACTCACTTAAATTCGCTCCTTAAGTATAATTCGGAGGCGGTTGCTCCTTTTCTTATACCAAATCGTTTACAAGTCTTATTGTAACAGCCCGTTCATGAAACTGACAAGAAATTAACACTTAATCAGGATAAACGGGAAACTTGTAGGTGACACCTGCTTGAATGCGGCCCGCCTCAACATTCGGATTCAGCTCTTCAAAATCTTCGGCTATTTTGTCAGCCGGAACGGCGCTGTTCCCGATGATTGAAAATACCGTTTGTCCGGGCTTTACCGTAACGGACTTATATTGCAGGCTTGCAGCCGGAGCTTCCGCTGCCATGGTTGAAGCCGGTAAGGCGTTTTGAGGGATGGTGCCTGATTTCAAGTCATAATAAACAATGAACAGGGCGAGCAAAATCGAAAACAGCACAATGACACGTTTCATCTGATTTGTCCCCATTTCGTGCATTTTTTATTATGTTACGCTTGTCCCTCTTCCAACATGACAACAAATTTGCTCCTGCCCGCTTTACCTCGCTGCTTTAGAAGCCGGCGTTTCTTTAATGGCGAGAAACAGCATGATAAAGTTCACAAACCAGTTCAGGAGGAACTGACTTGGAACCACCGCCTCCAGCGCGTCCATAATTGCAAAAAACACGGTTGCGAGGGTGATGGAATAAGCAGACATTACCCAAAGCTGCTTATAGGAGAGCATTTTCTTCTGCCCGTTGCGAATGATCAGCCCGATGACGGCGAGAACCGAGACATCAATGAATTTTCCGGCTGCCGTCGCCAGGAACAGCAGAACGCACAAGACGGGAACAATCACCGCTTTATTTTGATCAACTAAAGAAAGAATATCATCCTTAGACATGTCCTCGGGAAGCATTGTGTACGGCATTTCCTGGACTTGGCCGTCAATGGCGATGACGAACTTATCTTTCAGGATGCCGACGGAATTGCGTTTGTCTTCGATCTGTTTTGTTTCATAAGAGCCGCTCGGATCAAAAACGATGACAAATCCGAATGACTGTGATTCAATCGCTTTCTTTGCATCTGTTTGCAGTGTGCCGTCTTTTATGGAGAAAGCGGGGAATTCTTTCACAGCTGACTGAAAGCTGTTCATCGTATTCACCACTCCGCTGCTGATATGGTAAAGGTTCGGGAGAGCGGCGATCACGCTGAGCAAAAATACGTATAAAATCGTTTTTCCTATGCCTTGGAAACGCATTTTCCCAATAGCTTGAGGGGAATATGTACTTTTAAAAAATCGCTGAAATAAATTCATTCGGTTTTCACTTCCTATTTCTATAATGTATCTGCATTATTGTATCGTCACAAAAGGACGAATACAAGAAAACTTATCGATCAACAGGCGCTCTGGAAGTTTCCTTTCAGAAAAATGGGTATAATATGAAGCATCACAATCGATTGGAGGGATTCGGATGGATGTTTTGTATTGGATCATCATTGCGGCAATGTTCGTTATTGCTTTCATCGGCCTTGTCTATCCCATTATTCCGAGCGTCGTTTTCATCGTAGCCGGCTTTGTTCTATACGGATTTTTATTTACATTCGGGCATTACTCCTACCTATTTTGGATCATTGAAGGCATTTTTACAGCCGTATTGTTTGCCGCCGACTATATTACAAATCTCCTCGGCATTAAGCGCTTTGGCGGCAGCAGGGCAGCGATATGGGGCAGCACGATCGGCCTTCTGGCCGGACCGTTTGTGATACCGGTGGCGGGCATTATTTTGGGTCCGTTTATCGGGGCCTTGGCGGGTGAGGTGATTGTCCATCAGAAGGATTTAAAAACGGCGGCCAGAATCGGAATCGGTTCATTGATCGGGTTTATTTCAGGCGTTTTTGCGAAAAGCGTGATTCAGCTGATAATGATCGGCTACTTTTTATATACTGTGCTCTAAAATTTTCCCCTGCATGTTTAAAAAGAAGGGGAAAAGGATAAAGTTTAGTGAGCGCTTGAAATGCATTTGTGATCATTTTGTGAGCATTTCCATTGAAACAAGCCTTTTCTTTTGATAAATTGAAAGAGGAAAGGCTTGCTAAAGGCGGCATTTCAATACATACAATATTAAGGAGGAATTGATAATGGCTTACAAACTTCCAGAATTACCTTATGCTTACGATGCGTTAGAACCTCACATCGACAAAGAGACGATGAATATTCACCATACGAAGCACCATAACACATATGTTACAAAATTGAACGAAGCGGTGGCAGGCAAACAGGATCTTGAAAGCAAATCTGTTGAAGAGCTTGTTGCAAACCTTGATGCAGTACCGGAAAACATCCGTACAGCTGTCCGCAACAATGGCGGAGGGCATGCCAACCACTCATTGTTCTGGAAACTTCTTTCTCCAAACGGAGGAGGCGCTCCAACTGGTGAATTGGCAGAAGCCATCAACAGCAAATTCGGCAGCTTCGATCAATTCAAAGAAGACTTTGCGGCTGCAGCAGCAGGCCGTTTCGGCTCCGGCTGGGCATGGCTTGTTGTCAATAACGGAGAGCTTGAAATCACAAGCACGCCAAACCAAGATTCTCCTCTTTCAGAAGGCAAGACTCCTATCTTAGGTCTTGATGTATGGGAGCACGCATACTACCTGAATTATCAAAACCGCCGTCCAGATTACATTAAAGCATTCTGGAACGTCGTTAACTGGGATGAAGTTGCACGCCTTTACAGCGAAGCAAAATAATCCAGCTTGAGAAAAGAGGCCCGCGAGAAGCGGGCCTTTTTATGTTGTCCGCGAAGCGGAGCGTCTGCTGAAAGACCGGCGAAAAGCCGGTCTGTTTGTTTTTCGTTTCTTTTGCTCTGAAGTACATAACTGACTTTTGATGAGACAGACTAATGGTGATCAGTAAAGGGGAGTCAGTTATGAGCAGAATCAAAAACATAATAGGCGATGTGGAATTAAACAGGGACCTCCTGCTGCTGCTTGCAGTCGGCGGCCTTTATTCTCTTAGCATTGCCCTTTCCAATACGTTTGTGAATGTATATCTGTGGAAGCAGTCCGGACAGTTTGTCGATTTGGCCATTTATAATTTGTCGATCGTCGTGATGCAGCCGATTATCTTTATGTTCGCCGGCCGCCTTGCCAAAAAAATCGACAGGGTTTTTATACTCAGGTTTGGCGTTTCGTTTTTAGCTGTATTTTATTTAACTGTGCTGTTGGCGGGGGAAAATGCGGGATCACGGCTGGTGCTGCTCGGAAGTGTGCTCGGAATTGGCTACGGATTTTATTGGCTTGCGTTTAATGTCCTGACATTTGAAATCACTGAGCCGGACACGAGAGATTTTTTTAACGGGTTCCTCGGCATTTTAAATTCCGGCGCGGGAATGATCGGTCCGATTGTTGCCGGCTATGTCATTTCAAGGCTTGCCGACAACACGGGATACACGGTGATTTTCAGCCTGTCCTTGGCTTTATTTTCAGTGGCCGTCATTACGAGCTTTTTTTTAAAAAGGCGTGAATCGCGCGGCCGCTACATTTTGAAAAAAATCTGGACGGAACGAAATTCAGACCCGAATTGGCGCAGCATTACAAATGCTCATTTTTTTCAGGGGCTGAGAGAAGGGATTTTCGTTTTTTTAATCAATGTCTTTGTCTTTATCACGACAAAGAGCGAGTTGGCATTGGGGAAGTTCGGCTTGATTAATTCAGCTGTTTCTTTTTTTGCATACTATTTCGCAACGCGGCTTATTAAAAAGGGAGCGCGCAAAAAGGCGATTTTAATGGGCGGTCTCGTCCTGTTCGGCGCTCTCTTTCTGATTTTGTTTCATATGACGTATGTGACGCTTTTGCTGTATGCTGTTGCGATTGCGATCGGCTATCCGATTTTGCTCGTACCGTATTCATCGCTCACATATGATGTGATCGGTAAAGCGAGGTATGCCCGGAAAGCGCGGATCGAATACATTGTCGTCAGAGAAGTTTTTTTAAACATCGGACGGATTGTCTCGATTTTGGTTTTTTTGCTGCTCGTGTCGCTTCTGAAGGAGGACTTGGGCATTCCGGTTTCTCTCGTTTTGCTGGGGGCAGGCCACACGCTGATCTACTATTTCGTCAAAGATATCCGTCTGACAGAGCCCGCCCGCGAAACGGTCGGAAAAGATGCGCATAAACAAACAGCTGAACCGAATTATTTAGAAGGAAAAAGGTAAGCCCCAAGGGAAAATAGTAGAAAAATGCCGAAAAAAACTTTACAATATATTTGGCACCTTTTCATAAGGTGTCTTTTCTTTATTTCAAAAAGGTGATGCTAATGATGAACAAAAAAATGAAAAATGAAAAACGCAAATCGCTCCCCATCAGGTTGAACATATTGTTCCTTCTCGCTTTTATTATTTTCACCATCGTCGTCGTGCGCCTCGGCATGGTGCAGATCGTCTTTGGCGAAGACTATACGAACGAAGTGCAGAAGCAGGAAGAAGTCGATGTCTCGACAAGCGTTCCGCGGGGGAAAATATATGACCGGAACTTGAATACGATCGTGAAAAATAAACCGATGAATGCCATTACATACACAAGGACATCATCGACCTCTCAGGAGGACAGGCTCAAAATAGCAAAAAAACTTGCAGAAATGATCAAAATCGATACAGATAAAATAACGGAGCGCGATAAAAAGGACTACTGGATTTTAACGCGCCCGAAAGAAGCCGAGAAGCTCATCACCGATGAGGACCGGAAAAAAGTCAAGGACGGCAAGCTGAAGGAAGACGATTTATACCAGCTGCAGCTTGACAGGATCACGGAAGATAAACTGAATGAATTGACAGATCAAGATTTGAAAGTCTTGGCAATCAAGCGTCAGATGGATTCTGGATACGCGCTGACTCCGCAGTATATTAAAAACAAAGGTGTAACTGCAAAAGAAATGGCGGTTGTCAGCGAACACCTGGACGAGCTCCCGGGAGTCGATGTGACGTCTGATTGGAAGCGGGATTATCCTTATAACGGTCTGCTCAGAACGATGATCGGCAGCATATCCGATTCAAATGAAGGGCTTCCGAAAAGCCTGCTTGATCATTATTTGTCGCTCGGCTACAACCGGAATGACCGCGTCGGAAAAAGCTACCTCGAAGCCGAATATGAAAATGTGCTTCAGGGACAGAAAGAGAAAGTGAAAAATATTACCAATAAATCAGGGGATATCGTCGATACGGAAGTCATTTCCGAGGGGAAAAGCGGAAAGGATTTAGTCTTGACGATTGATGTTGATATGCAAAAAGCGATTGAAAAAATTGTCGAGGATGAACTGAAGTCTGCCAAAGCCAAGCATAGCGCTCCGCTTCTCGACCGCGCATTCGTCGTTATGATGGATCCGCGAAACGGGGAAGTGTTATCGATTGCCGGCAAACAGCTTAAAAACGAAAGCGGCAAATTAAAGGTTGACGACTATGCGCTCGGCGCGATGACGTCTTCTTATGCGATGGGCTCGGCTGTCAAAGGGGCCACTGTTTTAACAGGTCTGCAGACGGGAGCCATTAATTTAAATACGACTTTTCTTGATGAACCGCTCTATATCGGAAAAGGAAAACCGAAAAAATCTTGGGCGAGCAACTTGGGAACACTGGGTATCCAGGGAGCTCTTGAAAAGTCTTCAAACGTGTTCATGTTTAAAACGGCGATCGCCCTTGGTAAAGGCCAATATAAGGCGCATCAGCCGCTCGACCTTCAAACAAAAGCATTTGATACATTCAGGTATTATTTCAGCCAGTTCGGCCTCGGCGTCAAAACCGGAATCGATCTGCCAAATGAAGCTTCAGGCTACAAAGGATCTCAAAGACTGCCCGGTTTCCTGCTTGACTTTTCCATCGGACAGTATGACACATACACACCGCTGCAGCTGGCTCAGTACGTGTCAACGATTGCCAATGGGGGATACCGCATGAAGCCGCAGCTTGTGAAAGAGATCAGAGAGCCCGATTCGAAAAAAGGAATCGGAGCCGTTACACAGTCTGTGCAGCCTGAAGTATTGAACAAAGTGGACATGAGCGATGAATATATAAAAGAAGTCCAGAAAGGATTCAGGCGCGTAATGACAAAAGGTACGGCAGCGGGACAGTTTGCCTCTGCTTCATATAAACCAGCTGGAAAAACAGGAACGGCCCAGTCTTTCTATGACGGACCGGACAAATCGAAAACGGGAACATCGACATACAATACAACGCTTGTTGCCTACGCACCTTACGATAATCCGGAAGTCGCTATTTCCGTCGTCGTTCCTTGGGTTTATAATGACTATGGCCAGAGATATTCGATCACAAACGAAATCGGCCGAAAAGTGCTTGATAAGTATTTTGAACTGAAATCAAAACAATCAAAAGAAAATACTGTCGAAAAAAATAAAGACAAAATCGAAAAAGAAGCTACAGAATAGGACTTTTTCATTAAAACATCTGCATTGAACCATGCAGGTGTTTTTTTGTGCGCCCGTTCTTTTCGTGCGCATTCTATACAAAGTTCAAGCTTAATTTACAAAACCTTAATAATTCATTTAAACAAGATTAATACTGAAAAGTTACGCTATACCCGTAGGACAAATTACACATTTACGCGGGAGGATTAAGAAGTGAAACCATTTAAAAAAATCACACTGATGTTCATCATGTCCGTTTTAGTTGTCTTCGCAGCAGCTTGTGGAAGCAGCAGTACAAACAACAATGCAGACGAAGGCAAACAAAGCGATAAAACAGAGAATAAGGCTTCAGGTTCTTTGACGATTTCGGGTTCTTCGGCGATGCAGCCTCTTGTCTTAGCAGCGGCTGAAAAATTCATGGATGAAAATCCTGATGCCGATATTCAAGTTCAGGCTGGAGGTTCTGGTACAGGCCTTTCCCAAGTGGCTGAAGGCACAGTCCAAATCGGAAACTCCGATGTCTTTGCCGAAGAAAAAGAAGGCATTCCTGCCAAAGAACTTACCGATCATCAAGTTGCGGTTGTCGGAATGGCAGCTGCCGTTAACCCTGAAGTAGGCATCGATGACATTTCGTTAGAAGATCTCAAAAAGGTATTCACAGGTAAAATCAAAAACTGGAAAGAACTAGGCGGGAAAGATCAAAAGATCACCCTTGTCAACCGTCCTGATTCTTCAGGAACCCGCGCGACTTTTGTCAAATATGCACTTGATGGAGAGACTCCAGCTGAAGGAATCACGGAAGATTCTTCAAACACAGTGAAAAAGTTAATCGCTGAAACGCCTGGTGCAATCGGATATCTTGCGTTCTCGTATATCAAGGATGATACTGTCACTCCGCTTTCAATCGACGGCGTTAAGCCGACAGCCGAAAATGTACAAAAAGGCAAATTCCCGATCTGGGCTTACCAGCATTCTTATACGAAAGGCGAACCTGAAGGCTTGGCGAAAGAATTCCTCGACTATTTGATGAGCGATGACATTCAAAAATCCATCGTGACGGAGCAGGGCTACATTCCAGTAACAGACATGGAAGTAAAACGCGACGCGGATGGAAAGCAAACTGATAAATAATGACAATAGAAGGCGGGAAAGTGTGCTCCTGACACTTTCCCTCTTATGACTTGTTCTTATAGGAGTGTAAAAAATGGTTCAAAAAATAGAGAAACTGTCCGCGAAAGAGCGGCTGATCAGCTCCAAGCATAATCGCAAAATGGATGAAATCCGCGGGAGGATTTTGGTTGCGTCGTGCGCCTTTATCATGATGGCGGCGGCGATTTCGATCACAATTTTTCTCGGAAATAAGGGGTTGCAATCTTTTCTGGCCAATGGTGTAAGTCCAATTGAGTTCTTAACCAGTCTAGATTGGAATCCAACGAACGAAAACCCTGAATACGGAGCACTTCCGTTTATACTCGGATCTTTTGCAGTGACCCTTCTTGCATCTTTGATTGCTGCACCGCTAGGAATAGGAGGTGCGATTTTCATGACGGAAATCGCGCCATCATGGGGCAGAAAAGTGCTGCAGCCGGTTGTCGAATTGCTTGTTGGCATTCCTTCCGTCGTTTATGGATTCATAGGCCTTACAGTGTTAGTGCCGTTCATTTCACAGTTTAAGTCAAGCGGATCGGGCCACAGCCTTCTGGCGGGAACGATCGTCCTGGCTGTCATGATTTTGCCGACGGTCACTTCGATTTCAACGGATGCGCTCATGTCGCTGCCGAAAAATCTCCGCGAAGGATCATACGCATTAGGCGCAACCCGCTGGCAGACGATCCGCAAAGTGCTGATACCGGCAGCGCTGCCTTCGCTTCTGACAGCCGTCGTCTTGGGAATGGCGAGGGCGTTCGGCGAAGCGCTGGCCGTGCAGATGGTCATCGGAAATTCCCGAAATCTGTTTGAGAGCCTTTTAGACCCTGCGGGGACATTGACAACGATCATTACGTTGAACATGGGCCATACAACATACGGGAGCGTGGAAAACAATACGCTCTGGTCAATGGGGCTTGTCCTTCTGATCATGTCGTTCTTGTTCATCCTGCTCATCCGCTATCTGTCATCCAGGAGGAAACTGTAATGAACAGCAAAGTAACAGATCGTTTAGCAACCGGTGTTTTTGGATTGATTGCTGCGGTAATCGCCGCTATTCTTGTCGGTTTGTTCGCTTATATCATCATCAATGGTGTTTCGCATATCAGCCTCAGCTTTTTAACTTCGCGTTCAAGTGCGCTGTCAAGCGGCGGAGGAATTCGAGATCAGCTGTTCAACTCGTTTTATATTCTCGTGCTGACGATGCTGATCACGGTTCCCCTGGGAGTCGGCGGGGGAATTTATATGGCGGAATATGCGCCCGCAAAGAAATTGACCGATTTTATCCGTGTCTGTATTGAAGTTTTGTCATCCCTTCCTTCGATCGTTATGGGGATGTTCGGCATGCTGATGTTTGTAAATCTGACCGGATGGGGGTACAGCATTATCGGAGGAGCGCTTGCTTTGACGATTTTCAACCTGCCTGTCATGGTCAGGGTGACAGAAGATGCGATCCGCTCCGTACCTAAGGAGCAAAAAGAGGCTTCCCTTGCTTTAGGCGTGTCCAAATGGCACACGATTAAAACGGTATTGATTCCTGGCGCGGTGCCGTCCATCATCACAGGCGCGATTCTTGCGTCGGGCCGTGTATTTGGCGAAGCTGCCGCTTTGCTGTTTACAGCCGGACTAACCACGCCGAGACTGAATTTTGCCGATTGGAATCCGTTTTCTGAGACATCGCCGCTCAATATTTTCAGACCGGCTGAAACGCTGGCCGTTCATATTTGGAATGTAAACACACAGGGGATCATCCCCGATGCTGAAGCGATCGCAAACGGCGCATCCGCCGTTCTCGTTCTGTCCGTCTTGATCTTTAACCTGGCAGCCCGATGGCTCGGCTCTTTTATTCATAAAAAGTTAACGGCAAACAAATAAGAAGGAAGGATGAAATCATATGGCTCAGGTTCAGATGCCGGTTTTGGAAACCGTGCGCGACAATATCGGAATCGCTCCGTTCCCTGAAGCGAAAGAGCATATTTTAGAAGTGAAAAATTTAAATATTTACTATGGAGAAAAGCGGGCCGTCAACGACATTTCCATGCGTATTGACAAACATGCGGTCACGGCTTTGATCGGTCCGTCAGGCTGCGGAAAATCGACTTTTTTAAGAAGCATCAACCGGATGAACGATCTGATTCCATCAGCCAGAACATCCGGAGAAATACGGTATGAAGGGCTTAACATCCTTGATTCCAATATCAATGTCGTCAATCTGAGAAGGGAGATCGGCATGGTATTTCAGAAGCCGAACCCCTTTCCAAAATCGATTTACAGCAACATTACCCACGCATTAAAATATGCGGGCGAACGGCGGAAATCCGTGCTTGATGAGATCGTGGAAGAAAGCTTGACGAAAGCCGCGCTGTGGGATGAAGTGAAAGACAGGCTGCATGAGTCGGCTCTTTCGCTGTCAGGCGGGCAGCAGCAGCGTCTCTGCATCGCCCGGACGCTCGCGATGAAGCCCGAAGTCCTGCTCTTGGATGAGCCTGCTTCAGCGCTCGACCCGATTTCAAACGCGAAAATAGAGGAATTAATCGTCGGTTTAAAAGAGGAATACTCGATCATCATTGTCACGCATAACATGCAGCAAGCTTCAAGAATTTCCGATCAAACGGCGTTTTTCCTTAACGGAGATTTAATCGAATACGATCGTACGGAAAAGATTTTTATAAATCCTTCAGAAAAAAAGACAGAGGATTACATCAACGGCAGATTTGGATAAGGAGGGGCGGGTATGAGCGCTGTAACAGCTGTAAAGCCAAAAGATGTATACCAGATCAACGACTTGAATTTATGGTACGGCGAACATCACGCATTAAAGAACATTAACTTGACAATACCCGAGTACGAAATTACCGCCATCATTGGACCGTCAGGCTGCGGAAAGTCGACATTCATTAAAACGCTGAATCTCATGATCAATATGGTTCCGAATGTCAAAATGACCGGAGAGATCAGCTACAACGGAACGAACGTACTCAACAGCAAAGTCGACCTTGTCGAGTTACGGAAAAAAGTCGGCATGGTGTTTCAAAAAGGAAACCCGTTTCCCCAGTCGATCTTTGATAATGTCGCATACGGACCAAGAATCCATGGATTGAAAAACAAAAAAGAACTGAATGAGAGAGTGGAAAAGGCGCTTGTGGATGTAGCGCTGTGGGATGAAGTGAAAGACCGTCTTCATTCCCAGGCGCTCGGACTTTCCGGGGGGCAGCAGCAGCGCCTCTGCATCGCAAGGGCGCTGGCCACCAATCCTGACGTTCTCTTGATGGATGAACCGACATCCGCCCTTGATCCCGTTTCAACTTTGAAAATCGAAGAGCTGATGCTCAAGCTGAAAGAGAAATATACAATTGCCATCGTCACGCACAACATGCAGCAGGCCTCGAGAATTTCCGATCAAACGGCGTTTTTCCTGATGGGCGAGCTGATTGAGTGCAATGATACGGTCAAAATGTTTTCAAGTCCTGACGATCATCGGACGAAAGATTATATAACAGGCCGGTTCGGATGAGAAAGAGGCTGCCGTTTTAAAGCGGCAGCCTCTTTTTTCACCGGCGGCGAGACAATAAAAAAAGCAGGCTGATTCGTTCCAGCCTGCTTTTTTATTTGGACAGCGTTTTGACGATGTTTTTCAAGCTGTCACCGCGCTTCAGTTCGTATTTACCTGCGCGGATTTTAGATTCGTTTCCGGTCTTTTTCACATAATCTTTGAAGTCATCGGCGGAAGAAATTACTTTTCCTTTTGCAAGGAGGTCTGCTATCTCAGCCGTGCTCATGCCGCTTTTGATTTCAAGCTTGTACTTGGAACCTTTTTTCGCATCATCCTGCTCTTTTTTGTTTTGAGACGCAGCATCCTGCTTCAGCGCGGTCTCTTTATAGTGGAGCAGCTGTTGGTATTCCTCGCGTTTCAGCGAAACCTGCTGATTGTCCTTTAAATAGGTTTTGACATCGGCTTCGCTGATGTTTTGAGCCTCCTTGGAAGCTTCAGCTTTTCCGTTATCCGTCAAATAAAATGCGCCTGCAAGAACGGCGGTAGCCAAAATCATTCCTCCGGCAAATGCTTGTACACTTTGTCTGGTCATACAAGCACCCTCTCATTGTCTTTAATGATCGCTTTGACATCTTCGACAGATACGTGCTCAGCTTTTGCGATGGCGTCTACAGACATGCCGTTTTGATATTTTGAAAGAATCTGCTTCGCAATATGCTGGCTGATTCCGGCATTCGGTCTGCGGACGACCACATTTGAATCGAGGAGCTCTTCCTCAAGCACGGTCATCTTCTTTTTCAGTTTATAGATTTCCTGCATGGCGGACAGCTGAAGGGTTTCCAACTCCTGTTCAACTTCCTTGATCGGTTCTCTTTGAAAATATGAGAATGCAATCAGCGCAATACTGACAACGAGCAGCGCAATGATAGCAATTTCCACGTTCATCACCTTCAATTCTAATTTTCTCCTTCTTTTTTATACCATAAAAACGCTTGCTTCAAAAGGAGTTAATGCAAAAAATAAAAATTTTGTCGAAGAATTTTATTTTCGTTGCGCCTGCGGGGCCATTTCCAATAGGATAGATACATAACAAGGCTTAACGGGAGGGCGCGCGGTGAAAAGGACAATCATCGGGAAAAAACCTTTTCAACATAGTATTCGAGGCGATTCTTCGTTTTGTAACGATATTTTAAAAATAACTTCGCCGGATCATGAAACCGTTCGGCTGAGCTGGGAAATCTCAGAGGCTGCGCTTTCAGCGGCTGAAGCGGTGCTGTTTGAAAATATTAGAGACGTCGAAAAGCAAATCCTTCTCTTTTGCGTAAAAAACGGAGAGCGCAGCGCACGGACGATCCATACCGGTGCATTTAAAGGGGAGGCCTCGGTTTTCCCCGCTGCAGGAAACGCTTTCTACAAAGCGGAATACCGGATATACAATTCGCTCAACATGTCACTGGCCGTTCTCTCATCCGACTGCTTCTACCTTGGGGAAAACGGAATCCATTCAAACAGCAGCTGTTTTCAGCATCAAGACAATCAGCAGGATTGGACGACTCAATTTTCCGCATATACGAGATATTCTTTAATAGAAGGAAAGGAGCGGCCCCGTTGATCAACGTATTGCTGCTGTCGCTGGAAAATCCCCTTTCATCGAAGAGCGGAGCGGGGCGCTATGTGAAAAGCCACCTTGAACTATTGCGGAACGAAGTCAGCTTTACCGTCTGCACGACGGCTGCCGGGCAAAACAGCAATGGATGGGAAACGCTGGAGATTCCGCTTGATTTAAAAGCGTTCGCTTCTTTTGAAGAGGCGGTAGCCGCCATGAATTTTCAGATGATCAAAATCGTGCTGGAGCATAGAGGACAATTTGATTTCGTCCATGCAAACGATGGTGTCACCGCGCCTGCCGCCGTTTATCTCAGCGAGGTGCTGGCGGTGCCGCTGATTTCCACGGTGCACGGCCTTGAAAGCGGCCGAAAAAAGGCAGCAGACGGATATGTCCACCCATACAGGGCAATCCTCGAACGGCTTCTGGCTGAAAAAAGCGATCAAATCCTCGTGCTGAGCAGCATGATGAAGTCAGACATGCAAAAGGCGTTTTCGCTTTCTTTTGAGCAAATCCGGGTCATTCCACATCCGTGCATAAAAAGCCGCACGGTGAAAAAACGAATGAAAAGCGCGCACTACTTTTTTTCCTACGGAAGATTTGTTCCGGAAAAAGGGTTTATCGAATTGCTGCACGTCTTTCAGAAGCTACGCAGCCGGCGTCCTGATCTTGAACTTGTCATTGCCGGGGAAGGGCCGCTTCAAAGCGGGATCGAGACCATAGCAAAAGAATTGGGCATTAAGGACAGTGTGACCATTCTTCCTTTCCTTTGTGAAGAGGAAAGAGAGAGCTGGCTGGCATTTTGTGAAATGGCTGTTTTTCCAAGTTCTTATGAGCCGTTCGGCATTGCTGTTCAAGAAAGCATGGCCGCCGGCGCTGCCGTCGCTGCCGGAATCAACGGGGGCTGGAACGATTTCGTTATCGATCGGGTGACCGGCTTTCGAATTGATTTTAGTGATCCGCATAAGGCTGCAAATGCGCTCGCAGAAATTGTCGGCAATAAGGAGCAGCTGCTCAAGGTCGGACAAACGGCAAAGGCTTATATATTTGATTTGCATGATCCTGGATATGTAAAAAATATGTTTTTGCATCATGTATATCATACGTCTTTTTAACAAACCGTGATAAACTAAAAAAAACGCCTGGCATTCCTGCATCATAAGTGGTATTATAGATAAGTCTGAACAGAAATGATATATAGTTTGGAGGGAAAAATAAATGCGCGTTAATATTACTTTAGCTTGCACTGAATGCGGCGAGCGTAACTATATTTCTACAAAGAACAAGCGTAACAATCCAGATCGCGTTGAATTCAAAAAGTATTGCCCACGTGACAAAAAATCAACATTACACCGCGAAACAAAGTAAGCAGCAGGGATTTTCCTGCTGTTTTTCTGTTTTTAAGGGGGAAAGAGATGTGAAGCGTTCTTTACGAAGCGAGGTCAGAAAGAGGCTGGCTAACATGCCGGAACAGGAGTTTCACCTAAAGGCGGAAGCGATTCACCGGAAGCTTTTCCAATCAAAACAGTGGAAAAAAGCGTCTGTTATTGCCCTTACGGTATCCAGAAATCGCGAAGTACCGACAAAACCGATTATCGAACAGGCCCGGCTTGAAGGAAAAACGGTGTGCATTCCGAAATGTATGCCTGAAACAAAAAAGATGCACTTTCGCAGCTATCAGGATGAAAGCGATCTTGAAGTCGTGTATTTTGGCCTGCAGGAACCGATCGTACACAAAACCGAGCGGATGGAACCCGAAGACATCGACTTCATCCTTGTGCCGGGAATTTGCTATGACCGGAGAGGATACAGAATCGGCTATGGAGGCGGCTATTATGACAGATACCTGGCCGGCTTTACAAAAGATACCGCGTCGCTTGCTTTCGAGTGCCAAGTGATCGGTCATGTTCCAAATGAGCCGCACGACATCCCGGTCAAGCAGGTTTTGACCGAAGACGCCGTTTACAACTGCCTCGACACTGCTGAATAATTATTAAAAAATGAGACACGATACGGTTATAGGTTATAGGAGGGATCATATGAGAAAAGTTACGTTTATTGTAGTAGGCGTCATTGCAGCCCTTGTATTTTTTCAAAACCGTTATCGTGTTATCAATTTCATTCTTGGTCAAAACCAAATCCGCCACTATTTCATCCATTTGATGATGAGAATTCCGTTTTTTCGCAATAAGTTTATCCAGCAGGCATTCTGAATCCCGTTTGAAAACGGGATTTTTTAAAGCTCTTAAAAGACGCAGAGTGTCGCGTTTCCTGTTATAATGAACAAAAACAATTGTGGAGCGTCGGTATGTATTCAATCGATTATTTGTATTGGAATTTCATCGGGAACCTTTTAGACAGGGATTTTGAGCTTGTGCAGGCACCTGCTTCATTCGGAGAAGCCTGGCTTGAAGCGAGGGGGAGCGCGCCGTATGATTTGGTTCGCGTTTTCCGGAAGGATATCGACTTCAGACAGGATCTCGTCCGCGACCTGGAATCTCTTTATGAAAGGGCGGAGCGCCTGAGAGCAGCATCAGGTCAGCGAAAGCTCTCGATATTGAATGTCTATTTGTCGCAGGAAGCGCCTGTAGATGAGTGGGAAGATGTTGTCGGTCATCCGGTCGCAGATAAGCGGATCAGCATCGTGCCGGTTTTTATTGATCACGCTTCGGCTGAAGAAGGATTACGCAAACTCGCCGTGGCTTTAAACATGGAGCCGGATGAGCTGACAGGCCAAATGCAGGATGCCGGATACGAAAATGTGGAAGAGAAGAGAGCCGAAGTATTGGCAGCGGCTAAAGCAAGAGAAGAAGAAAGGCGGCGGGAAGCGGCTGTATTTGAGAAAGGCAAACCGATGTTTACCTGGATTTTCGCAGTGCTTCAAGTCTTCATGTTTCTGCTTCTGGAAATGTCGGGCGGCAGCCAGAATACCGAAACGCTCGTCCGGTTCGGGGCGAAGGAAAACAGCCTCCTGTTAGCCGGGGAATGGTGGCGGCTAGTCACGCCGATCGTTCTTCATATCGGATTGGTCCATCTCATGTTTAATACATTTGCATTATTGTCTGTTGGAGCCGCAGCAGAAAGGGTGTTTGGATCATTCCGCTTTCTTGTCATATACATATCAGCCGGGATTTTTGGATCGATCGGCAGCTTTCTGTTCAGTCCGTATCCGTCTGCAGGGGCTTCGGGAGCCATCTTCGGTTGCTTGGGAGCCCTTTTGTACCTGGCTTTTTCAAACCGGAAAGCTTTTTTAAAAACGATCGGAACAAATATCATTGTGATCATCATTCTGAACCTCGGCCTCGGTTTCACCATTTCAAATGTTGACAATGCTGGCCATATCGGCGGATTGATCGGCGGTCTCCTGACGGCCTTGGCGGTCGGAATCCCCGGAAAAAAAAGGCCGCTCCAGCGGCTGGCAGGCTGGGTCCTCATCTTTGTCATCGGAGGAGGGGCCCTGTACTTTGGGACACATTCGGCTCCGGTGCAGGAAAATGCCATGCTGCATCAGGCGGCGAAATGGTATGAAGAGGGAGAGTATGAAAAAGTAAAGGATGCTTTGAAGGAAGCGGGCTCAAAACCGGACGCTTCCAGCGACACTTTAAGGCTGCTCGCTTATTCCGAAATTCGGCTCGGCGAGTATGAAAACGCCGAGAAAAGGTTTGAGGCCGTCGTTGAAAAAGATCCATCGGACCACGCCTCTCTCTATAGTCTTGCCTGGCTTTATACCCAAAGAGGCGAGCTTGCCAAAGCCGAGCAGTCCATTGAAAGAGCGTTGGCAGAAAAGCCTGATGAAGAGATGTATAAAAAGCTTCGGGACGAAATAAAGAAAGAAAGCGCCCGGTAATCAAGTATGAAAAGCTTCCGTTATGTTAAAAATGGTCTTTAGAACAGACTCATTTGACGGGAGCTTTTAATATACAATGAAAAAAAAGCATGCGGTCCAAAAAAATTTAGCGAAAAATGTTGAATATTTAAATGAAAAGCTTGGTGTCGACAAAAGCTTCGACATGATCCGGCTTGATGTCGTTTATGCTGATAGAGACATGTCGCTTTATCTTGTCGACGGCTTTGTAAAAGATGATATTATGCATCATTTGCTTAAAAATCTCTCAAGGCTCACACCTGAAAATCTGGAAGACGATCCGCTTGAAAAGCTGATCAAAACGCATATCCCATACATCGAAATTGATACGGAAGATGACCTCGACAAAGCAGCCGACCAGGTGCTGTCCGGGCCGGCTGTCCTCCTTGCTGACGGAGTTGACCATGCGATTATTATCGATGCGCGGACGTATCCGGCAAGAAATCCGGAGGAACCCGACAATGAACGCGTTGTCAGGGGTTCAAGAGACGGCTTCGTCGAAACGATCGTGTTTAACACCGCACTGACGAGACGAAGAATCCGCGACCGTTCCCTCAGAATGGAGTTCCTGCAGGTCGGCAGAAGAAGCAAAACGGATGTCGTCATCTGTTATTTGGAAGATATCGCCGACTTGGAAAGTGTAAAAAAGCTGAAACAATCGCTTGAAGCGATCGACACGGATGCTTTGACAATGGCGGAAAAGACGCTGGAAGAATACATCGGCGGCCGTCATTGGAACCCTTATCCGACGGTCCGCTATACAGAAAGACCTGATACTGCGGCCGTTCATTTGTACGAAGGGCACATTCTCGTCTTTGTGGACGGCTCGCCAAGCGCGCTGATTACCCCTGTTACTTTTTGGCACCATCTGCAGCATGCCGAAGAGTACAGAAACAAACCTCTTGCGGGTGCTTATTTGCGAATAGTCCGTTTTATATCTGTCTTGGCATCGATCTTTTTGCTGCCGCTGTGGTTTCTGCTTTCCGTCCATCCCGATCTTTTGCCGGACGCCCTTGAATATATAGGGCCTGAAAAAAAAGGAGCCCTTCCGCTGCTTGCGCAATTCATCATTATTGAAATCGGCGTCGACATGATGCGGATGGCTGCAATCCACACCCCGTCGTCTCTTGCTACGGCTCTCGGACTCGTAGCTGCTTTAATGATCGGCGAAGTGGCGGTGCAGGTCGGGCTTTTCTCGCATGAAGTCGTCTTGTATCTCGCTGTCGCAGCCATCGGCACGTTTGCTACGCCGAGCTATGAGCTGAGCATAGCGAACAGGCTTGCAAGAATCGTTCTCCTGATCGCCGCAGGTGCATTCGGACCGATCGGCTTTGTCATTGCGATATTCTGCTGGGTGATTTATCTCGTCAGAATGAAGTCGTTTCATGTGCCGTATTTATGGCCGTTTATTCCTTTTGACTACAGAGCCTTCCGCGATATCGCAATTCGCACGCCGATGCCGCTGAAAAACAGAAGACCCTTATTTTTGGATCCCCAGGATCCCGACCGCTGAATGTCTGTTTTCCGGCAGGAAAACAGGCTTTTTTTTTTGCTTGACGCCGGACAGCTTTATGAATACTCTAATGTTAGACCTTTAAAGAATGGTGAAATCAGATGAAAACAGCCTATGATGTACAGCTTTTGCTGAAGCAGTTTGGATGTTATGTTTACTTTGGAGATCGCGAGCTTGAACTTGAATACATGATGGACGAACTGAAGGAAATGTTTCTTTCAAATTTGATAGAAAAAGAACAATGGGTTCAAGGTGTTTCAATTTTGCAGAATGAACTCACAAATATAAAGAGAAAATAAAACAGGGATTAGAGGGGGATCAGTATGAATGACAGCTGGCTGGTCGGGGTCGACCTTGGAGGAACAACAGTAAAACTCGCTTTTGTAAGCGCTTATGGCGAAATCCTGCACAAGTGGGAAATCCCGACCGATAAATCAGGGAAAACGGTTACGGTAAGCATCGCGAAAGCCATCGACAGCAAATTGAACGAGCTCGGCAAACCGAAGCACATCTTAAAATGGATCGGCATGGGCGCTCCCGGACCCGTCAATACGGAGACCGGCATCGTTTATAAAACGACGAATATGGGCTGGGAAAACTACCCGTTGAAAGACCATCTGGAAGCAGAGACAGGGATAGCTGCGGTCATTGAAAATGACGCGAACATCGCAGCTCTCGGCGAAATGTGGAAGGGAGCGGGAGACGGCGCGAAGGATTTGATTCTTGTTACATTGGGAACGGGCGTTGGAGGCGGCATTATTGTAAACGGGGAAATCGTCCGCGGGCAAAACGGAGCAGGCGGTGAAATCGGCCACATCTGTTCTGTTCCAGAAGGCGGAGCGCCGTGCAACTGCGGAAAAAGCGGCTGTATCGAAACGATCGCTTCGGCTACCGGCATCGTCAGGATTGCCAAAGAAAAAATAGAATCTGACCATCGAGATACAAGCTTGCGTGAATGTCTGGACATAACGGCGCGCGACATCTTTGAAGCCGCCAGAAAAAACGATCCTGTTGCCGGCGAAGTCGTCGATTATGTGGCGGGTCATTTAGGAATGGTCCTCGCTAACTTGGCGAGCTCGCTTAATCCTTCAAAGATCGTAATCGGCGGAGGCGTGTCAAAAGCGGGAGAAATCCTGCGCTCCAAAGTTGAACAATCTTTCAAGCGCTTTGTATTCCCGCGGGCCGGCGAGGCGGCTGAGATCGTAATCGCTTCACTTGGAAACGACGCAGGCGTGATCGGCGGTGCATGGATCGCAAAAAACCAATGGCTGAAAAGCCAGGCGCAGCCTGTTTTATAAAGCATTTTCGGACCGCTTTGCAGCATTGTTAACACTTTTAAGCCAATGTGAAAAATGATTGATTTTTTTGTACAGACAGGTTAAGATATGATTTAGTAATTTTAGCGATTTTTCTAAAATAAACAATATGTGGAAATGCCGTTTGCAGAAACATGCGTCTTGCTGCATAGGGAGGTTTGGAATGCGAAAGTCATTTTTTTCAAAAATTTCGTTTTTGTTAATCGCGACATTGCTGATGTGGCTGAAAACGTATGTCGTCTACAAAACAAGCTTCAACATTAAAATTGAAAACTTCATGCAAGAGTTTATATTGTTCATCAATCCTCTAAGCTTTTTGCTGTTTATATTCGGAATCGGCCTGTTTTTTAAAGAAAAAAACAGAAACCGGTTTATTATCGGGGCAAGCATCGTCCTGACGTTTGTCTTGCTTGCCAACATGATTTTCTACCGTTTTTACAACGACTTTTTAACCATTCCTGTTTTGTTCCAGACGAATAATATGGGCGATTTGGGAAGCAGCATCAACTCTTTGTTTATGCCGGCCGATTTGCTTCTCATCGTTGATATTGCCATTTTAATTTGGCTGTACAAGCGCCAGCCTGCCAAAACAGGCGGAAAGGCGACAAGAAAGGAGCGCGCGGCTTACTATCTATTTGTCGCTGCCGTTTTCTTTTTTAATTTAGGGATTTCTGAAACAGAAAGACCGCAGCTTTTGACAAGATCGTTTGATAGGGAAGTTCTTGTGAAAAACATCAGCCTTTACAACTTCCATATCTATGACGGGCTGATCCAGTCGAAGCAGTCTGCGCAGCGTGCGCTGGCCGACAGCAACAGCCTCACGGAGATTGAAAACTATGTCAACGCAAACCGCACGGACACCAACAAGGATCTGGCCGGGATCGCCAAAGGACGGAATGTGATCCTCGTTTCTCTGGAATCCACCCAAAGCTTTGTCGTAAACCAAAAGTTAAACGGCAAAGAGATTACGCCGTATTTAAATGACCTGATTAAGAAAAGCTACAGCTTCGAGAATTTCTATCATCAGACAGGCCAAGGCAAAACGGCTGATTCCGAATTCATTGTCGACAACTCTCTCTACCCTCTTGGAAGGGGAGCGGTCTTCTTTACAAATGCAGGAAACGAATATACGGCAATGCCTGAAATATTGAAGAACCACGGCTACTATTCCTCGATTTTCCATGCGAACAACAAAAGCTTCTGGAATCGGGATATTATGTACGAAACGTTTAAATACGATAAGTTTTACGATATCAAATCCTATGATGTAAACGAAGAAAATTCAGTTGGATGGGGATTGAAAGATAAGGAATTTTTCGAACAAACATCAGAGCTGATGAAAGAAATGCCTCAGCCTTTTTATACCCGTCTGATCACGCTGACAAACCATTTTCCGTTTGAGCTTGATGAGGAAGATAAACTGATCGATGAATTCGATTCAAAAAGCCGTACGTTAAACAGATATTTCCCGACCGTCCGCTATCAGGATGAAGCGCTGAAACGTTTCATTGAAAAGCTGAAAGAAGACGGCCTCTACGATAATTCTGTTATCGTTTTATACGGTGACCATTACGGGATTTCCGAAAACCATAACGAAGCGATGAGCCAATTCCTCGGCAGAGAAGTAACCCCTTTTGAGGAAGTGCAGCTTCAAAGAGTCCCGCTTGTGATCCACATTCCGGGAGTGACGGATAAAGAGCCGAAAACCATTGACACGGTCGGCGGCCAAATCGACATTCGACCGACTATACTGAATCTTCTCGGAATCGATTCAAGCGATCAGATCCAGTTTGGAAACGACCTGTTTGCCAAAGACAAAACGGAGTTCACAGTGCTCCGCGACGGCAGCTTTATTACGAAAGACAAAGTATACACAGACGGCATATGCTATGATAAATCGACAGGCGAGCCGTCTAAAGATAAAAAAGGCTGTGAGCCGTACATTGAAAAAGCCAAACAGGAGCTTTCATACTCAGATCAAATCATTTACGGCGACTTGCTGAGGTTTTATGACAGCGAGCGCTTAAAAAAGCAATCTGACTCCAAGCCAAAAGACGAGTAAGCTTCTTTTTAGGCGGAGAAAGCTGATGCAGCAGGCCGGATATCGTTCCGGCCTGTTTTTAATGACAAGAGGCCGTCATAAAAATCATGATCAAACCGATGCCGGTTATGATATAATTGATAATGATTCTCTTTATCGGGTGATCAAACAGGAAAGAAGGTATGAAGAGTGAATATTAAAGGTAAGACGATCGCGGCAGCGTGTTTTGTACTATTATTGATCGCAGCATTGACAGCATGCGGCAATCAAACAGAGAGCAAAGATTCTTCTTCTAAATCAAAAAGCGAAGAAACGATTACATACAAGGCTGAAAACGGAACGGTTAAAGTGCCGAAGCATCCGAAGCGGGTGGTTGTCATGGCTGACGATTATTTCGGCTATTTCAAGACACTCGGTCTCAATGTAGTGGGCGCCCCTGACAGGGTTTTCAAGAATCCTTATTTCAAGGGGAAAACCGATGGTGTGACAAACATAGGTGAAGGAAATTCTGCTGAAAAGGTTATTCAATTAAAACCGGACTTGATTGTCGTATGGACGACCCAAGGCGCTGATATCGAAAAGCTGGAAAAAATCGCTCCGACGGTCGCGTTGAAATATGACAGTCTGAATAGCACTGAACGGCTGAAGGATTTCGCAAAAATGACAGGCACTGAAGATCAAGCGGAGAAATGGCTGGCTGAATGGGACAAAAAAGTTGCGGCGGCCAAATCAAAAGTTCAAAAAGCTGTCGGGAACAAAACGGTTTCCATTATGCAAACTAACGGTAAAGAAATCTTTGTATTCGGCGATCAATTCGGAAGGGGAGGAAGCATTGTTTACCAAGATCTCGGCTTAAAGGCGACAAAGCTGACAAAGGAAAAAGCAATCGACGAAGGCCCGGGCTACACGAGCATTTCCTTAGAAAAGCTGCCTGATTTCGCTGGAGATTATATATTTATAGGACCTTGGGAATCAAGCGGAGACGACAGCGCCGTGCTTAATACATCCATTTGGAAGAACCTTGGGGCGGTCAAAAACCAACATGTCTATAAAATCGACCCTGTCGGCTTCTATTTTTCCGATCCGATTTCATTAGAGGGCCAGCTCGAATTTATTACAGAAAACTTAACAAAATAGAAGAACTTCCGCCTTGTCAGGCGGAAGTTTTTTTGCGCGCGAAACCGGGGTGAACCCTCATTGAAAAAGCGATTTTCAAGTGCAAGCCGGGAGAGTTTTTAAACGAGCATTCCTCATATGCTATTGTGGGAGGGATCATTGATGGCATTCATCAACATCAAACCGGAGTTAAAGCAGAATATGGAAAGACTGTCTGACATTCTGAACATACCCGAACCGCTTTTAATCAGTGCAAATGCAAATGTATCCGCGGACGAACTTTATTTTCCGGGAGTATCTTTTCATGCAGGAAAAAACGTTCAAGCAGCAGAAACATATGAACAGCTGCAATTATTGGCGAATCAATACACGTTTGAAGATGAACAGTGGCTGACAAAAACAGCCGTTTACGATTCAGCAGAACTGAAAAAGGAAATTGGCAGATTGACGGAATGCTTTCCGTTTGTTACTTCCCGTATCATCGGCCGCTCAAGCATGGGCCAGCCTATATATGAACTGCTCCTTGGAGCTGAAAATGCCGGAAAAAGAACGCATATGAATGCCTCTTTTCATGCCAATGAATGGATCACCACTTCTGTTTTGATGAAATGGCTCAAAGAATACTGTTATCATTTATGTACAGGCCAGACCGCTTTAGGTTTTTCGCCGCTCGATATTTTTTCATCAACAAAGCTTTCCGTCGTGCCGATCGTTAATCCCGACGGTGTTGACCTTGTACTTAACGGCCCCGGTCATCTTGGGATCGCGAGAGAAGCGCTGGATGAGATGAACGAGCATCAGCCGGATTTCCGGGAATGGAAAGCCAATATAAACGGAGTGGATTTAAATAATCAGTTTCCGTCTTTCTGGGAGATCGAAAAACAAAGAAAACCGCCTAAATCCCCTTCCTACAGAGACTACCCCGGAGATGAACCGCTGACAGAACCGGAAGCGGCAGCGATGAGGGATTTAATCGCAAACGAGCCGCCTGACCGGCTTGTGGCGCTTCACACACAGGGGGAGGAAATTTATTGGGGATACAAGGGATTGGAGCCTCCTGAATCAGCTGATGTGATCCAAACATTTGAGCGCCTGAGCGGTTATAAGGGCGTCAGATATATAGACAGCTATGCAGGATTTAGAGATTGGTTTATTCATTATTACGGAAGAGAAGGATATACTGTTGAACTTGGCAAAGGAAAAAATCCTTTACCGCTGAAACAATTTGACGATATATATTGTAAAAGCAGAGGAATACTTTGGGCATCCTGTTTTTTTGAAAGCTGAAACTTTTCACGGTGAAAATCGTAAATTAGACAGCCAAACATTTATGGAGGGAGAATGGCCGGTTTGAGAGTTTCATTATTGATTATTGCCGCTCTGATGGCCGTGGCTGCGGCTGGTTGCACGCCGCAGCATCAAGAAGGATCAAAAAGCGTTCATCATGAGGAGCCGGAAGGGAAAAGAGAAAGCGGTGCAGCAGTAAAAGATAAAAAAGTGATAGCGCTGAAGGACCGGCACTTTGATGAGACGGCAGGATGGCTTGATAATGAAACCGTTATATACACCGCAACCGATCCGGTCGGAGGAAGTGAAATCAAATCATATGATATATTTAAAGGGACGGGCAAAACGATCTACAAGACAGATGACAGGCTGATAGCGTCGGAAGTCAACAGTGAAAAAGGCATGATTCTTATCCAAACCGCCGGAAACGGCTCTGAAATGAAGTTAACTTTGCTTAATTTACAGGGGAAACAGCTGTTTGCAAAAAAATTTCGCACGCATGAGTTGCAAGTGGACTGGAATCGATTCGATCCTTCTCTTTTATATGTCACAACATTCACGAAAGACTGGAATTATGAATCAAGCCTAATTGATGCAAAAGAAGAGCAAACGGAAAAAAACATCGCACAGGCCGCCTTTATTCATTGGACTTCCGCCGACACTTTTGAATATATCAAATGGAATGAACGGGACCGGGAAAAGCCGGCTCCTGTTTATTCCTACAGCACAGCGGACGGACGGGAAAAGAAGCTCGCAGGCGATGCCGTACTTCTCGATATTGTAGGCGATATGCGGCTCATCGTAACGCCTTCATCCGATCAGCGCCAGGGCACCTACATATTTTCAGACGTTTCTTCATCGGAAAAGAAAATCTCTTTCAAGTTGCCGCTGTTCTCGGAATATGGCAGCCTGTCACCGATGGAATACGGTTATGACCCTCGGCATGAGCTGTTTTATACGTATCAGCCAAATGAGTCGGGCTCCTTGTATGATCTGATTTCCGTCAACCTCAAATCAGGCAAGCGGGAAGTCATTCGTGAAAAAGTGGAAATGCTTCCGATTACCTTATCTCCTGACGGGGATTATGCATTGTACGGCTATACTCAGGATCAAATCATTTCACTCAACTCAAAAACAGCAGCGCCCCTTGTGACCAAAGAATAGAAAGGAGAATGGACAGTGGCCATAGCAGACGTCACCATCATACCGATCGGTACCGAGACTCCGAGCGTAAGCGCGTATGTAGCGGAGATTCAAACCATTTTGGAAGGATTTAAAAAAGAGGGCAAAATCAATTATCAGCTGACACCGATGAATACTTTGATTGAAGGGGAACTAAGCGATTTATTTCAGGTGATTCAGACGATTCACGAAGCGCCTTTCCAAAAAGGCATCCACAGAGTAGCGACAAATATCAGGATTGACGACCGCCGTGATAAGAAAACGACGATGGAGGGCAAGCTTGCAAGCGTTCAGCGTCATTTCAGTCAATAAGAAAGACAGCCTTGTTCCGAAATAACGGAATAAGGCTGTCTTTGTCTAAAGGCATCGGGTTTAGTGGACTGTCGGATACCCGCTGTTAATAATTGTCATGACGGTAAACCATCCGAACACTAAAAAAGCCGCCCCGCCGAACAAGATGCCAAGAACGTTGATTTGTTTAAGAGAACGAAGAACCCCAAGAGCAGATAATATCGTGACTAGACCGAAAATGATCACGAGCAACATCAATATAAACCCCCTTCGCTTGGATCCCCTGCAGTATATTTCCAATTTTATTTTAACCGTTTTCATCAAATTTGTCGAGGACAACATGATTCATTGAAAGTTTCTCACAAAACCTTCATAATGGAACAAAGAAAGATGAATCTGAGGTGAAAATAATGAAATGGAGAAGAATGCCTTTAGGGCCTATCCAGACGAACGCTTATATTTTATCCAATGATGACGGCACCTGCTTAATATTTGATCCAGGCAGCGAATCAGGGAAGCTGAATGCATACATAAAAGAAAACGGGCTGAAACCTCTTGCCGTATTGCTCACTCACGCTCATTTTGATCATATCGGAGCTGTGGACAATGTCAGAAAAGAATGGAACATTCCTGTATACGTGCATAAAAATGAAGCTGAATGGCTGACTGATCCTTCATTAAACGGTTCAGCGCTGCTTACAGGGCAGACGATCACAGCAGAAAAAGCAGATCATCTGATCGAAGAAGAGGGAGACCTTAAAATCGGCCCTTTTACGCTCCGCATGCTCTTTACGCCTGGGCATTCTCCGGGCAGCGTCTCGTATTATGCCGAAGAGGAAAACCTGATCGTTTCCGGCGATGTTTTGTTTAAAGGAGGGATCGGGCGTACAGACCTGCCGGGGGGCAATCAAAAGGTGCTGATGGACAGTATTCATCAAAAACTGCTGACACTTCCGGAAGAGACGCTTGTGTTAAGCGGGCACGGCCCCGAGACGGACATTGCAACAGAACAGGAACAAAACCCGTTCATCAACGGATTTACTTTGTAAAACATAAAAAAAGACGATCCATCTGGATCGTCTTTTTTTAATGGCCTCCCTGTCCGGGAACCATAATGAACACAGAATAATATGTAAATGCGGCAAAAAAGATTGTCAAGTAAGCACCGAAAATATAAATGTACATCCGCTCGGTCAAGTTGAGATACGATAAGAACACAAAAAATACAGTTTGACCGAAGAACAGCAGTGATGCATCTTTCATATTTCCTAAATAAAACATGACCGCAAAGATACCTGTCCAGAAACCTAACACACGGAACATGCGATTCATTTATATCCCTCCCAAAAAGCCCCTTTGATTTCATTATAAATCAATTTATCTTAAAATGTAAACATTTTCATTTTGGGAAAAACAATTCATTTTTTACAATTTTGTGATAAGGAATTTAAAAAATAACCTGTCACGTGTTTAAACGGAAAACATCACGGGTACTGAAACATACAAAGACAAAGTCAGTACATTTAAGGAGGAATCATTCATGGAAGAGCTGACCTTTTATTCATACCCGAGCTGCACATCATGCCGAAAAACGAAACATTGGCTGAAAGCGAACCAGGTTGATTTTACAGAACGGCATCTTTTCAGGGAAACGCCGAACCAGGATGAATTGAAACATATTTTGTCTCTCACGACCGAAGGAATCGATGAAATATTGGCGACAAGAAGCCAGGCATTTAAAGAGTTAAATCTTGATATTGAAGAATTAACGGTAAGCGAAGTGCTGGAATTGTTAATTCAAAAGCCAAAGCTGCTGAGACGCCCGATTATCGTAAACGGCGATAAGCTGGTCGTCGGATACAATCCCGGCGAACTCTTAAAATTAAAAAAACACACCTTACACCGTTCTGTTTCCTGAAAAAAACGAAGATTGCTGACATATTGCATGTTCAGCATATCTTCGTTTTTTCGCCTGTGTAACTGGGCTAGCTGGATTCGAACCAGCGCGTCACGGAGTCAAAGTCCGTTGCCTTACCGCTTGGCTATAGCCCAATGCGCTTACATATAGTGTTGACAATCGATTTCGTTTTATACATAGCATTCAAATCAGTTGGTCATTAAGCGATTGATTTAAAGGGAAAACAATGAGGAGGATTGACATGGAAAACAAGCATGCAGCCCTTTATGAGTATCTGGTCAAACAGGCGGACAGAATCACAGATGAATGGCTGTCCCGAACAGCGTCTGAAAAAGAAAAAACGGCACAGCAATACAAGGACTTTATACTGGCTGTTTCAAAGGTATTTGCCAAAGATGAACAGGCGCTATGCTGGAATAAAGCTTCCGGGTGCGCCAAGGAAATTGCCTACGACAGGGCTGTCAGCCAAATTCCGGTTACCGAAAGCATAAATGGTTTTAAAGTGTGCCGTGAACTTTTAATAGATGAGATCGAGCAATTTTCAGATGAACATGCACCAGACAGTTCGAAAAAAGATTTTTTTATCTGGAATAAACAGCTTCACTTAATGATGGATGAGGTCATAGAGCAGTTTATTCTTGAATATGAGCATACGACAAAGAGCCAATTGAAGGCGCAGACCGAGATGATTCGCGAACTGAGCGCACCGGTCATACCGGTATCAGAGCACATCGGTGTGCTGCCGCTCATTGGTGAAATTGATACTCACAGGGCAACGGTGATCATTGAATCTGCGCTCACGCAGTGTGCTGAGCTTCATCTCTCGCATCTTTTTATTGATATTTCCGGTGTTCCTGTTGTCGATACGATGGTCGCCCATCAGTTGTTCAAAGTCGTAGACAGCACAAAGCTGCTTGGCGTTGAAACGGTTCTTTCGGGTTTGAGACCGGAGATTGCCCAAACAGTTGTGAAGCTCGGCATGGATTTTTCACATATTAAAACAGAACAGAGTCTTGCTAAGGCGCTTTGCAATAAAGGCTTCTGCATCCATGAAGACGGCAAGGCCGAAGAGCAGGTTTAAATTTCTATTTCAGCGGCTTGAAGTCGAATAAAATAGTCAAATCGGTATTCGGAGATTCCGTTTTTGTTACGTATTCGGCTTGATTTGCGCTTTTTATGGATTTGATGCTTCCGATGGTTTTCGTATAAACTGCGCTTAGAAAGGAGGCGCAATGGTTTGTACACGATCGAATCATTAAGCGGAAGATTAATTGACGAGGCATATAGAATGAAGGCGTCAGACATTCATATTGTTCCCGGTGAAAAAGAGGCGGTGGTACGCTTCAGGATTGATGACGAACTGTTTCAAAAAGACGGATTAACGAGAAATGAGTGCTCTAGACTCATTTCTCACTTTAAATTTCTTTCTTCGATGGACATTGGCGAGAGACGGCTGCCGCAAAGCGGGGCTTTAACTCTTTATATCAACCGTGAGCCCGTTCATTTAAGGATGTCCACTCTGCCCACCATCCATGATGAAAGCTTGGTCATCAGGCTTCTTCCCAAGATGAGCAGCAAGCCGCTCACAAAGCTCTCATTGTTCCCGAGTGCAACATTCAAGCTGCTGTCTTTTCTGAAGCATTCCCACGGATTAATGCTTTTCACCGGCCCGACAGGCTCGGGAAAAACGACAACACTCTATTCTTTAATTGACTACGCCAAGCGGCATTTTAAGCGAAATATCATTACGTTGGAAGACCCGGTCGAATCAAGAAGCGAAAACATTTTGCAAGTACAAGTGAACGAAAAAGCGGGCATGACTTATTCTGCGGGGTTGAAGGCGGTGCTGCGCCACGATCCGGACATGATCATCCTAGGGGAAATTCGCGATGCCGAAACAGCCCAAATCGCAGTCAGGGCAGCTTTGACGGGACACCTTGTTCTATCGAGCATGCATGCGAAAAATGCTAAAGGTGCGATATACAGGCTGCTCGAGCTCGGCGTTGATATGACAGAAATTGAACAAACATTGGTCGCAGTCAGCGCCCAGCGTCTTGTCGATATCGTCTGTCAGTTTTGCGGCGACAGCTGCACTTTGTATTGCAGATTGTCGAGACCAGTTAGAAGAGCAAGCGTCTTTGAACTTTTGTACGGAAAAAGCCTTAATCTCTGCATCGAAGAAGCAAAAGGCAGATGCGGTGGCATCAAAACAGACACCTTAAAAATGCTGATCCGCAAGGGAATAGCACTCGGATATCTGCCGTCGAAAACTTATGAACGCTGGATAGGGCATGAAGATTAAAATGAAGTGGCCTGTCCGGGAACAGGCGGACCTTCTGAAAAAACTAGGAGACATGATGCAGAGTGGCTATATGATTTTGGATGCTTTAAGTATGCTGAAATTGCAATTGAATGAAAGACGAAGAGCGGATCTGACATTTGCGATGGAGAAGCTGACAGAAGGGTGTCCTGTGTTTCAAGTTCTTGAAATGATTTCCTTTCATAAGGATGCTGTCACCATTGTTTACTTTGCCGAACAGCACGGGAATTTGCCATTTGCCTTTAGGCAGAGCGGAGAGCTGCTTCACCGCAAGATCGCTCAAAGCGAAAAATTAAAGAAAGCCGCCAGATACCCCTTGTTTTTAGTTTTAACGGTCTGCGTCATCATCTCTATTATGAAATCAGCAATAGTTCCGCAATTTTCCGCCATCTATGAATCGATGAACGTTGAAACGTCTTTTGCAACGACTCTCATCTTTTATGTTTTCGATCACTTTTATCTTTTTTTCGCGGGACTGCCGCTGGTTGCCGCAGCTCTATCCCTCTATTATCTGTGTTCATTCCGCCATAAACCTCCAGAAGACAAAATGGCCTTTCTCATTACAATTCCCTTGCTGGGCCAAACCTTCAAACTATTCAACAGCTATTTTTTATCGCTCCAGCTGAGCAATCTTTTGCAAGCGGGTCTGTCTGTATATGACAGTTTAAAAGCATTTGAAAGCCAGCCGTTTTTACGATTTCATAAAAATGAAGCGAAGCGCTTGATCGAGCGGCTGAAACAGGGGGAGAGTCTGGAGCAGATGCTGGCCGGACATCCGTTTTATGAAAATGATTTAGCAAAGGCTGTTGCACACGGCCAACTAAATGGGCACTTATACAGAGAGCTGTATTCATATAGTCAGTTTTTGATTGAGCGGCTTGAAAGAAAGGCCGAAAAATGGACAGGCCTGATCCAGCCATTGATTTACGGGCTAACCGCGGCGATCATATTAATTCTTTATTTGTCCATGCTTTTGCCAATGTATCAAATGATGAACCAGCTATAAGGAGGACGGAACTGTGAATGAAAAGGGATTTACACTGATAGAAATGTTAGTCGTCATGCTCGTTATCTCCATCCTGCTGTTGATCACCATTCCGAATGTGACCAAGCATAACCAAAGCATCCAAAAGAAAGGATGCGAAGGATTAATCAATATGGTTCAAGCGCAGATCACGGCCTATCAGATGGATCATGACGGGAAAACGCCGAACAGGGCGGAGCTTGAATCTGAAGGTTACATAAAAAAGAACTTAAAGTGTCCGAATGGGAAAGCAATTAAAATTTCAAACGGCAAAGCACAGGCTGATTGACGGTTATGAATCAAAAAGGATTTACGCTTTTGGAAAGTTTAACTGTATTGATGATCGGTTCTATTATGTTCTCTCTTCTCTTTGCTCTACTGCCTCCCATTTATGAAAAAAGAATCGTTCAGCACTTTGTCTCACAGCTTGAAGAGGATTTGCTTTACGCTCAGCAGACGGCTCTCGTCCGCCATACGACGGTTAAGGTGCAGTTTGACTTTGCCGGCTGCCGCTATATCATGAAGTATTCGGACGAAGGCTCATCGCCTGAACTGGTCAGGACATACAGCTGCAATATCGCAATCAAAAAGTCGACGCTCAAACCAATTCTTACTTTTAATCCAAGCGGTGTTCCGAATCAAGGGGGAAAGATCGTGATCGATACACAGCATGCCTCTTTTATACTGACGATCTATTTAGGAAGCGGAAAGATTAATGTTCAAAAAAAATAAAGGCTTTACAACGGTTGAAGCTGTTTCCGCATTCGGCATATGGGTAATGATCACCATGTTATTGATCCCTATGCTTCATCAGCTGTCATTGCAGCGCGAAGCGTCCGAAAAAGAAGAAGAGGCATATCGCATATTGGAGGAAAAGATCAGCCGCTACACGCTGACCGGACGGTTCCAGGCTAAAGAAGCTGTGCTTTACCGGAATACATCTTACTTTATTGAATGGAAGGAGAAGGGAGATGATTATGAAGTATGCATCTCTATTAAAAAAAGAGACAGCCAAAGGCACTGTTTCACCATTTTGCGGGCAAAGGGGATATACCCTTCTTAATATAATGTTTTCCTTAATGGTGCACATGTTCGTTGCAGGTACGATGGCCTCGATATTTCATCTGTTTTTATCCCCGGAAAGAAACGGTTCGGATATTCACCCCCGTGAATGGACGATTACTGCCGAGCAAATATTGAAGGAGTCTAGGAATTCGATTGACATAAGAAGTGCCGGTGATCATCAGTCACTAGCGATGACAAACCGCCAAGGTGACACCGTTCGCTATGAGCAATATCAGACAGTTATTCGAAAAAGGGTCAATGGAAAAGGTCATGTGCCTCTATTACAGCATGTCAAAAAAATGAGGTTTATGATTGAAAATCACCTGCTGATCCTTGAAGCGACAAGTCTAAGCGGCAAATCATACCGCACGTCTATTCCGCTCTATCATATGTAAAAGGGTGATCACGTGAAAAATTCAAAAGGATTCATTTATCCCGCTGCTGTTTTCGCAGCTGTGATTTGCATGCTCTGCGCGAGTCACTCAGCCGCTTTATTAACGAATCAGCGAACGTTTGCACAGCAAACAAAAGAATTTCACATTCAGCAAAACCTTCTCCAAAATGGAATTCTCCATGCCTTGTCCCATATTCACGAAGAGACAAAAGAAAAAGTTCAAAAACAGCATGGCTTGATATCGTATTCTGTCAGCCCGGCTCATCAGCAGCTCACACGAGTCCAGATTCAGGTAACGACAGCTTCCGGCACAGAAACAAGCGCTCAATTTCAATATGATTTAAGAAATCAAAAAATCACGCAGTGGAAGGAATATTAAAAATTGTGTGTCCAAATCACGAAGAATGTATAAAAAAAGATTCGGATGACAACACTTCAACTGACAGAACTCCCCAAGAGGTGATGCGATGAAAACGAACGATTATGTTAAATATATGACGGAACAGCTCGTAAAATATATGGACACGCCTAAGCAGGAAAGAAAAGAAATGAAAGAAAAACGTAAAGAATTAAAGCCGCCGTCCAGGATATATCAATGGTTCGGCATTCTTCCCCTTGGCTGTATCATGTTTTTTAAAAAGCATAAATAAAGACAAGCCGCTTTGCACTGCAATGCGGCTTATTTATATTCTTCCACAACGACGACTTTGTTAATTTTGTGTGTCGCAGGTTCAAATGAAATTGTGACAAACACTCCGAAATTTTTATTTCCTTCACTCAATGTGACATGGTATTGTTTGACCGCTTCATCGGCCCGCTTTCGATCCCATACTTTTTTCGTGAGGCGCACTTCTGCTTCCGGATATCTCTTTTTTGCTTCCTCAACCGCTTTTTCTTCCCACTTAGACATGCGGGCTGTTTCGTAAGCTGCCGCATGGGCATTGAGCGGCCCAATGCTAGAAAGCAGTAAAAAAGAACATAATATGACATTTTTCAGCACGGGTCATCATCCTTTCTATCCTATTTTTTCCTTGTCAACAGTGTTTATACAAAAATTAAGAAGAAATTGTGTACACTATAAAGAACTACAAACTTTTCAAAAAGATGAGAATTTGAGAGGTTTTTTGAGGAATTAAACGAAAATGTTCTTTAGAACGAACTTAATCGACTTTTTTGACAGTTTTCAAACGGCACACTTGTTCTTTATACTCTAACTATAAAGTTCTTTAAAACGAACGGAAACAAAAGCCATTACATACTCGCTAGGAGGGTAGTCATGTTCCGATTATCTCGAACTAGGAGATGCCGAAAAAGAGCCGGAAAAAACATTATCGTTTTTCAAACGCTGCTGATCATATACCTGTTAATTGGATTGGGGAGTCAGCTGTCACAGCATACAAACGCATCATTTCATGATGTGGAAACATACAGCATGACAATGAAAGCGGCCTCAACTTTTCCTCAAGATGAGAAGCAGTGGGACGGGAGCGATTTGAAGCTTCAAAAGCAGACGAAGACGAAAGGAACGGTCTGTGCACCGCTGACATTGTTTGCAGAATATAAAAACCGCGGCAGTCAAATCGCCGACTCTGAATGGAAGTGGGAGCTTCATAAACTCGGTCATTCCAAAAAGCCGCTAGAGGACGGGACTGTGATCGATAAAGGCGTGTTCAAAAAAGAAGCCGAAAGCAGCATCTACCGGATAGAGTCAAAGCGGGCAGCAAAAGGAGGGCTATACGCTTTTAAATTGATCAGACCTGAAGGCCATCCAGATGTTAAAAAGGGCAAACCTTTCATTTGGTCAAATGTAATGGAGCTTCAAGACTGCAAAGAAGAAACACCGAAGCCTCCTAAAAAAGCTTCAGCAAAACCAAAGCAAACTGAACAGACTCAAACAACGCAAAAGTCTGAGCAGGATATAGAGGAAACACCAAAGGACAGTGAATCCGTAGATAAAGAAAATAGAAAAGAAGATAATTCATTAGAAAGCGGGGAAGCGTCATGAAACATGTGATGAAATGGATCAGCAATTTCTTATATGTGATTATTTTCACAATCATCATCGCCGCGGTCATCGTCGTGATTTCGACAAAGTCGTCCGGCGGGGAGCCGCAGCTCTTCGGCTATCAATTGAAAACGGTTTTATCCGGATCGATGGAGCCGGAGTTTAAAACAGGTTCTGTGATTGCCGTTCAAAAAGTTGAAAATCCCGGGTCTTTGAAAAAGGGAGATATCATTACATTCATGCAAGACGAAAACACCATGGTTACCCACCGAATTATCGGTATAACAAAAAATAAATCAAATCTCATGTTCAAGACAAAGGGTGACAATAACCAAAACCCTGATTCCGATCCGGTACTGGCGGAAAATGTTGTCGCTAAGTATTCGGGCATTACGGTTCCGTATGCCGGGTATTTGCTGGACTTTGCAAGTAAACCGATCGGCACAGCCATTTTGCTGATCGTGCCGGGACTCTTGTTGATTCTTTATGCAGTAATTACTGTATCCGCGGCTTTAAGAGAGATTGACCAAAAAGCTAAAGCAATTGAAGCCGCTGGAAAAGATCAATCAGTTTCCATGTAATCTTCGTTGGTCACCTGAACATTCAGGTCTCCATATATACAGATTTTCTTAATTATAAAAGGAGGAGTTATCAATGGGTACAAAGAAAAAACTAGGATTAGGCGTTGCGTCTGCTGCGCTTGGACTGGCATTAGTAGGAGGAGGAACTTGGGCTGCGTTTAACGACATCGAAACAACTCAAGCAACTTATGCAGCAGGTACGCTTGACTTAAATGCGAAAGATACATCTGCAAGAGTGAACTTGTCCAACTTAAAACCAGGCGACAAATTCACTAAAGATTTCGAGTTCAAAAATGACGGATCACTTGCGATTAAAGAAGTGCTGATGCAGGTTGGCTACAGCAATTTCGTTGACGGAAACGCGAAAAACGGCGGAAAAAGCACAGCGGAAGACTTCCTGAAACAATTTAAAGTCAGCGTTCTGACTGTCGGAGTTGAAGGCGGTAACGGCTATCCTAAAAACATCATTTTAGATGAAGCCAACCTTTATGATCTGTACAATATGTCCGCGAAAAAAGATAAGAACGCATATGAAAAAGTGAAGAAAGCCATTGAGCCAGAGTTCCTGCATGACAATGGCAAAATCAATGTAGCGACAATCAACGGAAAAACTGCGCCTGAATACGACGGCATTCCGAAAGACCCATATGACTTTGATAAAGTTCAATTGGTGATTGAGTTTGTAAATGACAAAACAACAGACGCCAGCGGCAGAATGGTACAGAACAAATATCAAGGTGATTCTGTACAGCTTGACTTCTCATTCGAAGCTACTCAATGGAACGGCTTGACAATCGACGGCAAAAAACATGCCGATGAAAAAGGTTATGTGAAAGAGAACGAAAGAGCGCACAGTGAAGATAAATAATGGTGCAATTTAAAAAACGGATCTTTATGATCCGTTTTTTTATGTTCATGAGGAATCGGCTTATTCAGCGTAAAAAATGCCAAAGGGAGTAAGATGTGTTTCCCTTACTCCTTTTCCTGTCTTTTCTTCCACTTTTGATAATCTAAAAATTCTCGAAATTGTTTTTTAGAAACCCCTGATGCCATAGCGTCACGAACTAGATTTTCCCATTCACTATCTAATTGACCATCGTATTCGGTTTCATCTTTCTCATCGAGCAGGGTATGAACCGAGACGTCCAGAACAGCGGAGACTTTTTCTAGAAATTGAATGGAGGGGTTTGTTTGCAAGTTTCTTTCTATTGAACTTAAATAAGACTTCGCTACCCCAGCCTTTTCAGCTAGTTCAGATAGTGAGTAGCCTTTTTCTTTTCGATATTGTTTAATACGCTGGCCAATCAATGTCATCACCTTCCTTTCGATATTATAGCACATTCAGAAAGGATTTATTGAATGACTTCTTTCAATTGATGTGGAAGGATTTGAAGACTTCTTTCCCAAATTGAGAAAAATACGTATTTCCTCTGGACTAATGCCTTGTTCAAGAGCGTGTTTAATCAAGTCTGTCCACTCCTCATCCAATTCTTCTTTCTCATTTTTATCTTTATTCATACATTTCCCCCCCAAAATACTTGATTATGTATTTCAGACAACCATGTTGTGATAAACAAAGATAAACCTCAAGGCTCAACACTTTTCCAAGCTTGTCCAAATGCTGTTACGAAAGTTTCTCTTTTCTCTTTAGTTCTATTATAATTCCAGCTCTCTGAATAAAAACAAGAACGATGTCGAATTGGAGAAATTATCCTGAATTTTTTTTACGCAGATAAAATAATCCCCCGTTTTGAACTTTAATATCGATTTTAGGCTCGTAAAGCGTTTGGAGGGCCTTTTTCTCAATTTCGTATTCCTCCGGTTTTTCTTCAGTATCCTCGTAAAATTGGTTTAAGAGTGCCAGGTCGTTATTCCAACGTTTCAGGGAAGCTTCAGCCCAATCAAGCGGTTCGCTTCTGGCCGCCTGTTCGATATAGCGCTCAAGCCGTTTTATGCCGCTTTCCGGCTTAATCAACGGCGACATCGTATAACAGTAGTCAGAGATCTGTGAGGAAAGCTCGCGTGCTTCCATTTGCTCTTGAAACGATTCGGTCAGCTGGCCGCTGATTAAGTGAAGGCCAAGGGACAGAAGCTTATCTTTTTTCATGTCGGACTGGTACGAGATCGTCACATTCATGCCGAGCCAAGGTTCCAGAGGGATATGAGCCCCTTCGGAACGGATTTTCTCATAAAGGCGAATAAATTTGCCGTTTTTTTGCACTGCCTGGAAAATTTGAAAAAGTCTTGGTGATCCAAAATGAATAAACTCCCCTTCGATATCGGAAGGGGCCTCGTCTTCATTCGTGATCAGCGTGATTTTCATCGGATTCGGCTCTCCTCCCGTCTTTTCAAGCCAGTGCCAGTAAAACGGCCTGTTCATGATTTGTTTATCGACCTCAACCGTCAGCTGCACGGTCATGTGGCCTGGACTTTTGTCGGTGATCGTGCAGCCGTTTGCGGTGAAAAAACGTTCTAAAAACAGGTAGATTTCTTCCTGACGCATTTGAATTTAGCCTCCTATCTGTGTATGGTTTGAAACGTCTTCATTTCCGTAAGAGATGAAAGAGGTTAAGTTTTCCATTTTGATTTTCATTTCCTCGTCTGTCGCAGAGTAAAAAAGAATATCGTGGAGGTGCTCTTCAAAATTGCCGACCTCGATTTTTGTTAAAATATCATCCAAGTCTCCGACGACTTTTTCGAACAAATGAATCTTTTCATAAAGAAGCTTTAAAATATGTTCTTCTACGGTATGCTTTGTTGCCATATTGTAAATGTAGACATCGCGTTCCTGGCCGAGCCGGTGAATCCTGCCGATTCTTTGTTCGAGGCGCATCGGGTTCCACGGAAGGTCATAGTTGATGATTTTATTGCAAAATTGAAGGTTGATTCCTTCGCCGCCTGCTTCAGTCGCGATCAGAACTTGCACTTTGCCCCTGAACAAATCTTTCATCCAGTCTTTCTTTCCTCTTTTAAATCCGCCTCTGAACGGTACGGAACTGATGCCGTTCTGCTGGAGGAACCATTGCAGATAAATCTGCGTCGCCCTGTATTCGGTAAAGATGATGACTTTGTCATCGAGTTCTTGAATGAGTTCAACGACTTTCAGCGCTTTTGAATTTTGTGCGACCTCGTTGACCTTTTCGATCAAATGGTGGATGACAGGTTCAGAGATTACCGGCGCTTCGCGGTCCTTTCGGTCAAGCATGTTTTTCAGCGTCATATAGACAGCCTCCCTGCTTGAACAGCATTCGCGCTCCAATGTCATGATTGAGAACATGCTTGATGAATGCTGATGATTTGTCTTCAGCTTTTTAATCTCGTCATACAAAGCCTGTTCTGTAGGCGAAAAGGAAATAGGCACGGTTTCGACATGACGCTTTGTCCAGGTGATGCCGGTATCATGCCGCCTGTTTCTGATCATGACTTTATTGATAAGGGACTTCAAGCGCTCGTGTGCTTCAGCTGAATTGATCTGTTTTGTATAATCTTTGTTGAAGTTGCTTTCATTTCCCAAGTGTCCGGGTTTTAGCAGGGAGACGAGATTAAATATTTCGTCGATCTTGTTTTGGATCGGCGTCGCCGTCAGCATCAGACAGTATTTTTTCTTTAAGCTGCGGACAAACTCGTAATTTTTTGTTTTATTGTTTTTCAGTTTGTGAGCTTCATCAATAATCACCACATCGTACTGGATCGACAAAACCGTCTCTCTGTGCGGCGACCGCTTTGCCGTGTCAAGGGAGGAGACGACAACATCGCATTGCTCCCATACATAGCTTTTTTTCTGTTCAACGGCCGGAATTAAAAACTTTTCCCGAAGTTCCTTTACCCATTGCGAGACGAGCGAGGCGGGGACAAGGATTAATATTTTCTTGGCCAGCCCGCGAATCATGTATTCTTTTAATATCAGCCCCGCCTCGACTGTTTTGCCGAGGCCCACTTCATCCGCCAAGATGGCTTTTCCGTTCATCTGTTCGACCACCTTCCGGGCGACTTCGAGCTGGTGGGGAAGCGGTGTGAAGCCGGGGAGGTGGTATGGGGCCTGCAAGCCTTCAAACGTCGGAATCGCAAGCCTTTTCTGCACTTCACAGGAAAGCTGGTAAAGCTCCCAATTCGCCCACGGGCCGTCTTCATCAAGATGCTTTTTGAACTGTTCCGGCCATTCGTTGTCGAAATGAATGTCTGGTCTCATCGTCATGCCGCCTTTCTCTTCTGAGATTCAAATGTTCTTTTTTAAAAGGAAATCTTGCGTGAAAAAAACGGATTTTACTAAGAAATAAACAAAACACGAACGTTCTTATTCTGAAATAATAAATTGTTAATGGTTTTTTCTGTTGCCCAATCGTTGTGATGATGGTAGGATATTTGTAGATCATCAGTAAAAAAATCGTAAGCTTTATATAGTATGTCCATGAAAAGAAATGAATATGAGCGAATGACGGCAAGGGGAGAGACCGGCAGAGGGAAACCTAAAAGCGGCGCCGAAGGAGCAAGCTGGGGAAACAGTGAATCTCTCAGGCAAAAGAACTCTTGCTTGACGCAACTCTGGAGAGAGTTTGTATCATATTATGTTTTGCAAACCACCAAAGGGGACATCTTTGCTTTTGATGCAAAGTAAACTTTCAGGTGCCAGGACAGAGAGCCTCCAAACTGACAAAGGGGCTTCTCTGTCCTTTTTTGTGCCGTATAAAGCGGCGCAGCCATCCTGTTGATGTTGAAATCTTTCTTGTTTTCTGATGATTGGCAAACTTGTTTTTAGTTTGAAAAGCGAAGGGGGAAGCAGAATGCTTAAACGTACGCCTTTATTTGACCTTTATAAGGAATATGGCGGGAAAACGATTGATTTTGGCGGCTGGGAACTGCCAGTCCAATTTTCTTCTATTAAAGAGGAGCACGAAGCCGTCAGGACGAAAGCGGGGCTTTTTGACGTCTCACACATGGGAGAGGTCGAAATCACAGGAACGGACAGCCTTCCGTTCTTGCAAAAGCTGTTGACAAACGATGTTTCGACGCTGAAAGAAGGCGGCGCCCAGTATACGGCTATGTGCTATGAAGACGGCGGAACGATCGACGATCTCCTCGTCTATAAAAAAGCGGCCAATGTCTATATGCTCGTCATTAACGCAGCCAATATCGACAAGGACGTCGATTGGATGAACAAGCATATAAAGGGTGACGTGTCGGTTCGAAACGTATCTGACGAGATTGCGCTCCTTGCCCTTCAAGGGCCGAAGGCCGAAGCAATTTTAAAACAGGTCGCAGATCATGACCTTGCAGAATTAAAGCCGTTTATGTTCCGGGATGATGCAGCGGTTGGCAGCGTGCAGGCGCTTGTGTCCAGAACGGGATACACGGGAGAGGACGGCTTTGAGATTTACTGCCGGAATGAAGATGCAGCCTGCATTTGGAAGCTGCTCCTTGAAACGGGCAAGGATTCGGGATTGGTGCCGTGCGGCCTCGGGGCTCGGGATACGCTGAGGTTTGAAGCGAAGCTGCCGCTTTACGGACAGGAGCTCTCAAAAGACATTACGCCGATCGAAGCCGGCATCGGATTTGCCGTCAAAACGAACAAAGCCTCGGATTTCATCGGAAAAGCCGTCCTGGCAAGCCAAAAGGAACATGGAGCGGACAGAAAGCTGGTTGGCCTTGAAATGATCGATAAAGGCATTCCAAGACACGGATACGCCGTCTATTATCAAGGCGAACAAGCAGGCGAGGTGACAACCGGCACACAGTCGCCGACTTTAAAGAAAAACGTCGGCCTCGCATTGCTGAAAAAAGAAGCCTGCGCCCTCGACACCGTAGTTGAAGTGGAGATCAGAAATAAACGTTTGAAAGCCAAAATCGTGAAAACCCCATTTTACAAACGGCAGCCGTAAGTTTGCCAAGACCTTGAAAGGAGACTGAAGATGAAGCACCGTTACCTGCCAGCTACAGATCAGGATAAAAAGGAGATGCTTGAGGCAATTGGAGTCGAGAGAATCGACGAGCTATTCTCCGATATACCCGAAAGCGTCAGATTTAAAGGGGAATACCAAATTAAAAAGGCAAAGTCCGAGACGGAGCTTACAAAAGAGCTGACGAAACTCGCGGCTAAAAATAAAGATACAGTGACGTACGCCTCTTTTTTGGGAGCGGGCGTATACGATCATTACCAGCCCGTCATCGTGGATCACGTGATTTCGCGGTCGGAATTTTACACGGCCTACACACCGTATCAGCCAGAAATTTCTCAAGGGGAGCTCCAGGCGATTTTCGAATATCAAACGATGATTTGCGAGCTGACGGGCATGGATATCAGCAACTCGTCGATGTATGACGGAGGAACGGCGTTAGCCGAAGCGGCAATGCTTGCTTCAGGACATACAAAAAAGAAAAAAATCGTCGTTTCGGAAACCGTCCATCCCGAATCGCGCGAGGTTCTAAAAACGTATGCGAAAGGACAGTACATCGATGTGGTAGAAGTCCCTTCCAAAAACGGAACAGCGGATCTTGAGGCTCTTGATGAAGCCGTCTGCGAAGATACAGCAGCAGTGATCGTCCAATATCCCAACTTTTTCGGGCGAATTGAGCCGCTGAAAGACATTGAACCGATCGCCCATAAAGGGAAAAGCATGTTCATCGTTTCCGCCAATCCGCTGGCTCTCGGGCTTTTAACACCGCCCGGGGCGTTGGGCGCTGACATCGTTGTCGGAGATGCCCAGCCGTTCGGAATCCCTGCTGCTTTCGGCGGTCCGCACTGCGGATTCTTTGCCGTCACGAAAAAATTGATGAGAAAAGTGCCTGGCCGTCTAGTCGGTCAGACGGAAGATGAAAACGGGAAAAGGGGATTCGTTCTCACCCTGCAGGCCCGCGAGCAGCATATCAGACGGGATAAAGCAACATCAAATATATGCTCCAACCAGGCGCTCAACGCGCTTGCTGCGTCAGTCGCCATGACGGCGCTCGGAAAAAAAGGCGTCAAGGAAATCGCATGGCAGAACCTGCAAAAAGCGGCTTACGCAAAAGAAGCAGCTAAACGGGCCGGTCTTGAAGTCGCGTTTGAGGGGCCGATGTTCAACGAGTTTGTCATCAGACTCAATGAACCTGTCGAAAAAGCGAATGAACGCCTGCTTGAGAAAAATATTATCGGAGGCTACGATCTCGGCGCTTCATATCCGGATTTAAAACGGCACATGCTGATCGCCGTGACAGAGCTCAGAACAAAAGAGGAAATCGATACACTCATGAATGAATTGGGGGATCGCCATGAATAATCAGGATCAATCGCTTATTTTTGAAGTATCAAAAGAAGGGCGGGTCGGCTACAGCCTTCCTGAGCTTGACGTCCCTGAAACAGATGTGACAGACGTCATTGACGAAGCGTATATCAGAGACGAACCGGCAGATCTCCCCGAAGTGTCCGAGCTTGATATTATGCGCCATTATACGGCTTTATCTAGGCGCAACCACGGAGTGGATTCGGGATTTTATCCGCTCGGTTCTTGCACGATGAAGTACAATCCGAAGATTAACGAAAAAATCGCGAGAATCCCTGGATTTTCTGCGATCCATCCGCTCCAGGATGAAGCGACCGTGCAGGGTGCGCTGGAACTTTTGTACGACTTGAGCGAGCATTTGGAAGAGATCACAGGAATGGATGAGGTCACCCTTCAGCCGGCTGCCGGCGCGCACGGCGAGTGGACCGGGCTGATGATGATCCGCGCGTTCCATGAGGCAAACGGCGATCATAAAAGGACGAAGGTTATTGTTCCTGATTCGGCCCACGGTACAAATCCGGCGTCTGCGACTGTTGCCGGATTTGAAACGGTCACCGTCAAATCGAATGACGACGGCCTTGTTGATCTGGAAGATTTAAAGCGTGTCGTAGACGAAGAAACTGCCGCGTTAATGCTGACCAATCCAAATACGCTCGGCCTTTTTGAGGAAAATATTTTAGAAATGGCTGAAATCGTCCATAATGCCGGAGGAAAGCTGTACTATGACGGAGCGAACCTCAACGCCGTACTCAGCAAAGCAAGGCCGGGTGACATGGGATTCGACGTCGTCCATTTGAATCTTCACAAAACCTTTACGGGACCGCACGGAGGCGGAGGACCTGGGTCAGGTCCTGTCGGCGTTAAGAAGGAATTGATACCGTATTTGCCGAAGCCGGTGCTTGTGAAAAAAGACGGACGCTATACTTTTGACCATGACCGTCCGCATTCGATCGGCAGGGTGAAACCTTACTACGGAAACTTCGGGATCAATGTGAGGGCATATACGTACATTCGTTCAATGGGGCCGGACGGGCTCAAAGAAGTGACGGAAAACGCCGTTTTAAATGCGAATTATATGATGAGAAAGCTTGCTCCTTACTACGATCTGCCGTTTGACCGACACTCCAAGCACGAATTTGTGCTGTCGGGAAGGCGCCAGAAAAAGCTGGGAGTCAGAACGCTTGACATTGCAAAGCGCCTTTTGGACTTCGGCTTCCATCCGCCGACCATCTATTTCCCGCTCAATGTCGAGGAATGCATCATGATTGAACCGACAGAAACAGAGTCGAAAGAAACGCTCGATGCGTTTATCGATACGATGATCCAGATCGCAAAAGAAGCGGAGGAAACGCCTGAAGTCGTTCAGGAAGCACCGCATACAACCGTTGTGAAACGCATGGATGAAACAAAAGCTGCGCGGAAGCCCGTGCTGCGCTATGAAAAATGATAAGAAAGCCGGCGGATCGATTTCGCCGGTTTTTTTTATGTGAAAAATAATATCTTTATGTAAGCGATTTACTGATTGAATGAGAAGGATGTCTCCCGTATTAAATAGTAAATTCATCAAATTTAAAAGTAAAAATAAAAATTACTTTGCAAAACGCGATAGTTTCAATGTTTTCTAGTGAGATAATGGTTTAATTTACCTTGAAAGAAGAGGATTATGGAGCATTTAGAAGGATTCGCAAGGGTGGAGAGTGACAACGATGAATATGAAGGTATGATACAAAATGATAGCGAATATGCCGTTTGTCTCATATGTTACATAAATGTTACGGTATATTAGATTGCTTCATACGGGAGGAGAAATATGAATTCAGACGAAAAGCGAATCAAGATAAAAGTAGAAAAAGTGTCCAAAGTGTTTGGAAAGAATACAAAGAAAGCAACGCAGCTGCTTGCCGATGGCAAAACCAAAAAAGAAATTCTGAAAGAAACCGGGGCGACCGTCGGGGTGAACCAAGCAGATTTTAGCGTGTATGAAGGTGAGATATTTGTCATCATGGGTCTATCAGGGAGCGGTAAATCAACCTTGGTGCGGCTTTTAAACCGTTTGATTGAACCGACTGCAGGACATGTGCACATAGATGGTGACATGATAACAAATATGTCCAAAGACCAGCTTCGGGAAATCCGCCGAAAAAAAATCAGCATGGTCTTTCAAAAATTCGCTCTGTTTCCGCACAAAACAATTCTTGAAAACACAGAGTACGGATTGGAACTGCAAAAAGTGGATAAAAGAAAACGCCGGCTAAAAGCTATGGAATCATTAAAGCTTGTCGGGCTTGAAGGGTATGAACAGCAATATCCGGATCAGCTGAGCGGCGGGATGCAGCAGCGCGTCGGGCTTGCCCGCGCATTGACGAACGATCCGGACATTCTGCTGATGGACGAAGCGTTCAGCGCGCTTGACCCCCTGATTCGCAAGGATATGCAGGATGAACTCCTCGATTTGCATGAATCAGTAGGAAAAACGATTATTTTCATCACCCATGATCTTGATGAAGCGCTGAGAATCGGCGATCGAATCGCATTGATGAAAGACGGAAACATCGTTCAAATCGGTACGCCGGAAGAGATCTTAATGAACCCGTCGAACGAATATGTTGAAAAATTCGTTGAAGATGTCGACTTATCTAAAGTGCTGACGGCCGGCCACATTATGAAACGGGCTGAAACCGTGCGCGTAGACAAAGGGCCGCGCGTTGCACTGACGCTGATGAAAAACCTGGGGATCTCCTCGATTTATGCTGTTGACAAACACAATAGGCTCCTCGGCTCCGTCGATGCTGAAACAGCGAAGAAAGCAGCCGAAAAAAGCCAGACGCTGGAGAGCGTCATCTCAACAGAAATCACAACCGTAGAAGAGAATGTTGTCCTGACGGATATCTTTGAATTGGTCTCTGATGCCAGCATTCCGATTGCTGTCGTCGATGAAAAACAGCGGATGAAAGGGATCATCGTCAAAGGCGCATTAATCGGAGCGCTTGCCGGAAATGACCGGTATATTAATGCTCATGAACCAGCCCATGAAGCTGTTATTCAGGAGGTGAGATAATGTTTACTTTATCATCGCTTCCCCGCATTCCTTTAGCCGATTGGATCGATCAGTTTGTTGACTGGCTGACGGTGTCGTTCGGCGGGGTATTTAACGGAATTGCCAGCGGAGTGGAATCGTTTGTTGATGCGATTGTCCAAGGGCTGGGTTTTGTTCCGCCGGTTATGTTGACCGTTATTTTTGCCGCGCTCGTCTGGCTGATCAGCAAAAGAGGCATTGCGCTGTTTACTTTAATCGGATTTTTTATCATTGATTATTTAGGATATTGGGACGCCATGCTCCAGACATTGGCGCTTGTCGTCACATCCGTTCTGATTTCTGTCATTATCGGCATTCCGGTCGGAATCTGGGGCTCCCAAAAGAAAACGGTTCGGAGAGTCGTTACGCCCATCCTTGACTTAATGCAGACAATGCCGGCATTCGTTTATTTACTTCCGGCCATCTTCTTTTTCAATATCGGGGTTGTGCCGGGTGTTGTCGCTTCCGTTATCTTTGCGATGCCTCCGACAATCCGGATGACGATCTTAGGGATCCAGCAGGTGCCTGAAGATCTGATTGAAGCTACAGAAGCATTTGGTTCAACGACAAGCCAGCGGCTCTTTAAAGTGCAGCTGCCGCTCGCGACGAAAACCATTCTGGCCGGTATCAATCAAAGCATCATGCTTGCTTTGTCAATGGTCGTTATTGCATCAATGGTAGGCGCGCCCGGACTCGGAGAAGAAGTTTACCGGGCTGTGACCCAGCTGCAAACGGGTACCGGTGTAGAAACCGGACTTGCGATTGTTATTATTGCGATCGTACTTGACCGGGTTACACAAAATATAAAATTGAAAAAGAGCAGGGGGAATGCATAATGTGGAAAAAGATAGCGGGAATCGGCACTGCAGCGGTACTCACATTGGGTCTGGCTGCCTGCGGAAGCAGCAATAATAATGAAAATGCGTCAGTAGGCGATCAAGTCAATTATAAAATTACCGGCATTGATCCTGGAGCGGGCATTATGAATGCGACGGACCAGGCGCTCAAGGACTACGATCTCAGCAAGTGGACTGTAACGTCAGGATCAAGCTCAGCAATGACAGCCGCATTGAAAAAAGCTTATGACAAAAAAGATCCGATCATCATTACGGGCTGGACGCCGCATTGGATGTTTGCAAAATACGATCTGAAATATTTAAAAGATCCTAAAGGTTCCTACGGCGATGCCGAAGAAATCCATACTGTTACGCGCAAAGGATTCAAGGACGACCATCCGGGCGCAAACAAGCTGCTCAGCCAATTCAGCTGGACAGAGGATGATATGGGAGAAGTCATGCTTGCCGTTCAGGAAGGCAAAAAACCGGAAGAAGCTGCAGCAGACTTCGTGAAAAAACATCAAGATCTAGTTAAGAAATGGACAAAAGGCGTCGATAAAGCGGACGGTGAAAAAATTAAGCTCGGCTATGTGGCATGGGACAGCGAAATTGCGAGCACGAATGTCATCGCAAAAGTTCTTGAAGACTTAGGATACAACGTTACGCTCAGCCAAGTAGAAGCAGGCCCGATGTGGACTGGCATTGCAAATGGAAGCGTCGATGCTTCACTTGCTGCATGGCTGCCGCAAACGCATAAAACATATGCTGAAAAATACAAAGGCAAATACGAAGATATCGGTACTAGCATGACAGGCGTAAAAATTGGCCTTGTCGTTCCGACATATATGAAAGATGTCAATTCAATCGAAGACTTGAAAAAATAACGAACAAAGCCGGCGAACCCATCTCGCCGGCTTATTTTTGCCGGAAAGGGATAACCGCTCATCACCCGAATCCTCCCGGATGCAAAAAAAACATCCTAAAACGTTAAACCGCTTTAGGATGCTGGACTCAACTGAAGCCTTCCATAGCAGAGACAGCTTCGGTTATTAATTTTTCGTTTTAATTTTTCCGCCCCATTTTTTGAACCCGCCTTTCAGGTTGTAAATCTCCTTACAGCCGTGTTTGCGGAGCGTTTGGGCGGCCCTTCCGCTTCTGACGTTGTTTTGGCAGTACAGGTAAACCGGTTTGTCAGGCCGGATTTCGCTTTTTCTTTGCTTAAGCTGTGAAAGCGGAATGTTTCTCGCACCCAAAATGTGGCCGCCTTCATACTCATTCGGCTCGCGCACATCGATTAGCTGCGCTTTGCGATAGCCTGCCCGGAATTCTTCTTCTGTCAAGGTTTTCATAATGCGCTGCTGATAGATGTATGAAGCGACCGCGTAGATGATGAGCGCGGCGCAAATCAAGAGAACGACAATGCTGCTGGTAGACAATCTGATCCGACTCCTTTTTGAATTCGTCCCGCCTAAGTAAGTATGCGGGAGATTTTTAACGATATGTTAAGACAAGTACTATTATAGTAAAGCCTCAGAAATCTGTCATCTGATTCGCCGAATTTATTTTCAATTTTAAGAGGGAATGGTAGACTTATTTTATACCAAAGAAAAAGAGGGTAGGTTATGGAAAAAGAAACATGGCGTTTTATCGATTCGGGACGACGGGATCCCGCTTTTAATATGGCGCTCGACGAGGCGCTCCTTTTTTGGCACAGCGAAAATAAGATTCCGCCGACCATCCGCTTTTACGGCTGGAATCCGCCAACGCTTTCAGTCGGCTATTTCCAAAATATCGAAAAGGAAATCAATCTGGATGCCGTCAAAAAACACGGTTTGGGCTTTGTGAGAAGGCCGACCGGAGGAAGAGGCGTGCTTCATGACCAAGAGCTGACCTACAGCGTCATTGTGTCTGAAGAACACCCGGAAATGCCGAAGACGGTGACGGAAGCGTACCGCGTCATCTCTGAAGGTATTCTTGAAGGCTTCAGAGAGCTGGAGCTTGATGCGTATTTCGCCATACCGAGAACGGAAAAAGAGAAACAGAGTCTGAAAAACCCGAGATCTTCCGTCTGCTTTGACGCCCCGTCGTGGTACGAGCTCGTTGTCGAAGGCAGAAAGGTCGCAGGAAGCGCCCAGACAAGGCAGAAAGGAGTCATTCTTCAGCACGGTTCGATCCTTCTTGATCTGGATGAGGACAAGCTCTTTGATTTGTTTATTTACAAAAATGACCGCCTCAGAGAGCGCATGCAGAGAAACTTCAAACAAAAAGCGGTCGCCATCAATGAGCTGACGAAAGAAAAAGTCACGATTGAAGAAGCGAGCGAATCTTTTAAAAAAGGGTTTGAAAAAGGGCTTAACATTCATTTGGAGCCTTATGAACTGACGGAAGAGGAAACGGAATTTGTCGAAGATCTCGCCAGGACGAAGTATGCGACAGATGAATGGAATTATAGAAGGTAATCGGGTGAAAACGTTATCCTGTTGCTTGTTTTTTGCATGCACATAGTGTAAACTTGTTATGATTTGAATAGGTGTAATTTGGAGGGATTCGATGACAACACCGAGTATGGAAGATTACATAGAACAAATTTATATGCTGATTGAAGAAAAAGGATATGCAAGAGTCTCAGATATAGCCGAAGCTCTGGCCGTCCATCCCTCCTCGGTTACAAAAATGGTTCAAAAACTCGATAAAGACGAATATTTGATTTATGAAAAGTATCGCGGCCTCGTGCTGACGCCTAAAGGAAAGAAAATAGGCAAGCGTTTAGTATACAGACATGAATTATTGGAGCAGTTTTTACGAATCATTGGTGTTGACGAAGAGAAAATTTATGATGATGTTGAAGGAATCGAACATCATTTAAGCTGGAACAGCATTGACCGTATCGGAGATCTTGTGCAGTATTTTGAAGACGACAGCAAAAGAATCGACGATTTGAGAAGCGTCCAAAAAAGAAACGAACAGGAAAATCAATAAAAGCCGCCGGGTAACGGCGGTTTCAGATTGTTGACAAATCCCAAAACGACTTTTTGTTTTGGGATTTTGTCATCCCTTTCAGCGTGATTGAAAACCCTTGCAGTCTAGGAAGGCCGAGCATAGGAGCGGAGCGAATGTTGGAATTCGTGAGCACCGACGCGCAGGCCTGACAACGAATGCGAGGGTTTGTCGACACGCTGAAGCCGCTGGGTAACGGCGGTTTTTTTCTTTTCGTATCATTTTTTCCGGATGCCGCTCGTTGTCTCATGGTCTTTTTTTTCTGTCCGTTTCTTAAAATGATGTAGAGCCATCTTTTAAGGGGGGGAGATCGCGATGTACATCGACGGGGTTTTTTCAGGCGGCGGCATGAAAGGGGTTGCGCTTGTGGGAGCATACGAAGCGCTTGAAAAACGGGGCTTCCGATTTAAAAGGCTGGCCGGAACGAGCGCCGGTTCGATCATTGCCTCATTTATCGCGGCCGGCTATACAAGCGCGGAGATCCGCCAAATGATGGAGGAATTAAATGAAAGCGAGCTCCTTGACCCGAGGTTTTCACTCTTGCCTTTGAAATTGCTGCAATGGGCATCGATTTATTGGCGGCTCGGTTTATATAAAGGAGATAAATTGGAAAACTGGATTTCCGAAAAGTTGAAAGCGAAGGGCATTTCAGTGTTCGGGGATCTTGAACAGGGAAAGCTGAAGTTGATCGCTTCCGACTTATCGAACGGCAAGATGCTTGTGCTGCCTGACGATTTAAACAGGTACGGTTTGAATCCAGGGCGATTTTCCGTCGCCAGGGCGGTCCGGATGAGCTGCAGCATCCCTTATTTTTTTGAGCCGGTGAAGCTCAAGTCACCTCTCGGAATCAGCGTCGTCGTAGACGGCGGAGTTCTGAGCAATTTTCCGATGTGGCTGTTTACAACAGAAAAAAAACGGCCGGTATTGGGCATCACGCTGATGCCCAATGAAAAAGAGAGGCCGAAGAAAACGATTAAAAATGCGTTCGAGCTGTTCGGGGCGCTGTTTGAGACGATGAAAGAGGCGCATGACGCCAGGCACATTGCCACGAAACATGAGCGGAACATCATTTTTTTGCCTGTTGAGGAAGTTTTGTCGACTGAATTCGCGATGTCGGCAGAAAAAAAACTAGCTCTAATCGAGCTAGGAAAAAAACGAACAGAATTATTTTTGAAACAGTGGACGTTTTAAAAGAAAGCCCTGTTTTTCTTTTTGCTTTTTTTGCCTTCAATCACTGTCAGCTGGGTCTGGCTTTTTTTCTTCACCAATACCGGCTTCGATTTATTGATAGACGGTACGCTTCTCAGGTGATTGACCCTGCCTTTTACAGAGCGTTTTTTATGATCCTGAAAACGCTTGTTGGATTGTTTGGCTGCTTTCTTAAAAGCGGCTCCCTCACTGCCCATATTGCGATTGGAAATGCGCCTGATCACGAAATAAATGATGGCGCCGACCGCGGCAAAAACAAGCAAGTATTGGAGCAGGCGGCCCGGACTTGTGACGGCGAAATAAACAAACCCAAAAATTCCAAACGCAATAATTAAAGCTGAGACAGGATGTACGCGTTGCTTCATAACTGTCCACCTCCCAAAAAATTAACCAATTCGTTACATTACATTACGATATTAGAAGGTTCCTTCTGTTCGTCCTCTGCTTTGGTTTCCATATGAAGAAGCTCATTGAAGCTTGCGATTGCCACTTCCACCTGATCGTCAGACGGCTCTTTCGTTGTTAAAAGCTGCAGCCATAAGCCCGGGTAGCCGAGCGCCTTCAATACAGGGATGTCTCTCAGTTTGTTTGTCAGCTGCAGGACTTCAAATGAAATGCCGAGAACGACGGGTATCAGTGCGAGTCTATTCAAAATACGAACCCAGAGAGGGTCAGTAGGAACAAGCAAGTAAACAAACATGCCCACGATGACGGTGAATAGAATAAAGCTGCTTCCGCAACGGTAGTGCAGTCTTGACTGCCGCTGAACGTTTTCAACCGTGACCGGCAGATTTTGCTCGTAACAGTTTATGACCTTGTGTTCTGCTCCGTGATATTGAAAAACTCTTTTAATAAAAGGAGTGCATGATATAGCGTAAATATAGCTTAGGAGAAGGAGCAGCTTAAAGAAGCTTTCGATCATAATCTGCGCGACGTCCGACTGAAAGACCGGACGGGTGAGCTCCGCTAAAAAAACGGGCACGAGCGTAAAAATAAACTTGCCGAACAAAAAAGACAGGACGCCGACTGCGGCGAGACCAAAAATCATTGTCAGATTGGACGGCTTCTCTTCTTTCAATTGATCGTCTAAAGAAGGGTCGAGGTCATAGCGTTCGCTCGAAAAATTCAAGTGCTTGGTGCCGTTAGCGCTCGCTTCAACAATCGCGATAATCCCTCTGAGAAAAGGAATTTTCTTTAATTTTTCAAGCGTCGGATTGGTTTTCCGAGGCAGCTTGAAAAATTCAATGCTTCCGTCTTTTCTGCGGATCGCGGTTACATAATGGCGCCTGCCGCCGAACATGACGCCTTCGACGACAGCCTGCCCTCCGTATGCGGGCTGTTTTGTTTGATTTGACATTTGCATCAACCTATCTGTATCAATCTATGAGTACATTAACCATTTCCTTACACCTATTGTACAGGAAAAACGCTGAAACCTCTAGATTGACGGGCTCAAAAATTTAAGAAATTCGAACCTCTTACAAAGCCAAATCTAATTAAAGTATACCCTTTTTCATGCTTTTTACACTCGGATTTTAAAAATCTGGGAAAGCTGATGTTGCCGCGGCTGTTTTTGGACATACTGGAAATGGAGGTGATCTGGACTGTATGGGTAATGAAGACAATCAAAAACAGCCGGAAGAGCTTGAGCAGAATAAGCGTGAAACCCCGATGACTTTCACCGGAAGGGTGATCATGACTGGCTTTGTCGGCGGAGTGCTCTGGAGTGCACTCGGTGAGCTGGCGTACCTTTTTAAGTTCTCCGAGGTCAATGCGAACATGATTCTCCAGCCTTTTGTCATCGGCGACTGGAAAAACGGATTTCTCGGAACGTTTATCAGCATACTCTTGATCGGAGTGATTTCCATCGGGGCTGCCTTGCTTTACTACGGCACTTTGAAGCAGGTCAGAGGCATGTGGGCAGGCATTGTCTATGGAGCCGTTTTGTGGGCTGTCGTGTTTTACCTGTTCAATCCGATGTTTCCCGATGTTCAGACAGTGGCTGAATTAAAGAGGGAAACGATTGTGACGACGCTGTGCATTTATCTGCTTTACGGTTTATTCGTCGGCTATTCCATTTCGTTTGAATACAATGAGCTCAATTCTGAAAAACTGACGCGCGCCCTTGGAGAAACAAGAGAATAGTGCCTGATCAGGAAGCAATATGATAAAATGTTCACTGTAAGTGGACATTTTTTTGCGTGATGAGAAGGGGGAGGCAGAGTTGCCGCATATTTTAATTTTGAACGGACCGAATTTAAACCGGCTTGGAAAACGCGAACCCGATGTATACGGGACAGACACATTAACCGATTTGGAACAAAGACTTTTTCAATTTGCCGAAGGCATTCAGACAGAATTGACTTTTTTTCAGTCAAACCACGAAGGGGACCTGATTGATGCTCTTCATGAGGCAGAGGAGCAATACGATGGAATCGTCTTGAATCCGGGGGCTTTCTCGCATTACAGCTATGCCCTCCGCGATGCGGTGGCTGCAATCAGCATACCGGTGATTGAGGTTCATCTTTCAAATCCTCATGCAAGGGAAGAGTTCCGGCACCGCTCGGTCATCGCTCCGGTTGCAAGAGGCCAGATCACCGGACTCGGCTTTGAAGGTTATAAGCTGGCCATCTCTTATTTTATGAACACAAATAACAAATAGGGGGACTAGTGGACAATGAAACTAAACAAATTGAGAGAGCTTTTCGGCGGTTTAGGCATTGACGGTATATTGGTGACGAGCGGCGTTAATTTGCGGTACATCACCGGATTTACCGGATCTTCAGGACTGGCGGTCATCTCAGACGATCAAGCAGTCTTTATTACGGATTTCCGCTATACAGAACAGGCGAAGGATCAAATCAAAGGCTTTGACATCGTTCAGCATGCCGGCGGAATCGTTCAAAAGACCGCCGAAGTGATCAAAGAGATGGGGATAAACAAAATCGGTTTTGAACAGGATAAAATGACATACGGAACGTATGCCACCTACAAAGAGCAGCTTGGCGCAGCTGAACTCGTTCCCGTTTCTCAATCTGTGGAAAAGTTGCGCTTGATTAAGTCAAGTGAAGAGATTAAGATATTAAAGGAAGCTGCAAAGATTGCAGATGATGCATTCAGCCATATTCTGACGGTCATCAAGCCCGGCATCACCGAAATTGAAGTCGCCAATGAGCTCGAGTTTTACATGCGGAGCCAGGGAGCCGATCATTCGTCCTTCGATATGATCGTGGCGTCAGGCGTACGCTCAAGTCTGCCGCACGGAGTGGCAAGCGGCAAAGCGATCGAGAAAGGCGACCTTGTGACGCTGGACTTTGGGGCTTACTATAAAGGTTACTGCTCGGACATTACGCGTACAGTCGCGGTAGGAGAGCCGGATGATGAGCTGAAACGCCTTTATCAAACCGTGTTTGAGGCGCAGGCTATCGGCATGCGGAGCATCAAGCCGGGAATCACCGGGAAACAGGCTGACGCATACACAAGGGACTACATATCTTCACAAGGCTACGGCGATTATTTTGGCCATTCAACAGGCCATGGCCTCGGCATGGAAGTTCATGAAAGTCCGGCGCTTTCAGCACGTTCTGACCAGATGCTTGAAAAAGGCATGGTTGTAACGGTTGAACCGGGAATTTACATACCGGGCAAAGGCGGGGTCAGGATAGAAGATGATATTGTCCTGACAGAGGAAGGAAACGAATCCCTTACCCATTCCGCGAAAGATTTAATTATTTTATAATCCGTTTGATTGGAGCAATAGGAGGATAATCATGATTTCAGTAAACGATTTTCGCACAGGTTTAACGATTGAAGTAGACGGAGGCATTTGGCGCGTTGTTGACTTCCAGCACGTTAAGCCGGGAAAAGGCGCGGCATTTGTCCGCTCAAAATTGAGAAATCTTCGCACAGGTGCGATTCAGGAAAAAACATTCCGCGCAGGTGAAAAAGTGGCCCGCGCCCAAATTGAAACAAAAACGATGCAGTACTTGTATGCCAACGGCGATCAGCACGTTTTTATGGATACGACATCTTACGAGCAGCTTGAGCTGAACGAGAAGCAAATCGAACACGAGCTCAAATTCCTGCTTGAAAATATGTCTGTTCAGATCATGATGTATCAGACAGAGACGATTGGAATCGAACTTCCGAACACGGTCGAACTGAAAGTTGTTGAAACAGAACCGGGCATTAAAGGCGACACAGCCTCAGGCGGAACAAAACCAGCAAAAACAGAAACAGGCCTTGTCGTCAACGTGCCATTCTTCGTAAACGAAGGAGATACGCTTGTTGTCAATACTTCTGACGGTTCTTACGTATCAAGAGCATAAAGGTAACAGCGGGAAAGAGCCGGCTTCATTGAAGCCGGCTCTTTTTTTGCTGTCTGAAATCTTTTACCTCTCACATGCCAAATAGAAAAATCGGAAGACTACTTTTTCAAAGGAGAGCATAGAGTGTAAAAAAAGAGGAAGTGTTACTGGAGGTTTAAGATCATGAAGCTTTTCTTTGGACAAGTCAATCCGACGGTTTTGACAATGGCGGCGTTAAGGGTGGTATCATCTTTGATCGAACTGACGGCGGCTGTTGTGATGCTTTTGACAAACGACGTCAGAAAAGCTGTGGCGGTCAACAGCGTACTGGCCATGGTCGGGCCGCTCATCTTTATTATTACAATGACAATCGGCATCTATCAGATTGCAGGGCAGCTTTCTTACGCAAAGCTGATTTTGATCTTTATGGGAGTGGTTTTGATCATCGCGGGGATCTATAAATAGCGACACATGATAAGAGAGGCCGACTTGTCATAATGTCTTCCTTTGATCATACATTTTTATAGAAGACAAGCAAAAAGAGGAGGGAGTGTTTTTGCACCACATCACAGAGATTCTCCCCGATACGATCAAACGCGCGCTCAGCGGTCTTGGCGACCATGAAATCGATCAGATAGAAGAAATTCGGGTTCGGACAAGTCGTCCGCTGGAACTGGTGAACAAAGGAAAGCCGCGCTTTCTCCCTTATGTGGCGACGCCTGAAGACTCGGCGCTTCTTTTAAACAGATTGGGAAATTACAGCATGTATACACTGGAAGAGGAATTGAAAAAAGGATATGTCACGATCAGAGGCGGACACCGCGTGGGGCTTGCCGGCCGGGTTGTCGTCGAAAACGGGGCCGTCAAAGGAATCAGAGAAATATCATCATTTAATATTCGCATTGCCAAAGAAAAAATCGGCATTTCCAAACCGTATGTCCCCCATTTATTTCAAAACTCGTGGCTGAACACGCTGATTATCGGTCCGCCGCAAACCGGAAAAACAACACTGCTCAGAGACCTCGCCAGGCTGATCAGTTCGGGAAGCGGCAACGCCCCTGCCAAAAAAGTGGGAATTGTTGACGAAAGGTCTGAAATCGCAGGCTGTGTAAACGGCATACCGCAATATCGGCTCGGCGACCGGGCAGACATCCTTGACGCCTGTCCAAAAGCGGAAGGGCTGATGATGATGATCAGATCGATGAGTCCGGAGGTAATGATCGCCGATGAGATCGGGAGAATGGAAGACGCAGAAGCGCTCTTGGAAGCGGTCCACGCGGGGGTGACTGTCATCGTTTCGGCTCACGGCTACACATATGCAGATCTCGCCAGGCGTCCATCATTGAAAATGCTTCAAGAGCACCGGGTTTTTGAGCGAATCGTGGAACTTTCCAGAAAGAACGGTCCCGGCAGCCTGAGCCGCATCCTAAATGGGAACGGAGAGCCGCTCGGGGCAGCAAAGAGGATGTTATCATGCTGAAGCTTTTAGGTGCCGTGCTTATTTTGGCAGCAGCCACATGGACAGGATTTGAAATGGCGAAGCCTTTCAGGGAAAGGCCGAAGCAAATCCGCCAGCTGTTGGCCGCTTTGCAGTCTTTGGAGGCTGAAATCATGTACGGGCATACACCGCTCCGTCAGGCATCAAAACAGATCGCACACCAGCTTACCGAGCCGGTAGCCTCTTTGTTTCAGACATTTGCAGAACAGCTTGAAAAAGGCAGCGCTTCAGCAGGGACGGCATGGGAAGACAGCCTGGAGAAAGTATGGCCCGAAACGGCTCTTAAAAAGAAAGAATACGAGATTTTACGGCAATTTGGCGAAACGCTGGGCCGTCATGATCTGATTTCTCAGCAAAAACATATCAAACTGGCGTTAACCCATTTAGAGACAGAGGAAGCTGAAGCAAATCTCGCCCAGGCGAAAAATGAAAAAATGGTCAAAAGCCTTGGATTTTTGACGGGACTGCTGCTGATTCTTCTATTGATGTAATGAAGAGGGGAGCATACACGAAATGGGAGTAGACGTAAATATTATTTTTCAAATTGCCGGCGTCGGGATCGTCGTCGCTTTTCTTCACACCATACTGGATCAAATGGGGAAGAAGGAATATGCCCAATGGGTCACGCTTTTAGGATTCATTTATATATTGTTCATGGTGGCAACTGTTGTCGATGATCTATTCCAAAAGATAAAAGCTGTCTTTCTATTTCAAGGATAGGGGGGCTCACTCATTGAAATCGTTCAAATCGTAGGACTGGGAATAATCGCCACCTTCCTCAGCTTGATTGTGAAAGAGCAAAAACCGACGTTTGCTTTTTTGATTGTCGTTTTTGCCGGCTGCACGATTTTTTTATTCTTAGTAGATCAGGTCTACGAAATCATTCGGATGATTGAAAAAATAGCTGCCAATGCCAACATCAACATGATGTATGTCGAAACGATTTTGAAGATTATCGGGATTGCTTATATTGCGGAGTTTGGCGCCCAGCTGACAAAGGATGCCGGACAGGGTGCGATTGCTTCGAAGATCGAATTGGCAGGCAAAATCCTCATCTTAGTCATGGCTGTGCCTATTTTAACCGTGATTATCGAAACGATCATCGGACTCATCCCTTCCATGTCTTAGTCAGAAAGGAGGATTTCCTGAGTGAAGCGTTTTCTGTTCTGGCTCTTGGTCATCGGAATCGTATGCTTTGGAGCGCATAATGTACAAGCTTCGCCAAAAGAAGCGGAGCCGGCTGGGGAAACCGCCGCAGAAGAATCGGCAGAAGCCATTGCAAGAGAGCAGGCTGAAGGTTTGGAACTTGACCGGGTCGGGGAGTTCTGGAACAACATTTTGACAGAGTATGGGGGACACCTTCCCGAAAGTCAAAAAGGAAGCCTGCTTGAATTTGTCAAAGGAGAAAAGCACTTTTCGCCTGAGGAATGGGGCAAAGCGCTGTTTTCCTACTTGTTCCATGAAGTGCTGGCTAACGGGAAACTGCTGGGGACGCTGATCCTGTTGACCATCTTCTGCGTCCTGCTTCAGCTTTTGCAAAACGCGTTTCAACAAAGCACCGTCAGCAAAGTGGCGTATGCAATTGTCTACATGGTGCTGATTATTCTTGCGCTCAACAGCTTTCGGGTTGCCGTCACATATGCGAATGAAGCGATTCAGACGATGACAAGCTTTATCCTGTCGCTCGTACCTCTGCTTCTGGCGCTGATGGCGACTTCGGGGGGAGCCGCCTCAGCCGCTTTCTTTCATCCGGTCATTCTTTTTCTCATGAACACGAGCGGCTTGTTTATCCAATATATCGTGTTGCCGCTTTTATTTTTATCAGCGATTTTAAGCATTGTCAGCACGATGACGGACCAATATAAAGTCACACAGCTGGCCCAGCTCCTCAGAAATGCGGCGATCGGCACGCTGGCTGCATTTTTGACCGTATTCCTCGGTGTCATCTCGGTTCAGGGCGCCTCAGCCGCAGTGACGGACGGCATTACTTTGCGGACGGCAAAATTCATTACCGGAAACTTCATCCCCGTATTGGGCCGCATGTTTACCGAAGCGACAGACACGGTGATCAGCGCGTCTCTCCTGCTGAAAAACACCGTCGGGATACTCGGTGTGGCAATCTTAATTTGCATCGCAGCCTTTCCCGCGATCAAAATCCTTTCCCTCGCGCTCATATACAAAATTGCCGCGGCGGTTCTCCAGCCTCTCGGAGGCGGCCCGGTTATCAGCTGCCTGGATGTCATCAGCAAAAGCGTCATCTACATTTTCGCGGCCATGGCCATCGTTTCGCTGATGTTTTTCTTAAGCTTAACCGTGATCATTACAGCGGGGAATCTGACGATGATGATGAAGTAGGGAGGGATGAGATGGAATTTCTGACAGAGTGGCTCACGAATATTATTCTATTTATTCTGATGGCGATCGTCATCGATATGCTTCTGCCGAATTCGAGCATGCAAAAATACGCGAAAATGGTGATCAGCCTGCTCTTGATCGTTGTAATACTGAACCCGATCTTCTCTTTATTCAGGACAGATCCGGATGTGATTTTTGAGAAGCTTACAAAAAACGGACAAGTTCAGTCAAACGAAATAAAAAATCAGCTGAATTCAGAAAAAAAAGAAATACAAGCCTCACAACAAGCATATATCTTAGAACAGATGGCTGTTCAATTGGAAAAGAACGCAGAGGGCAGGTTTACAAGCGACAAATACAAGATAGACCGAGTCGAGGTCTCTTCTGACAGCCAGCTGAAAACAGAGAAAGACCTCAGTAAGCATGCGGAAGTCTCGGTATTCTTGAAACCAGCATCGGAAAAAACGGTCCAAGCCGTCGCTCCTGTCGAGATCAATACGGACCGGAGCTACCAGTCCATGCAGGAAAGAGAAAAGAAAGAGACGGGGGAAGTCAGAGAACAGCTAGCAGGCATCTGGGAAATAAGCCCCGACAAGATTACAGTTCATATCGAAGGGGGAGAACGAAGCGGCAATGAATAAAAGAACCTGGATCGAAAAGCTGATCGGCCACCTGCTCCCGAAAGACGAGAAAGACGGAAAAAAGCTGACGAAATATCACTACTTTCTGCTGCTTTTTGTTCTCGGCGTTTCCTTCATGCTCGTCAGCCAGATCTTCTCTTCCGAACCTTCCCAAGAGCCAGCGGCAGATCAGCCGGCGGCTTCACAAAAAGCTACGTCTGAAAGCACCGTACAGAGCGGTGAAGGAGAAAAAGAAGTGTTCAAGCCCGCCTCAGATGACAAACCGAAGGAATCGATCCAAGATTACGAACAGGAATATGAAAATCAGCTCAAAGACATATTGGAAACCATCATCGGCGTTGAGGACGTGTCAATCGTCGTCAATGTTGATGCAACCTCATTGAAAATATTCGAGAAAAACAGAAAAACCCAGGAAACTTCAACGAATGAGACAGATAAACAGGGAGGCAAGCGGACGGTGTCTGAAATGTCTTCAGACGAAGAAATCGTCATCATCAAAAACGGAGATAAAGAGACGCCTGTCGTCGTTCAGACGAAAAAGCCCGATATCAGGGGTGTTCTCGTTGTCGCTCAGGGAGTCGACAACGTTCAAATAAAAAAGACCATTATTGAAGCAGTGACAAGGGTTCTTGATGTTCCGAGCCACCGCGTCGCTGTTGCCCCTAAAAAAATGAAGGAGGATTCATAAATGATGCTGAAAAAACAAACGGTTTGGCTTTTAACCATGTTAAGTCTCGTCGTTGTACTGAGTGTCTACTACATTATGTCGCCCGAAGGAGAAAATGTCGTCACGGTTGATGACAAGGAACAAGTTGCCGCTGAAAAAGAAAAACCGATGAAAGAAGAGCCTGCCAAGGATGGCAAAGATGATACCGCGCCTGCTAAAGACAAAACTGAAGGGAAAGATACAAAAGATAAAGAAACGTCTGCGAGTGAGCAGAACGGAGAGGTTGTCACAGAGGAATCATCGGGTGATGAAGATTTATTCACAACATACCGCATGGAAATGGACGATCAGCGCAGCAGGGAGAGGGAGGAATTAACCGAAATCGTCAGAAGCGATAAAGCGACGGCAAAAGAAAAAAGCGAAGCTTACGACAAGATGACAGAGCTCAGCGAAGCTGAAGGAACGGAAAAGACCCTTGAAACCCTCATCAAAACAAAAGGCTATAAAGACGCCTTGGTCAACGCCGACGGCGATAAAGTCAATATTACGGTGAAGGCGAAGGAGCACTCGAAAGCCGCTGCCACCGATATCATCGACATCGTCGCAAAAGAAGTGAAAAACTTAAACGATGTGGCTGTAACGTTCGAGCCAGCAGATTAAACCTATCCCGCTTGCAAAAAGCGGGATTTTTTTATGCCTAAGGCCCCTGTTGGTGCAGGGCGTCCATGATTGTAGTTGAATTCGGCATTCCTCTCCTGTAAGATGAATATAGTATGTACTTTTAGTACTAACTGATAAATGCGTAAAATCTTTTTCATTAGGAGTGCGATAGCATGTTAAACATTGATGAAATCAGACAGTTGATAAAATTAATTGATGAATCTTCGATAAATGAATTTACATACGAAAACGAAGGATCGAAGGTTGAACTGAAAAAACAAAGCGGAACCGTGCAAACCATTCAGCAAGTGGCTGCGGCGCCTGTTCAGGCACCGGCTCCGGAAGCTCAGGCCAAGCAAGCGCCTGTTCAGGATGCGCCTGCAAAAGAAGAAGCGGCAAAAGAAGGCGGAAACTTCCACAAGATCACCTCTCCGATGGTTGGAACGTTTTATGCATCTTCTTCGCCTGAAGCCGACCCTTACGTAACAGTCGGCTCGAAGGTAACAGAGTCCTCTGTCGTCTGCATTGTGGAAGCGATGAAGCTCTTCAATGAGATCGAAGCCGAAGTGAAAGGCGAGATCGTTGAAGTATTAGTTGAAAACGGCCAGCTGGTTGAATACGGACAACCTTTATTTTTAGTAAAAGCAGAGTAAGGAGCAATAAGATGATCAAAAAGCTATTAATTGCGAACAGGGGAGAAATTGCTGTCAGGATTATCAGAGCTTGTAAAGAACTGGGGATTGAAACGGTAGCCGTCTTTTCCGAGGCCGACAGAGAGGCGCTCCATGTTCAGATGGCTGATGAAGCATTTTGCATCGGACCTAAGCTTTCAAAAGACAGCTACTTGAATATAACGAACATCGTCAGCGTCGCCAAAATGACCGGTGCTGATGCGATTCACCCGGGCTACGGCTTCCTGGCAGAAAACGCCGATTTTGCCGAGCTTTGCGAAGAGGTAAATGTAACCTTTGTCGGGCCGACAGCAGACGCGATTTCCAAGATGGGGACAAAGGATGTTGCAAGGGAAACAATGCAGCAGGCCGGTGTTCCGATCGTACCGGGCTCCAAAGGAATTATTGAAGATATTGAAGATGCGGTTTCATTGGCCCGCGATATAGGGTATCCTGTCATTATAAAGGCAACTGCCGGGGGCGGCGGAAAAGGAATCAGGGTCGCCCGGACGGAAGAAGAGCTGATCAACGGCATTAAAATCACTCAGCAGGAAGCTGCCACCGCTTTCGGCAACCCGGGTGTGTACATTGAAAAATACATTGAAGATTTCAGACACGTCGAAATCCAAGTGCTTGCAGACACACACGGAAACACGATTCATTTGGGGGAACGCGACTGCTCAATCCAAAGAAGGCTCCAAAAGCTGCTTGAAGAAACCCCTTCACCTGCTCTGGATGAAGGAATCAGGGAGCAGATGGGGCAGGCCGCTGTCAAAGCGGCTGAAGCCGTGAAGTACACGGGAGCGGGAACGGTAGAATTTATTTACGATTACCGCGAGCAGAAGTTCTACTTTATGGAAATGAACACGCGCATTCAGGTTGAGCATCCGGTGACAGAGATGGTGACGGGCGTTGATTTGATTAAAGAGCAGATCAGAGTGGCGTCAGGCGAAAAATTAACCCTCACCCAGGATGAAGTCACCTTTAACGGATGGGCAATCGAATGCCGGATTAATGCGGAAAACCCTGAGAAAAACTTCATGCCTTCTCCGGGAAAAATCGAGATGTATCTGCCTCCGGGAGGGCTCGGCGTCAGAGTGGACTCCGCGGCTTATCCGGGATACTCGATTCCCCCTTATTACGACAGCATGATTGCCAAAGTCATCACTTACGGAAAGACGAGGGAAGAAGCTGTTTCAAGGATGAAAAGAGCGCTGAGCGAATTCGTCATCGAAGGCGTTCATACGACGATACCGTTCCATCTGAAGCTGCTTGAGCACGAAACATTCGTAAGCGGAGAATTTAATACGAAGTTTTTAGAAATATATGATGTAATGGGGTCGTAATTTTAACGGAGGTGAACATATTGAAAGACGACAACAGCTTATTGGAAATGAGCCATGAAGACAATCATTTGGGAAAAGTGGAAATCGCTCCGGAAGTGATTGAAGTCATTGCCGGAATCGCAGCTTCCGAAGTTGAAGGCGTAGCTGAAATGCGCGGCAATTTTGCGACAGGTGTCGTAGAACGGTTTGGAAAAAAGAATCACGGCAAAGGCGTCAAAGTTGATTTGTCCGATGACGGAATTATCATTGATGTTTATTGCGTGATGATGTTTGGCGTGTCGATTCCTAAAGTTGCGAATGCCGTTCAGGATAATATCCGCCAGACGCTTCTCAATATGACAGCTCTTTCGATTAATGAAATCAATATTCACATCGTTGGCATTCAATTCGATTCAAAAACGCACGAGGTGGAAATCGATCAAGAGATGTAGTGCGGTGAAGTGGAAGAACCAAGGGGAATGACGGCCCTTTGGTTTTTTCATGTTCCGTTTTAAAAAATGACGTTTAAAAGCATCTTTCCGCCGATATCGATCAAAAATAAGATGAACCGGTGAGTTTGTTGAGAAGTTCGAAAAACGAATGATAATAAACGATTGTTCCTTATTATTCGGTTATTGACGATAAAACCGCGATTTTTGCATGCGGAAAGACTAAAAATATGATATGATCTCTTTGTGGCTTAAACGGCAAGCAGCAAAGAGGGTAAAAGGAGAAAAAGAAAGAATGAAAAGAAGAACAGCAAGAGAAAAGGCTTTGCAGTCACTATTCCAGATTGATGTCAGTGATATAGAACCGAATGAAGCGATGCAGCATGCCTTGGACGGGCAGGAAAGCGATGCTTTTTTCGAACAGCTCGTTTACGGGGTCTTAGAGAACAAAGAGAAAATCGATGAGATGATCAAGCGGCATCTCGTCAATTGGAAGCTTGACAGGCTGGCGAATGTCGACCGCGCGATTTTGCGTTTGTCCGCCTACGAAATGATCTTTTTAGATGACATACCTGTCAACGTCTCTATGAATGAAGCGATTGAACTGGCAAAGCAATTTGGTGATGACATGTCGGCGAAGTTTGTAAACGGTGTTCTTTCTAACATTAAATCCGATCTTGAATAATCTAGGAGGAGAGCAAATGACAGCAACCATCATCGACGGGAAAGAAACAGCAAAGGAAAAGCGCGGGCAGCTGGCCAAGGAAGTTGAAGAGCTGAAAAAACAAGGAGTTACCCCGGGACTGGCCGTTATTTTAATTGGTGATGATCCGGCGTCTCTTTCATATGTACGGGGAAAGAAAAAAGCAGCTGAAGCAATGGGGATTCGTTTTCAGCTGGATCATTTCGATGCAAGCTTCACTGAACAGGAGCTTCTTGAAGTGATTGACCAGTACAATCAAAATGACGACTTTCACGGAATTCTTGTCCAGCTGCCTCTTCCGGATCATATTTCCGAACAAGCGGTGATCGAGAGAATATCCCCTGAGAAAGATGTTGACGGTTTTCATCCATTAAACGTAGGGAAGATGCTGCTTGGCGAAGATACGTTTCTGCCTTGCACGCCTGCGGGGATCGTGGAGCTTTTAAAGAAAACCGAGATTGACCTGTCGGGAAAAGAGGTTGTTGTCGTCGGACGAAGCAATATCGTCGGAAAGCCGGTAGGGCAGCTGCTCTTGAACGAAAACGCAACCGTTACGTACTGCCATTCAAGAACGGCCGACATTACGGCTCATACAAAAAAAGCCGACATTCTGATTGTCGCTGTCGGAAAGGCGAATTTCATCAAAGCGGATCAAATTAAAGAGGGAGCCGTCGTCATCGATGTCGGCGTCAACCGCCTTGACAACGGAAAGCTCGCCGGTGATGTCGATTTTGAAGAAGCGAAGGAAAAGGCTTCCTATATTACACCTGTACCGGGCGGTGTCGGTCCGATGACGATTACAATGCTGGCCCACAACACGGTTAAATCAGCGAAGCGTACAATTCAACTTTAATGTACAGCCGTTCATCCGCCTGGTCTCGCGCCGGCGGATGAACGTTCTTGTGCCTTCTTAGAAAGGAGACTGTGCCATGAGTGAAATATCATTTGTCACGGTCACGGCTTTGACAAAATATATTAAGCGCAAATTTGACGTGGACCCTCATCTTGAAGATATTTGGATCAAGGGCGAGCTGTCAAATGTTAAAATACATAGCAGAGGCCATATTTATTTCACACTGAAAGATGATAACGCCCGCATCCAATCCGTCATGTTCGCCAGACAAAACAGGAATCTCGCCTTTACCCCTGAAAACGGGATGAAAGTATTGGTGAGAGGCGGCATTTCGGTATATGAACCGAGCGGCAGCTATCAGCTTTATGCAAAAGAAATCCAGCCGGACGGCATAGGTGCGCTTCATCTCGCGTATGAGGAACTTAAGAAAAAGCTATCGCAAGAAGGCTTATTTGATGAAAAATACAAGAAACCCATCCCCGCGTTCCCATCCGTCGTCGGTGTTGTCACGTCTCCAACTGGAGCGGCTGTACGCGATGTGATCACCACCATTAAAAGAAGATATCCCCTTGTAAAAGTGATCGTCCTTCCTACGCTCGTTCAAGGAGTAAACGCGGGCGAGTCCATCGTAAGCAGCATTGAAGAGGCTAACCGCAGAGACTTATGCGATGTATTAATCGTCGGTCGAGGAGGAGGATCGATCGAAGAGCTGTGGGCATTTAACGAAGAGGCCGTCGCCAGGGCCATTTTTTCTTCTGACATTCCGATCATTTCTGCCGTCGGGCATGAAACGGATTTTACAATCAGCGATTTTGTCGCCGATTTGCGCGCGGCAACCCCGACAGGAGCGGCCGAACTGGCCGTACCTAATATGCTTGATTTGCTGGAGCGTCTGAAAACGCTCGAAGCGAGAATGACAAAATCGATGCAGCAGGACTTAAAAAAGCGGCAGGAGCGGGTGAAAAACCTTCAGTCCTCCTATGCCTTCCGATACCCGAAGCGGCTATATGCCCAAAAGGAACAGGAATTCGACCTGATATTCGACCGTTTCCAAAAACAGCTGGCGATGACCGTCGACCGCAAAAAACAAAAACTGAACGAACAGACATACAAGCTGGAGATGCTTCATCCCGAGGAGCAGCTTAAACAAGCGCGAAAAAGGCATGAAGAGCAAACAGTCCGGCTGAAGCGGAATATGAAAGTGCAGCTGAAGCAGATTCACTCGCAGTTTCAAACGGTTCTTGGTAAACTGAATGCATTAAGCCCTCTCCAAGTGATGGAAAGAGGGTACAGTTTGACATATAAAGAAAACGAATTGATTAAAAGTATTGAACAGGTTCATGAAAAAGACGAGATCCGCGTCACATTAAACGATGGGACGCTGACCTGTGAGGTACTGCAAAAGAGAGGCGAAACAAATGGCTGAAGAAAACAAAACAAACCGGGATGACCTGACATTTGAAGAGGCGATGAAAGGTTTGGAACAGATCGTATCAAAGCTTGAAGAAGGGGACGTGCCTTTGGAAAAGGCGATCGACTATTTCCAGGAGGGGATGGCTCTTTCGAAAATATGCCACGAAAAACTGCAAAATGTCGAAAAACAGATGGACTTCATTTTGCGGGAAAACGGGGAATTAGCTCCTTTCAGTGTTCGGGAGGAGGAAAAAGGTGACCGGTAAACTTGAAGGATTTTTAAAATCGAGAAAAACAGTAATTGAAGAGCGCCTTCCGATGTATATTAAAGACTTGCAAGCGCCGTCCATCCTCAAGGAATCCATGCTGTACTCATTGGAAGCCGGGGGGAAACGGCTGAGACCGATATTGGTTCTTGCGCTTCTTCATGCGTACGGAAAAGACGAAGAAGCCGGAATTCCAGTCGGATGCGCGGTTGAAATGATCCATACGTATTCATTAATCCATGACGACCTCCCTTGTATGGATGACGATGACCTCAGAAGAGGTAAGCCGACAAACCACAAAATTTACGGGGAGGCGACGGCCATTCTCGCGGGAGACGCCTTATTAACCGAAAGCTTCAAAATGATCACTTCCAATATGCCTTCTGATGTATCCGCTGAAAAGCGCATCAGACTGGTGAACGAGCTGATTTCGGCAGCGGGGGCCGAAGGCATGGTCGGCGGTCAGATTTTAGATATGGAAGCGGAATCAAAGTCTGTATCTCTTGATGAACTGCAGCGAATCCACGAAGGAAAAACGGCTAAACTCCTCAGCTTCAGCGTCATTGCGGGAGCCATTCTTGCAGATGCATCTGAAAAAGAGATCGAAAAGCTGCGCGAATTCAGCCATCATATCGGCATCGGCTTTCAGATCAGAGATGACATTTTGGACCTTGAAGGCTCGGAGGATAAGATCGGCAAACGGATCGGATCCGACGCTTCAAACGGAAAGTCGACGTATCCGTCGCTCCTTTCGCTTGAGGGCGCCAGCCAAAAACTTGATGAACATATTGAAAAAGCAAAACAGCTGATTTCAGAGCTTCCGCTTGAAAAAGAGCTTATGTACGAGTTCTGCGATATGATTGCCGCTAGGGATCATTGATACAGGGCTTCCATTTGAGCATCAAAGGCTTATTGTGATAAAATGTAGAGAGTTGAACTCTAAAACGCCGCGCCGTTATCACGTTGTGTTAGCGGCTGTTTTTTCAAACGAAGCGTCCGCATATGCAAGTTTGCGCATGGGGATGAATTCATCATATAATAATTCAAGCTGAAAACCTAAAACGAAGCAAGGCGCATACTTGCAGAAATCATGCTGAAAGTGAGTTGATCCGATTGGATCTGTTATCGATAAAGGACCCTGCATTTTTGAAGAACCTTTCAAATGAAGAACTGGAAAGCTTGAGCGCTGAAATTCGCCGTTTTTTAATTGAAACGCTTTCTGAATCCGGAGGGCACATTGGTCCGAATCTCGGCGTTGTCGAGCTTACCATTGCATTGCATAAAGAATTTGACAGCCCGAAAGATAAGTTCTTGTGGGATGTGGGGCATCAATCGTATGTTCATAAACTGTTGACCGGCCGCGGAAAGGACTTCGCCACGCTGCGCCAGCATAAAGGGCTGTGCGGTTTTCCAAAGCGGAATGAAAGCGAACATGATGTCTGGGAAACGGGCCACAGCTCGACTTCTCTCTCCGGTGCGATGGGGATGGCGGCTGCGAGAGACTTAAAAGGCACAAACGAATATATCATCCCGATCATCGGAGACGGTGCACTGACCGGCGGCATGGCTCTTGAAGCGCTTAACCATATCGGCCATGAACAAAAAGATATGATTGTCATTTTGAATGACAACGAAATGAGCATCGCTCCAAACGTCGGAGCGATTCATTCCATGCTCGGAAGGCTGCGTACAGCCGGAAAATACCAATGGGTCAAAGATGAGCTCGAGTATTTGTTCAAGCGGATTCCTGCTGTTGGCGGAAAGCTTGCCGCTACAGCCGAACGGATTAAAGACAGCCTTAAATATCTGCTCGTATCCGGGATGTTCTTTGAAGAGCTTGGATTTACGTATTTAGGGCCTGTAGACGGCCATTCCTACGATGAACTGTTTGAGAACTTGCAGTATGCGAAGAAAACGAAAGGCCCGGTACTCCTCCATGTTATTACGAAAAAAGGAAAAGGCTACAAGCCTGCGGAAACTGATAAAACCGGAACATGGCACGGAACCGGCCCATATAAAATCGATACCGGTGACTTTGTCAAACCGAAAGCTGCTGCACCATCATGGAGCTCGCTCGTAAGCGAAACGGTCAGGAAGCTTGCCCGCGAAGATGAACGGATTGTGGCCATTACTCCGGCCATGCCTGTCGGTTCAAAACTTGAAGGGTTTGCGAGCGAATTTCCGGAGCGCATGTTTGATGTCGGCATTGCGGAACAGCATGCGGCAACGATGGCGGCGGGACTTGCGACACAGAATATGAAGCCGTTTCTGGCGATCTATTCGACATTTCTTCAGCGCGCCTATGACCAGGTTGTCCATGATATCTGCCGGCAAAATCTAAATGTATTTATCGGCATTGACAGAGCAGGTCTCGTCGGCGCCGACGGGGAAACACACCAGGGCGTGTTTGACATTGCTTTTTTACGGCATATTCCGAATTTGGTTCTCATGATGCCAAAAGACGAAAACGAAGGCCAGCACATGGTCAACACGGCTGTCAAATACGACGACGGCCCGATTGCCATGCGCTTTCCGCGCGGAAACGGACTCGGCGTCAAAATGGATAAAGAATTAAAAACGATCCCGATCGGAACGTGGGAAGTGCTACGACCTGGGACAGACGCGGTCATTTTAACGTTCGGCACCACCATTCCGATGGCGCTTGCTGCCGCGGAGGAGCTGCAAAAAGAAGGCCGTTCGGTCAGAGTGGTAAACGCCCGTTTTATCAAGCCGCTCGATGAAAACATGCTGAAGGAAATCCTGAACGAGGGGCTTCCGATTTTAACGATCGAAGAGGCTGTGCTTCAAGGCGGATTCGGCAGCTCGATCCTTGAGTTTGCCCATGAACATCAGTCTTACAGTCCGATCATTGACAGAATGGGGATACCTGATCAATTTATTGAACACGGCAGCGTCGCCAAGCTTCTGGAAGAGATCGGAATGACAAAAGAAGACGTCATCAGACGAATAAGACTTTTGACGCCCGTAAAGACTCATAAAGGAATTGGATCATGACAGGAAAAAAAGAACGGCTCGACGTTTTATTAGTAGAAAGAGGGTTAATGGAAACGCGGGAAAAAGCGAAAAGAGCCATCATGGCCGGCATTGTCTATACGAATGAAAACAGACTGGACAAGCCGGGCGAAAAGGTCGACCGCACGATCCCGCTGACCGTTAAAGGAAACCCGTTAAAATACGTCTCAAGAGGCGGATTAAAACTTGAAAAAGCATTAAAGGAGTTTCAGCTCTCCGTTCAAGGCAAGCTGATGATTGACATCGGCTCGTCCACCGGCGGCTTTACAGACTGTGCGCTGCAAAACGGCGCTCTTTGCTCATATGCCGTTGATGTCGGTTATAATCAGCTCGCCTGGAAGCTGAGGCAGGATGAGCGGGTTGTTGTGATGGAACGCACCAATTTCCGGTATTGCACACCTGCCGATTTTACGGAAGGGCTGCCGGAGTTCGCGACGGTCGATGTCTCTTTTATCTCACTGAAAATCATCCTCCCTGTGCTGAAGAACATTTTAGTGCCGGGAAGCGACTGCATCGCTCTCGTCAAACCGCAGTTTGAAGCAGGGCGGGAATCCGTCGGGAAAAAAGGGATCGTCCGCGATCCCCTCGTCCATAAAGCTGTGCTTGATGACATCAGCCGGTTTGCGGCTCGAGAAGGATACGACTGCCGAAACGCCTCGTTTTCTCCGATTACCGGCGGCGACGGCAACATCGAATTCCTTCTCCATTTGCATTGGGACGGAGAGGCGCAATCCGGAACGCCGATAGCGGAAGAAACGATCAATCAAATTGTCGAAGAGGCTCACAAGACATTAAAAGCGAAAAAACCGGATCAGCGTGATTAAAAACCCTTGCAGGGCCGTACGGCGAATGCGAGGGTTGGCCGGCACGCAAAAAGGAATAATAGTGGGCTATTATTCCTTTTTTACTGCAAACATGTACTTTTCCGACAAAATCATTTAACATAAATGTATAAACATACACAATTTGTGTATAAAACGAGGTGTGAAATGAACAAAGGTCAAAGGCATATTAAAATCAGGGAGATTATCACCGCGAATGAAATTGAAACGCAGGATGAGCTTGTCGATATTTTAAAGAAAGACGGCTATAATGTGACGCAGGCCACCGTCTCACGGGATATTAAAGAGCTTCATTTGGTGAAGGTGCCGACAAACAACGGTTCCTACAAATACAGCCTGCCTGCTGATCAGCGCTTTAATCCCCTTTCCAAATTAAAAAGATCGTTAATGGACGCATTCGTCAAAATCGACTCAGCCAGCCATCTGATTGTGTTAAAAACAATGCCGGGAAACGCGCAGGCGATCGGGGCGCTGATGGACAATTTGGATTGGGAAGAAATCATGGGAACGATCTGCGGAGATGATACCATTTTGATCATCTGCCGGACGCATGATGATACGAAAGTCGTACAGAAGAAAATATTGGAGCTTTTATAAACGAAGGCCTGAAAAGAGGTGTCATGAAAGCTTGTTAGCTGAATTATCGATCAAAAACTTTGCGATTATCGAAGAATTAACCGTTTCTTTTGAAAAAGGGCTGACGGTTCTAACCGGTGAAACAGGTGCCGGAAAATCGATCATCATCGACGCCGTCTCTTTGCTTGTCGGAGGCCGCGGATCGTCCGAATATGTCAGGTATGGCGAAAAAAGGGCCGAATTGGAAGGGCTTTTCCTCCTTGACGGCGGCCATCCGGTTTTTGATTTGTGCACAGAGCTGGGGATTGAAGCCTCGGACGACATGATCGTCATGAGAAGAGATATTAACGCAAACGGCAAAAGCATCTGCCGCGTCAATGGAAAACTTGTCACCATTGCCGCATTGCGGGAAGTCGGCAGACTGCTGCTTGACATTCACGGGCAGCACGACAATCAGCTGCTGATGGAGGACGAGCACCATCTTCAGCTTCTGGACAGGTTCGCAGGAGAAGAAATCGAGAATGCTTTAAAAGCGTATCAGGAAGTTTACAGCCGCTACATGGATGTCATGAAGAAGGTGAAAGAGCTTTCTGAAAGCGAGCAGGAAATGGCTCACAGGCTCGATTTAATACAGTTCCAGCTTGACGAAATCGAATCAGCAAACCTTGAGCCGAAAGAGGACGAGCTTCTTCAGGAAGAGCGCCGTCAAATTGCAAATTTCGAAAAAATATACGAAGCGCTGCAAAATGCCTATAATGCGCTTCGCAATGAGCAGGCCGGGCTTGACTGGGTCGGCATGGCTTCAAGCGAGCTTGAAAACGTCTCAGGCATTAATGAAGGGCTCAATAAAGTATCTGAATCGGTAGCCAACGCTTACTACATTCTCGAAGATTCAACCTTTCAGATCAGAAATATGCTGGATGAACTCGAATACGACCCCGAGCGCCTCGATTATATCGAATCGCGTTTAAACGAAATCAAACAGCTGAAACGCAAATACGGCGCTACTGTCGAAGACATCCAAGCTTATTCGGCTAAGATAGAGGAAGAAATCGACCGGATCGAAAACCGGGACAGCCACTTGCAGGCTTTAAAATCACGACTCGAATCAATCGGCAAGGATGTGGCGATTGAAGCAGCCAATGTGTCCGAAATCAGAAAAAAATGGGCGGAAAAGCTGGCCAAACAGATTCAGCAGGAATTGAAAGATCTGTATATGGAAAAATCGACATTTGATACGGAATTTCATGTGAAAAAAGCGGAACGGGATGATGATGCACCCGTCGTCAACGGAATGCCTGTTCAGCTCACAAAGCACGGCATTGACACCGTTCGTTTCCTGATCTCCACAAACACGGGAGAACCGCTTAAATCCTTGTCAAAGGTTGCTTCAGGAGGAGAGCTCTCAAGAATCATGCTGGCGATGAAAAGCATTTTCTCCGCTCAGCAGGATGTTACATCGATCATTTTCGATGAAGTGGACACTGGTGTAAGCGGAAGAGTCGCGCAGGCGATCGCTGAAAAAATACACCGCGTCTCTATCGGCTCTCAAGTTTTATGCATTACCCACTTGCCGCAGGTGGCCGCGATGGCTGACACCCACCTTTTGATCACGAAACAGTCGAAAGACGGGAGAACAACAACAAGCGTCACACCTTTGTCAAAACAGGAAAAAATAGCGGAAATCGGCCGGATGATTGCCGGCGTTGAAGTAACGGATTTGACGAAGCGCCATGCGAAAGAACTTTTAAATCAAGCTAAGCTAGTCAAAACCAGCGGATAAGCTGTTCATTTTTTGAACAGCTTATTTTTTTGTCGGCATTTTCTTATACAAACTCTTTCTTATCATTTTATCCAATGTTTTTCTTCCGTTCACAGTTATAAATCGCCGTCCGGAAGGCAAAAGTAATGAATGTAGCGAAAGAAATTTATATGGTGTGGGTTAGGTGCGAGGAGAGTGAAAAGGTGGATGTTGAAAAAATCAGAAAAGCTGTGGGTATAATTCTCCTTGTTTCTTTAATAAGTGTAGGATTTTACAAACCGGTGAAAGAATACATTGTAATACCAAAAAATTTGAACATTTTTGAGACGGGTACCCGTGCGGTTGAAACGAGCTTATCCGTCAGTACTCCGAAAGATGGATCATCAGAAGCATTCACATTGAAAGAAAATCAAAACGAAGTGGAAATAAAAGGCGAAAAGAATGGAAAGGCAGAACTCGTCTATGACTTTGCCGGATTTCCGGTTAAAAAAACGAAAGTAAATGTCCTGCCTGATTTGAAAGTGGTTCCCGGCGGGCAGTCCATTGGTGTAAAACTTCATTCCGTTGGTGTATTGGTCGTGGGTTTTCATCAAATCAATACCTCTGAAGGCAAAAAATCGCCCGGTGAAGCAGCCGGAATCGTGGTAGGCGACATTATCACCGAAATCAACGGCACGAAAATCGAGAAAATGAATGACATTACCCCTTTTATTCAAAAGGCCGGAAAAACAGGAGAAACCTTACATCTGTCGATAAAAAGAGATAAACAGGAAATCAAAACGAAGCTCGTTCCGAAAAAAGACCAGGCTGAAGACAAATACAGAATCGGCTTATATATCAGGGACTCTGCCGCAGGAATCGGCACAATGACTTTTTTCGAGCCGAAATCGAAAAAATACGGAGCGCTTGGCCACGTGATTTCAGATATGGATACGAAAAAACCGATCGTTGTTGAAAAAGGACAAATCGTGAAATCGACCGTCACCTCGATTGAAAAAGGAACAGGCGGAAATCCCGGAGAGAAACTGGCTCGTTTCGCATCAGAACGAAAAGTGATCGGCGATATCAACAGAAACAGTCCATTCGGGATCTTCGGAACGCTTCACGAGTCAATTAAAAACCGCATCGCTGACAAAGCCATTCCGATTGCATTTTCAGATGAAGTAAAAGAAGGCCCTGCCCAAATTTTAACGGTTATTGAAAACGACAAAGTCGAGAAATTCGATATTCAGGTCGTCAGTACGACACCTCAGAAGTTTCCGGCCACAAAGGGCATGGTGCTGAAAATCACCGACCCGAGGCTGTTGAGTAAAACAGGAGGCATCGTTCAAGGGATGAGCGGAAGCCCGATCATCCAAAACGGAAAGATCATTGGCGCCGTAACCCACGTTTTCGTCAATGATCCGACGAGCGGGTACGGTGTGCATATTGAATGGATGCTGTCTGAAGCGGGAATCGATATTTATAAAAAAGAAAAAGCAAGCTGACTGCCGGATTCCTCCGGCAGTTTTTGATTTCGCCTTTTTTTCTTGGGCGTTGTGCGTTAAAATGAAAGAAGAAAAGATTTTTCGACAAATTCACGTTCCCCGGTTTGTCAAGTCGCATTTTAAGTCGAAAAATCGAGAAAATCAGAAAAAAACAGAGAAAAAGCTAGACATACCACTATTATTGGAAAAATCCTTTTTAAAAAAAGGGAATAAAGTGGTGCTGTCGAATTAAACATATTAGAAAAAGAATGATGAAATTTATCAACATACACATTGGGGAGGAAGAAACGTGGAGAAAATTAAAGTATGTGTTGCTGATGATAACAGGGAGCTTGTCGGCCTATTAAGCGAATATATCGAGGGACAGAGCGACATGGAAGTGCTTGGTGTCGCATACAACGGACAGGAATGCCTTTCTTTGTTTAAAGACAAGGAGCCCGACGTGCTTGTGCTGGATATAATCATGCCTCATCTCGACGGATTGGCCGTTCTTGAAAGGCTGAGGGAATCGCAGCTTAAAAAGCAGCCGAATGTCATCATGCTGACGGCGTTCGGCCAGGAAGACGTGACGAAAAAAGCTGTAGATTTAGGCGCGTCGTATTTTATTTTGAAGCCTTTTGACATGGAGAATTTAGTCGGACATATCCGCCAGGTCAGCGGAAACGGATCTCAATTGACACACCGTGCCCCGTCCTCTCAAAGCAGTGTGCTTCGGCCGCAGCCTGAATCGCCGAAGAAAAACCTGGACGCCAGCATCACGACCATCATCCACGAAATCGGCGTACCTGCTCATATTAAAGGCTATTTGTACTTAAGAGAAGCCATCTCCATGGTATATAACGACATCGAACTGCTCGGCAGCATTACAAAAGTGCTTTATCCGGATATCGCCAAAAAATTCAACACGACTGCAAGCCGCGTCGAACGGGCGATTCGCCACGCCATCGAAGTCGCATGGAGCAGAGGCAACATCGACTCGATTTCGTCACTTTTCGGCTACACAGTCAGCATGTCAAAAGCAAAGCCGACCAATAGTGAGTTCATCGCGATGGTCGCAGACAAGCTGAGACTGGAGCATAAGGCTTCTTAAACGTTGATATGACGCAGTTTTAACGAAGATTTAACCGTCGAATTTTCGACCTGTTTCTAACGAATAGTTTATCGTAATTCCGATGAATTTTTCGCCCATATTGCGATGAAATTGTGCTACGATCCGAAGGGTTTAATACAGTATTTGAAGGCCTCGTTTTTATAAACGAGGCCGTTTTTTTGCCCGCAAATGTACTGTTTGCGATGTAAGATCAAAAAGGTGAATCATTTCAGCACAGTGTGTATTGTGTAAAGTCATCCTAAAAGCTTATCTATTGATTCCGAAATATTGTAATTTGTACACTTTTTGTACATACCTGCATGTTATATGATGAAATAGAAATGAAATAAATGGAAAAGGAGTTGTTTTAAAATGAAGGTCAATAAATTATTAACTGGTACGACTCTGGCTGTTGGTTTACTTATTTCTGCAGCGCCGGTATTTGCTGCATCGCATTCATCTGAGGTGATTGCACATCCGACTGCTCAATATATCAATTGTCCAAGTGACTTGCCAAGCTCATTCAAAAGCAGTAAATCATCAAAATGTGTAAAATCATCTTCTGGAGTTTTCAGTAACAAATTTTCTGATAGCGATGGAACATGGTATTTCAAAGGGAAATTTTACAGTAATGTTTTTAATACTTGGGTTGGTTTTTATGAAGGATGAACCAAAAAAGGGGGGCTGCCCCTTTTTTTGTTTTCCTTTTAGTATCAAGTAGGAAATAGATGGCGGAGAATGTAAAACTCTTCGAAGAGCCGATCTCGAGTTAAAAGTATGAAATAAGCGGGTGGTATGATGATCTTTACTAAAACAGATCTTCGCTATCCGGTGAATTTTTTCGGGCCAGGGTTGAGGATTAACCATTACGGATTGCTCATCGTAAACAGCAATGCAAAAATAGGTGCAAACTGTGACATTCATCAAGGGGTTAATATCGGACAAAATCACGCTCGCCGCGATGTTCCCACAATCGGAGACAATGTCTGGATCGGGCCGGGGGCAAAGCTCTTTGGCGACATTCACATTGCTGACGGCATATCAATTGGCGCAAACGCCGTGGTCAACAAATCTTTCACTGAGGAAAATATTACAATAGCCGGCATGCCTGCCAAAAAGATTAAAGAGGCGCCGTCAAATAAAGACCGGAAGCAAGCTGTTCAGCGGCAAATACAAGCATGAGAAATGGAGCAGCGCTGCTGATCATCCGCTATGAAGGCCTAAATGTAAAAATGATTTAAAAAGAATATTTGATCTTGCATTCGTGCAAGTTCTGACAAAAAAACTACATAGCGCGGCAGCCAGTTGTGTTTCCGTCTATTTCTCAAAGTTTGTCTCACGCTCGGAGCATTGCTGTCATAGACTGGATCAAATAAAGCGAAAGCCGCATAAAACGTCTTTTTTCATAAGAAAAAAGACGTTTTTTTATACAAAAAAATAAAAATGATGAAAAAGATCTGAATTCTTCCAGATTACAGCCATTTTTCGCCTTGGGTAGATCGTTTTTCACAGACGTTTTTACGCGGATGGCTTCTAACAATTCGGAAATCCTTGGGGAATTGGACGGGGAAAGCGGGCGAAAACCTGCTGCTGCGGCTTGCTTTACAGCCCCGGGTATTAAAGATAAGGTACGGGGTGTAAAAAATTCAGCGGGTGAGGTGGTCGACATGAGGAAAGGAGTCATCCTTGTTCTGTTCGCTATGCTGTTATTGGCAGGCTGCGGCACAACGCAGCATAATGGGCAAAGCGGTGATGAGAGCCGAAAAGGAACAGGCGAGGAAACGCTCGTGAAAGAAGGCACCTTTGTCGGTTTGGCGGACCAGCATACCGTCGCCGTCAATATTGACGGCAAAGAAACGATGTTTCAGGTCCCTCCCGAAAAACGGGACAAATATAAAGGGATCGAGGATGATACAAAGGTGGAAGTGGAGTACACGAAAGCAGAGGACGGAACATTACAGCTTGAAGATATGAAAAAGAAAGAATGATCGTTTGCAAAAAGGGATTGTAGGAGGAACAAATCGTGAAACTGTTAATAAAGAGTTTTGTTTTGCTGCTGTTTTCGTTTATGGCGGCTTTTCCAGCTGCTTTTGCGGCTGAGCCGCTTTCCGGGAAGACGGTATATGTTGACGCAGGTCACGGGGGTGAAGACAGCGGTGCTGTCGGAAACGGGCTGCTTGAGAAAGATGTCAACCTTGAAGTGGCAATTCTGATTGATGAAAAGCTGAAAGAAGAAGGAGCCGACACAGTCGCCTCAAGAACGGATGATACGTTTTTGACGCTGGAAGACCGGGTGGCCAAGGCGAGCAAAAATGCTTCAGACTTGTTTATCAGCATTCATGCAAACTCGGCCGTCCCTGAAGCGTCCGGTACAGAAACATATTTCGATTCCACGTATCAAGCCGCTGACAGCGAACGGCTGGCATCTGACATTCAAGAGCGGCTTCCGGATGCGCTGGGCACTCGGGATAGAGGTGTAAAAGAATCAGGGTTTTATGTCATCAAAAATTCTCAAATGCCGAGTGTTTTAGTCGAACTGGGCTTTATCACAAACAAAACTGATGCAGAAAAACTCGAAAGTCCGGAATATCAGGAAAAAGCTGCAGACGCGATTGCTGACGCTGTCGTATCTTATTATGAATAATAGAAGGGCCCCGGTATATGACCGGGGTTCTTGTGTTATGTTTATGTTAAAAAAGGCCTTATGTGTGGAAAGAAAACAGTAAGACCTTCATAATGGGTTATAAACTTGCAATTCTTGTAGAGGTGAACCAGAAATGACGAAAATATTTGCACACAGAGGGGCTTCAGGCACTTTTCCCGAAAATACAATGGCGGCGTTTAAGCATGCGGCGGCCATTGGTGCCGACGGCATCGAATTGGATGTTCAAATGGCAAAAGACGGACGTCTTGTTGTCATTCATGATGAAAAGCTTGACAGGACGACTTCACTGAAAGGGTATGTGAAAGATCTTACATATGAGGAAATAAAACATGGAGACGCAAGCCACCGTTTTGCCGAAAAAACCGGTTCTGTTCCTGTGCCGACCCTTGAAGAAGTGTTTGAGTGGGCGGCAGATGCTGAATTTCTTCTTAATGTTGAATTGAAAAACAGCATTATCCGCTATGAAGGGATGGAAGAAAAAGTGATGTCGATGATTGAAGCGTACGACCTTCAAGACCGGATCATTCTTTCATCATTCAATCATGAAAGCCTTGCGTTATGCCACAGACTGAATCCAAGTATTGAATTGGCTGCGCTTTACATGGATGTCATCTACAAGCCGGAGGAATACATTGAGATGATTCCGGCTTCAGGATTTCATCCGTATCGCCGTTCAATGTCGGATGACACGATCAAAAACGCCCATTTGAAAGAAAAAGCGGTCAGGCCGTTCACCATCAACCGTGAAGAGGAGATGAAAAAGCTGATTGCTGCGGGAATAGACGGTTTCTTCACCGACTTTCCCGAAAAAGCGTTAAAATTAAAGGCCGAGATGTGAGATGCAAAAAGCCGCAGATATTGTCTGCGGCTTTTTCTTGTTCACAGATATCACACCTCGCGGCCGCTCTGCTTTTTTCTGAAACGGGGGCTTACTTGGTTGCGTTTTCTGTCTCTGTATAGAATAAATCCGCCTAACAAATAAAGGCCGCCTGCGAAGCATATGAACCCCGCCAGCCCCTGAAGCCAAAGGATCTGAAACGGGCCGATCAAAATGCCGAAAACCGTGTCGCGCATCAATTTAATTCCGAGAGCAGCCAGGCCTCCCGGGATCAGCAAAACGAGCAGTGCGATCATTCTCCCCATACACGAATCCCCTTACCAAAGATTTACCTTTATTGTCTATTTGAAAAAAAAGTTTGTCAAGAAAGGAAAACATGATAACATAGATGTTGTGCAAATTGTTGCAAGAGAACGTGAGAGTGTGCAAAATTTTTCATACAAAGGGGTAAAGGGATGATGCAAAAAGTACTGATCGTTGGTGCTGGAAAAGGGGGGACCGCCCTCTTGGATTTGCTGCTGAAAACAAAGACGATGCATATCGAGGCGGTCATCGATAAAAATCCGGAAGCTCCCGGGCTTTTCGTCGCGCAGAAAAACGATATCGAAACGGCACTCGACTGGACGCCATACATCACAGAACAGATCGACATCATCATTGAGACGACCGGAGACGCCGGCGTGTTAAAGCAGCTGATGCGAAAAAAGCACGACAGAACGATCGTGGTGCCGGGATCGCTCGCTTATATCATCTCTCAGCTGATGAATGAAAAGCAGCAGCTCATCCAAATGTTAAAAGAGCAGACGTATAAACACGACCGTATTTTCAACTCGATGAATGACGGCATGATTTTTATCGACATTAACGAAGAGATCATTTTGTTTAACAAAATGGCGGAGGTTATGACCGGAACAAAGCGCAGCGAAGCGATCGGCCAGCATATTCAAAGCGTGATCCCGACGACGAAGCTGCCGCGTATTCTCAACACGAGAGAGCCTGAGTATCATCAAAAACAATTTCTCCATCCGAACAGGCAGATTGTCACGACCCGAATTCCGATTATTGATGACGGAGGAACGCTCCTCGGGGCGCTCAGCATATTTAAGGACATTACCGATGCGGTCGAGCTGGCTGAAGAGGTGACCAACCTGAAGGAAGTCAGAACGATGCTTGAAGCGATCATTCAATCTTCCGATGAAGCGATTTCGGTCGTTGACGAAAACGGAAACGGAATGATGATCAACAGGGCATATACGAAGATGACAGGTCTGACAAAAGACCAGGTGATCGGGAAGCCGGCTAATACCGACATATCTGAAGGCGAGAGCATGCATTTGAAAGTGCTCGAAACGAGGCGCCCTGTCAGAGGGGTCAGAATGAAAGTCGGCCCGAATAAAAAAGAAGTGATCGTCAATGTTGCGCCGATTATCGTCGACGGCATTTTAAAAGGGAGCGTCGGCGTCATTCACGACGTATCTGAAATTCAATCGCTCACAAACGAGCTGAACAGAGCACGGCAGATTATCCGTACACTTGAGGCGAAATATACATTTGCCGACATCATCGGGTCAAGCGAGCAGATGCTCGTCGCGCTGGAACAGGCGAAATTGGGGGCGAAGACGCCTGCGACGATTTTGCTGAGAGGCGAATCGGGAACGGGTAAAGAGCTTTTTGCCCATGCCATACATAACGAAAGTGACCGAAAGTATAATAAGTTTGTCCGCGTCAATTGTGCGGCCATATCGGAATCACTGCTTGAATCAGAGCTTTTCGGCTATGAGGAAGGCGCTTTTTCAGGTGCGCGCCGCGGCGGGAAAAAAGGATTCTTTGAAGAAGCGAACAACGGAAGCATTTTCTTGGATGAAATCGGCGAGCTCTCGCTAAACACACAGGCGAAGCTCCTCCGCGTTCTTCAGGAAAAAGAAATCGTCAGAGTCGGCGGGACCAAACCGATCCCTGTGAACGTCCGGGTCATCGCGGCGACTAACGTCAATATTGAAAAGGCGCTCGCTGAAGGCCGGTTTCGCGAAGACTTGTACTACCGGATCAATCGCTATCCGATATCGATTCCGCCGCTCAGACAGCGGAAAGAGGACATTGAAGCCTTGAGCAGGCATTTGATAGGGAAGATCAACCAAGAGTACGGGCGCAATGTAAAGGGGCTTACGAAAAACGCCCTCAAATCGCTAAAAGCGCGGAAGTGGCCGGGGAATGTCAGAGAGCTTGAAAATGTCCTCGAGCGGGCGATGATTTTTTTAAAACCGCAAATGGAATGGATTGATCTAGAACATCTTCCTGAAGCGGACCGTCCGAGAAAAAAGATGGAAGCCGGCGAAGCTTTCCCTGAAATTGAAGATGAAAAGCTGTCTGATGCGGTCGAACGGTTTGAAGCTCATATCATTAAAGAAACGCTTGAAAAGCATCAATATAACAGAACGAAAACGGCAAAAGCTCTTGGAATCAGCATTCGCAACCTCTATTACAAAATGGATAAATACAACCTTGCAAAAGATAGCATGCAATAAATTGCAAAAACGAGTGCAAAATCATGCAAACTGTAAACAGGTTCACAGTACCGAACCGCTTTTTTCATACTGGCACGAAACTTGCATGATATAGTGGGCGGATGTTTGCTTAGAAAGGTGGGTACTATGAAGCTGAAACAACTATTGCAAAAAGCGGCGGAGCTTGACAATAAAACGGTCGCCGTCGCACATGCGGAAGATGACGAAGTGCTGCAAGCGGTCAAACTTGCGGTCGACAAACAATTTGCCCGGTTCTTGCTGATCGGGCACAGAGAAAAACTTAGACATATGATGACAGAGCAGAATATTTCAAAACGGCACGTGGATATCATTCATTCGGAATCGCCGGCGGATTCTGCGAGAATTGCCGTTCAAGCTGTCAAAAGCGGCAATGCGGATGTTCTTATGAAGGGGAATGTCCCGACAGCTGTGCTATTAAAAGCCGTTTTGAATAAAGAGTACGGGCTTCGTTCCTCGCACGTGCTGTCACATGTAGCAGCATTTGAAGTCAGCGGGTTTGAGAGGCTGATTTATGTAACAGATGCGGCGATGAATATCAGCCCCAAGCTTGATGAGCTGAAGCAGATTTTAGAAAACGCAGTCGGCGTGGCGAGGTCGGTCGGCGTGCAAATGCCGAAAGTCGCTTGTCTTGCCGCAGTGGAAACAGTGAATCCCGCGATGGAAGCGACATTGAATGCAGCTGCCTTGACGCAGATGAATCATCGGGGCCAAATCAAAAACTGCGTTGTTGACGGGCCTCTTGCATTGGATAACGCGATATCGCCGCTTGCCGCCCGGCATAAAAACATTTCCGGGATCGTAGCAGGCGAGGCCGATATCCTGCTTGTTCCTTCAATTGAAACAGGCAATGTCCTTTATAAATCATTGATTCATTTTGCGGGTGCAAAAGTGGGAGCCATTTTAGCAGGGGCAAAAGCACCCATCGCCTTGACAAGCAGGGCCGATTCCGCAGAAAACAAGTTGTATTCGATTGCTTTGGCGCTGTGTACGTCTGAAGCACGACATGAGGAGGAATAAAAAATGGAACTATTTCGATATATGGAACAGTATGACTACGAGCAATTGGTATTTTGCCAAGATAAACAGTCCGGTTTAAAAGCGATCATCGCGATTCATGATACGACGCTCGGGCCGGCTCTCGGCGGCACAAGAATGTGGACATACGAAAGTGAAGAAGCCGCAATTGAAGATGCGCTGCGCCTTGCGCGGGGAATGACCTACAAAAATGCGGCGGCCGGACTGAACCTCGGAGGAGGCAAAACCGTTATTATCGGAGATCCGCGCAAAGATAAAAACGAAGAAATGTTCCGCGCTTTCGGCCGCTACATTCAAGGCTTGAACGGCAGATACATCACAGCCGAAGACGTCGGTACAACCGTTGAAGATATGGACATCATTCATGACGAAACCGATTTCGTTACAGGCATTTCACCTGCTTTCGGTTCATCAGGAAATCCTTCTCCGGTAACAGCTTACGGGGTATATAAAGGGATGAAGGCGGCGGCGAAAGCGGCATTCGGAACGGATTCGCTTGAAGGCAAAACCGTTGCGGTTCAAGGCGTCGGAAACGTGGCCTACAACCTGTGCCGGCACCTCCACGAAGAAGGCGCGAAACTGATCGTGACCGACATCAACAAAGAAGCAGTTGAACGTGCAGTCGCCGAATTCGGCGCCCGCGCCGTCGATCCGGATGATATTTATTCGCAGGAATGCGATATATATGCGCCGTGTGCCCTCGGAGCGACAATCAACGATGATACGATTCCGCAGCTGAAAGCCAAAGTGATTGCCGGGGCAGCCAACAACCAGCTGAAAGAAACCCGCCACGGTGATCAAATCCACGACATGGGCATCGTTTATGCCCCGGACTATGTCATCAATGCCGGCGGCGTCATCAATGTCGCTGACGAGCTTTACGGCTATAATTCGGAGCGCGCGCTGAAGAAAGTCGAAGGCATCTACGGAAACATTGAACGCGTCCTTGAAATTTCGAAGCGCGACCGCATGCCGACATACTTGGCCGCAGACCGTCTGGCGGAAGAACGAATTGAGCGCATGCGCCAATCGAGAAGCCAATTTTTGCAAAACGGCCATCACATTTTAAGCAGACGTTAAAATCATAACCCCTATTCTCTATTGGAGGTTTTAATTCAATGCAGGTACAGGAAAAACGTATTCTCGTCATCAATCCGGGATCTACATCTACAAAGATCGGCGTTTTTCATGATGACCGTTCGATTTTCGAAAAATCAATCCGTCATGACGAGGCTGAGCTACAGCAATATCAGACCATTATTGATCAATATTCGTTCAGAAAACAGGCGATACTCGAAACCCTGCATGAACAGGGAATCAATATTTCTAAATTGGATGCCGTTTGCGCCAGGGGAGGGCTGCTTCGACCGATTGAAGGCGGCACTTACGAAGTCAATGATGCGATGATTGTCGATTTGAAAAACGGCTATGCGGGGCAGCATGCATCAAATCTCGGGGGCATCATCGCCAGGGAGATTGCCGACGGGTTAAATATTCCCGCTTTTATCGTCGACCCCGTTGTTGTGGATGAAATGGCTCCTATCGCAAAAATTTCCGGCACCCCGGCTATTGAAAGGCGCAGCATTTTTCACGCGCTCAACCAAAAAGCAGTCGCAAGGAAAGCGGCTTGGCAGTTTGGGAAGCGTTATGAAGATATGAAAATGATCATCACCCACATGGGAGGCGGCATTACGATCGGCGTCCATTGCCGCGGCCGGGTGATCGACGTCAACAACGGCCTCCACGGGGAAGGTCCGCTCAGTCCAGAGCGGGCCGGAACCATTCCTGCGGGTGATCTGATCGATATGTGCTTTTCCGGCGAATATACGAAAGACGAGCTGATGAAAATGCTTGTCGGCGGCGGAGGGCTTGCCGGCTATCTCGGCACGACGGATGCGGTAAAAGTTGAGAAAATGATCAAGGAAGGCGATCAAAAAGCTGCGCTCATCTATGAAGCGATGGCTTATCAAATCGCCAAAGAAATCGGGGCGGCCAGCGCCGTCTTAAAAGGCGAAGTCGATGTCATTATTTTGACAGGAGGACTGGCATATGGAAAATCGTTTATTTCCTCGATCAGACAATACATAGACTGGATTTCGGATGTCGTCGTCTTTCCAGGAGAAAATGAACTTCAAGCATTGGCTGAAGGTGCATTTCGCGTATTGAACGGCGAAGAAGAGGCAAAACAGTATCCGAACCAGAGGAGGGAAAGTCATGGCAACTGAATACGATCTCGTGATTCTTGGAGGGGGCACAGGCGGCTATGTGGCCGCCATCAGAGCCTCGCAGCTGGGGCTGAAAACAGCCGTCGTTGAAAAGCAGAAGCTCGGCGGCACGTGCCTTCATAAAGGCTGCATCCCGTCGAAGGCGCTCCTTAGAAGCGCGGAAGTATACAGGACAGCAAAAAAGGCGGACGAATTCGGAGTGGTCATTCCTGAAGTCGGACTGCGGTTTTCTCAAGTTCAAAGCAGAAAACAAAAAATAATTGACCAGCTGCACAACGGTGTCAAACACTTGATGAAAAAAGGAAAGATCGATGTTTACGAAGGAATCGGACGGATTCTCGGGCCGTCGATTTTTTCCCCGATGCCTGGGACGGTTTCCGTTGAGATGGCGAACGGGGATGAAAATGAGATGCTCATACCGAAAAACGTCATCATCGCTACAGGCTCAAGGCCCAGGTCGCTGCCAGGGCTTGAGCTTGACGGAGAAAACGTTCTGTCATCAGACGAAGCGCTTGAACTTGAGCAGCTTCCGGCTTCCATGCTGATCGTCGGAGGAGGTGTCATCGGGATCGAGTGGGCTTCCATGCTGAACGATTTCGGTGTTGATGTCACCGTCATTGAGTATGCAGACCGGATTTTGCCGACTGAAGATGCCGATATTTCTAGGGAAATGCAGGCGCAGCTCGCGAAAAAAGGCATCACAATGATCACGGGAGCAAAAGTGCTGCCCGACACATTGGAGAAAGGCGATGCGGTCAGCATTCAAGCGGAAAAAGACGGAGAAAAACAATCCTATTCCGCTGAGAAAATGCTCGTATCGGTCGGAAGGCAGGCAAATATTGAGGGTATCGGTCTGGAAAACACGGATATCCAGGTGGAAAACGGCTTTATCGTGACAAACAGCATGTACCAGACAAAAGAATCCCACATCTATGCGATAGGAGATGTGATCGGCGGCCTTCAGCTTGCACATGTAGCTTCTCACGAAGGGATTACGGCCGTTGAGCATATTGCTGGTGAAAACCCGCACGCCATCGATTATTCGCTTGTTTCAAAATGCATCTATTCAAGCCCTGAAGCCGCATCGGTCGGCTTGACAGAGGGTGAGGCGAAGGCGCAGGGGAAAAGCGTTAAAGTAGGCAAATTTCCGTTTCAGGCGATTGGCAAAGCGCTCGTGTACGGTGAGACGGACGGCTTTGTCAAAATCGTCGCCGATCGCGAAACAGATGACATTTTGGGCGTTCACATGATCGGCCCGCATGTGACAGACATGATATCTGAAGCCGGTCTGGCAAAGGTGCTTGACGCCACCCCGTGGGAAGTCGGTCAAACGATCCACCCGCATCCGACGCTGTCGGAGGCGATCGGAGAAGCCGCCCTTGCCGTGGATGGAAAAGCGATTCATTTTTAGAAAGCATGAAGGAGTGAAAAAAATGGGCAATAACCGTCATGAAGCAGTGGGATTAACAGATGAACAAGCAATCGACATGTACAAAACCATGCTTTTAGCCAGAAAACTCGATGAGCGGATGTGGCTCTTAAACCGTTCAGGCAAAATTCCTTTTGTCATCTCTTGTCAAGGACAGGAAGCAGCCCAGGTCGGAGCGGCTTTCGCTTTAGACCGGGAGAACGATTATGTGCTTCCGTATTATAGAGATATGGGCGTTGTGCTTGCTTTTGGAATGACGGCAAAAGATTTAATGCTGTCGGCGTTTGCAAAAGCCGAGGATCCGAATTCAGGAGGAAAGCAGATGCCAAGCCACTTCGGCCAAAAGAAAAACCGGATCGTCACGGGCTCTTCGCCGGTGACCACGCAAGTTCCGCATGCGGTGGGCGTAGCGCTTGCCGGAAGGCTTGACAAGAAAGACATTGCAACTTTTGTGACGTTCGGCGAAGGCTCTTCAAACCAAGGGGACTTCCATGAAGGGGCAAACTTTGCCGCCGTGCATAAGCTTCCCGTCATTTTTATGTGTGAAAACAATAAATACGCGATCTCGGTTCCTTATGAAAAGCAGGTAGCTTGCGAAAACATTTCCGACCGCGCCGTCGGTTACGGCATGCCTGGCGTGACCGTTGACGGAAATGATCCGCTTGAAGTCTACAAAGCTGTTAAAGAAGCAAGGGAACGGGCCGGAAGAGGCGAAGGGCCGACATTAATCGAAACGATATCATACCGGCTGACCCCGCACTCCAGCGATGATGACGACCGAAGCTACAGAGAGCGCGAAGAGGTGGCGGAGGCGAAGAAAAATGATCCGCTTAACAAATTCGCACAATACTTAAAAGAAGCAGGTCTTCTGGACGACCAGTCTGAGAAGCAAATATCGGATGAGATCACAAACATCGTCAATGAAGCAACAGATTATGCTGAACATGCACCTTATGCAGATCCGGAAGATGCGCTGCGGCATGTTTATGCGGAGTAAGGGGGAAGAACAATGCCAGTTATGTCATATATAGATGCTGTCACTTTGGCTTTGAAAGAAGAAATGGAAAAGGATCCCCGCGTCTTTGTTTTAGGGGAGGATGTCGGCAAAAAAGGCGGTGTATTCAAGGCGACAGCCGGTCTTTACGACCAGTTCGGCGAAGAGCGGGTGATGGACACGCCTTTGGCGGAATCCGCAATTGCCGGCGTCGGAATCGGGGCCGCCATGTACGGGATGAGACCAGTCGCTGAAATGCAGTTTGCTGATTTTATTATGCCGGCTGTCAACCAGATTATTTCGGAAGCGGCAAAAATCCGCTACCGCTCCAACAATGACTGGAACTGTCCGATCGTCATCCGCGCACCTTACGGCGGAGGCGTGCACGGCGCGCTGTACCATTCACAGTCGGTTGAAGCCGTGTTTGCCAATCAGCCCGGCCTGAAAATCGTCATGCCTTCGACGCCTTATGATGTCAAAGGGCTTTTGAAAGCGGCCATCCGCGATGACGACCCTGTGCTGTTCTTCGAACATAAACGGGCATACCGGCTGATCAAGGGCGAAGTGCCGAGTGACGACTATGTGCTGCCGATCGGAAAGGCGGACGTGAAGCGGGAAGGCGAAGACATTACCGTCATCACATACGGATTGTGCGTCCATTTCGCCCTTCAGGCTGCCGAACGGCTTGCCAAAGACGGGATTTCCGCACATATCCTTGATTTAAGAACGGTATATCCGCTCGATCAGGAAGCGATTATTGAAGCGGCTTCCAAAACGGGCAAAGTGCTTTTGATGACCGAAGATACGAAGGAAGGCAGCATTATGAGTGAAGTGGCCGCGATCATTTCAGAGCATTGCCTGTTCGATTTGGATGCGCCGATTAAGCGGTTGGCGGGCCCTGATGTCCCGGCAATGCCGTATGCTCCTACAATGGAAAAATTCTTTATGGTCAATCCGGATAAAGCAGAAGCAGCGATGAGAGAATTGGCTGAGTTTTAATATAGCGAAGGAGGACACATCGTATGGCAGTGGAACAAATGACAATGCCGCAGCTCGGGGAGAGCGTGACTGAGGGAACCATCAGCAAATGGCTCGTCAGCGTCGGAGATCACGTCAACAAATATGATCCGATTGCTGAAGTGATGACGGATAAGGTCAATGCTGAAGTCCCTTCATCGTTCACGGGAACGATTGCCGAGCTAGTCGGGAAGGAAGGCGAAATTCTGCAAGTCGGAGACGTCATCTGCAAAGTCGAAACAAATGAAGAAGCGAAACCGGAGGCTGAGGCTGTTTCCAAGCCAGATCAAGAGGAAGCGGAGCCGGCCAAACCGGAGGCGAAAGATACATCTCAGAAAAAACGTTATTCCCCGGCGGTGCTGAGACTTGCCGGAGAGCACAACATCGATTTGGAGCAGGTGGAAGGTACAGGCGCCGGCGGACGGATCACAAGAAAAGACATCCAGCGCATCATTGCTTCCGAAGCTGTTCCTCAAACTGATGCAGCGCCGGAAAAACAGCCGGGTGCAAATGCCGCGGGAGCGATTGAACCTGATCAAAAACCGGCGCAAGCCGCACCTCAAGCTGCACCGCCTCAAAGTGCGGCCGGAGACGTTGAGATTCCTGTAACTGGAATCCGCAATGCGATTGCGACCAACATGGTCAGAAGCAAGCATGAAATCCCTCATGCCTGGACGATGATGGAAGTGGATGTCACAGGTCTTGTGAGCTACCGCAACAAAATAAAAAACGAATTCAAGAAAAAAGAAGGCTTCAGCCTGACCTTTTTCGCGTTTTTTGTCAAAGCAGTCGCACAGGCGCTGAAGGAATTCCCGCAAATGAACAGCATGTGGGCCGGAGATAAAATCATTCAGAAAAAAGACATCAACATCTCAATTGCAGTAGCGACTGAAGATGCGTTATATGTTCCTGTCATCAAGCATGCCGATGAAAAAACGATTAAAGGCATCGCAAGGGAAATCTCCGAACTGGCTCATAAGGTCAGAAGCGGCAAGCTGACCAGCGGGGATATGAGCGGAGGTACGTTTACGGTCAATAATACCGGTTCGTTTGGATCGGTTCAGTCGATGGGGATCATCAACCATCCGCAGGCTGCCATCCTGCAGGTTGAATCGATCGTCAAGCGTCCCGTCGTCATGGAGCACGGCATGATCGCGGTCAGGGATATGGTGAACCTATGCTTATCCCTCGATCACAGAGTGCTTGACGGCCTCATTTGCGGCAGATTCCTTGCCCGTGTGAAAGAGATTCTTGAACAGATCGATGATCATACGTCCATCTATTAAAAAAGCCGGCCCGTTTAGGGTCAGCTTTTTTCTTTTTCTAAGGGGGTGAGCATGCGGAGGTGCCCGTTTAGCACCTCGATTGAAGCCGGCGTTTTTGTGCAGATTTCGCCGTCTGTATCGGCTTCCATGGGAAGGGCGGTTTCAATTCGAACGGTTTGCCCCTGATAATAGGATAGCTCGCCTTTAAAGGAATCCCATTCGGGATCATCCATTGCAAAAAGCTCTTTCAATGCAGCCAGATTCGTATTCCGGCAGACGAGAATGTCCGCTTTTCCGTCGTTGATGCTCAGCTGCGGAAGGGGGATCTTGTTCGTTCCGATAAAGGGGCCGTTCAGCACGACGACCATGACCGCTTCGTCAGCAAACTCTTCTCCGTCGATCGACAGACGAAAAGAGAAGGGCTCAAGATTGGAGATTGTCCGCAGTGCGCTTGTAAAATAACTGATTCTCCCGAGCAGCGCTTTTTCCGTTTGATTGATATGGCTGGAAGCTTCCGTGATCAATCCGATGCCCCAAAAGTTGAGACAATAATGATCATTCGCTTTTAAAACATCGACCGGGACGGGACTTCCATTGGCGAGCGCTTCCGCCGCTTTCTCTATGTTCTGGGGAATGCGGAGCGCCCTCGAAAAGTCGTTGCATGTACCGCCAGGGAGGATGCCGATATCTGGCTTGGTTTGAAGCTGGCTAATCCCGTTAATGCATTCATGCACCGTCCCGTCACCGCCTAAGATAAACAACTGCCCGATATCCTCCCCGATCTCCAGGCAAAATTCGAACGCATCGCGCTTTTTTCTCGTCGGTTTCACGATGAGTTCGTCTATAGCTTGTGAAAGAATCGGTACGGCAGCACCGAGTGTTTTTTCAACATTTTTTTGCCCTGCATTCCCGTTGTAAATCAGCATTGCTTTCTTTCGGTTCATAAAGTACTCCTTTGTTTATAGGGTCTTTACTTATTTTTCCCCGGGCTGCCCGTTCCGTAAACCTGAAGGAACACGAATCGCCTGATTTGCGGTCCGGGCGGTTTCAAAGTATCATTAGAACAGATGAGCAAACAGCGGCTTTAGCATCATGCTATAAGCGCTAAAAAGGAGAGATCTTAAAGTGAACATGGATTTTAATCTGTTTATGAACGATGTCGTACGCCAGGCCAGACAAGAAATAACGGCTGCCGGCTACACCGAATTGAAAACGCCTGAAGAGGTCGATGAAGCGCTCACGAAAAAAGGCACTACGCTTGTCATGGTCAACTCCGTCTGCGGCTGTGCAGGGGGGATTGCAAGACCTGCCGCGCACCATGCGGTTCATTACGATAAGCGCCCTGATCATCTCGTCACCGTTTTTGCCGGACAAGACAAAGAAGCGACGGCAAGAGCAAGAGAATATTTTGAAGGATATCCGCCTTCTTCTCCGTCATTCGCCCTTTTGAAAGACGGCAAGATTTTAAAAATGGTGGAGCGCCATGAAATTGAAGGCTATGAGCCGATGGCTGTCATCACCAAGCTTCAAGGACTGTTTGAAGAATACTGTGAAGAAGTATAATGGAAAAACTGCCTGCCAAAACAGATGGCAGGCTTTTTTTGTGTATAAAAATGCTTTTTGTATGCAATCAGAAAGATAAAGGCACAGGCGTTCAATTGGTATTTAAAGGCTTATTTAAAGGTTTTTTAGTTATTTTTCAAAATGGTATTGCATCCGCCTCGGAAAATGTTTAAAATACATAACAACGAATAAATATTCAAACAGGTTCAGGGGGATACACAACATGAAAAAATGGATGTTACTGGTAGTGGCAGCATGTGTCACATTTGCATTGACTGCTTGCGGGACGAGCAGCAGCTCTGATGATAAAAAAACATTGGTGATGGGAACTTCTGCCGATTACCCGCCTTTTGAATCGAAAGACGGGGATAAGATTGTCGGTTTTGATGTTGATCTGGCCGAAGCACTGGCTGAAAAGACGGGCCATGAAATCGAAGTGAAAGACATGGACTTCAACGGCTTGGTGACCGCTCTTAAAACAAACAAAGTCGACATTGTGCTTTCAGGAATGACGCCGACGCCTAAACGCAAAAAACAGGTCGATTTTTCAAATGTCTACTATACGGCTCACAACATGATCGTTACAAAAAAATCAAGCGGCATCAAATCGCTTGACGATCTGAAAGGAAAAACGGTCGGCGTACAGCTTGGCTCCATCCAGGAAGAAAAAGCAAAGGAGCTCACGCCGGATTACGATTTAAAAGTTGAAAACCGCAACCGCATTTCGGATTTAACTGAAGAAATCAAAGCGGGCCGCTTTGACGCTGCAATCATTGAAGATATCGTTGCCGAAAAATATATTAATAAAAATGAAGAACTGGTTGGCTACAATCTGCCGAAAGAACCGGATGAAAAAGCCGGCTCCGCGATCGCCTTTAAAAAGGGAAGCGATTTGACCGAGAAGTTCAACAAAGCGCTTGAAGAAATGGAGAAAAGCGGAGAACTTGATAAACTGAAAGAAAAATGGTTCGGCGGAGAAACAAAAAAGTAAGCGTAAAAAGTTCAACTTTTTGTTGAACTTTTTTTTCTAAAGCGATGTACGCCTCTTTGATCATGAGGCGGGAGAGGGAGAGTCATCATGAATTTTCTTGATTTTTCTAGTACAGTACCCGAAATGCCTTTCATCCTGGAAGGCTTGGGTGTTACCTTAAAAGTGGTCGCGGCTGCGGCCGTGCTTGGATTTTTGCTGGGGGTTTTGATTACGCTTTTAAAAATCAGTTCGATCAAGCCCCTCGCATGGATTGCAGACTTTTACACTTCCATATTCCGGGGGACACCGCTCGTTCTGCAGCTGATGATCGTCTATTACGGACTGCCTCAGGTGCTGGGCTTTGATATTGATGCTTATTGGGCGGCCGTCATCGCATTCGGCTTAAATTCCGCTGCTTATGTATCAGAAATCATCAGAGCAGGAATCAATGCGATCGACAAAGGGCAAAAAGAGGCGGCGATGGCTCTGGGCGTCCCGTATGCAAAGATGATGAAGGATCTCTTGCTGCCGCAGGCCTTTAAAAATATCATGCCCGCGCTGATCAACGAATCGATTACACTGACAAAGGAATCGGCTGTTGTCACCGTCATCGGACTCGGCGATATAATGAGGCGAAGCTATCAGGCGGGAGCTGCGATCTACAGCCCGCTTGAGCCGATGCTGTTTGCAGGCCTCATCTACTATGTGCTCGTTTTGATCCTGACGTTTGTCGGCAAAGCGATTGAAAGGAAGCTGAATGTCAATGATTAATGTTCGCAATCTCTCAAAATCTTTCGGAAAGCACGAGGTGCTTAAACATATTTCCGTTTCCTTTGAAAAAGGCGAAGTAGCCGCAGTCATCGGCCCGTCGGGATCAGGCAAGTCCACGTTTCTGCGTTGCTTAAACCTGCTCGAAAAGCCGACGGAGGGCAGCATTTTCATTCAGGATCAAGAGATTACAAGCCCGAAAACAAATGTGCTGAAAATCAGAGAGAACATCGGCATGGTCTTTCAGCATTTTCACTTGTTTCCGCATAAAACGGTTCTTGAAAATATTACGTATGCACCTGTCCATGTCAAAAAAGAAAGCAAACAGGCGGCTGTGAAAAAAGCGGAAGAACTGCTTGAGAAAGTGGGGCTTCTCGATAAAAAAGATGATTATCCGAACCGTTTATCAGGGGGACAAAAGCAGCGCGTCGCGATTGCGAGGGCGCTGGCGATGAATCCGGATATCATGCTGTTTGACGAACCGACATCAGCTCTTGATCCCGAGATGGTCAAAGAAGTGCTCCAAGTGATGCAGGATTTGGCGAAAACCGGGATGACGATGGTGATCGTGACGCATGAAATGGGATTTGCCAAAGAAGTCGCCGACAGAGTGCTTTTCATGGATGAAGGAACCATTGTAGAAGACGACGATCCTAAAGCGTTTTTTTCTTCTCCAAAATCGAAAAGAGCTCAAGACTTTTTAGAGAAAATACTATAAAATAAGCTGAAGAAGATGCTGATCTTCTTCTTTTTTATTCACTAAGACTAGCAGAAAAGATTGGGGTTAACGATGTTTAAAATAGGTTATCGCACATTAAAAACAGCGCTTGGAACAGCATCGGCCATCTATATCGCACAGCTGCTCGGCCTCCATAATTTTGTGTCGACAGGGATCATCACGATCCTCTGTATTCAAGTGACGAAAAAACGGTCCCTTCAGGCATCATGGGCACGGTTTGCAGCATGCATTCTTGCGATCGTCTTTTCATGCGCATTTTTTGAGCTGATCGGCTATCATCCTGCTGTCATCGGTCTGATGCTGCTGTTCTTTATTCCGACAACCGTTCTTCTGAAAATAAAAGAAGGAATCGTCACAAGTTCGGTCATCATTCTTCACCTTTATATGTCGGAAGGGATCACCCTTTCTCTCGTTTGGAACGAATTCCTTATCATCATTACGGGAATCGGCGTAGCCCTGCTGATGAATCTGTACATGCCGAGCCTCGATAAAGAGCTCAAACAGTATCAGCAGAAAATAGAAGATAACTTTGCCAAGATTTTTGAAGAAATCGAACGGTATTTGCTGACCGGGGAGCAGGATTGGACGGGAAAAGAGATTCCTGAGACGCACCGTTTGATCAATGAAGCGAAGACCCTGGCATACCGCGATGTGGAAAATCATTTTCTCAGGCACGAAAACCTCTATTATCACTACTTTAAAATGAGAGAAAAGCAATTTGAAATTATCGAAAGGGTTCTGCCGAAAATCACGTCGATTTCGATGACGGTTGAACAGGGGCAGATGATCGCGGCGTTTCTCCATGATTTAAGAGGAGCCATCCATCCCGGAAATACGGCTCATAAATTTTTGAAGCGGCTCGTGAAAATGAGAGAGGAAATCGAAGAGATGGAGCTGCCGACGACACGAGAAGAATTTGAAGCGCGCGCTGCTCTTTTCATTTTTCTCGGCGAAATGGAACAGTATCTTGTGATTAAGAGTTACTTTAAAGGTATTAAATCTCCTGCATAACCGCATGAGTTTCTCCTTCATTGGTCAATCTAATGAAACAGGGAGAAGCTTGTGCGGTTTTTTCTATTCTTCCCGGAAGCCTGAGCCCGAAAAAAGCAGGCGTTTCTCCGAAAAAAGAATCGCCTGCTTTCATGATCTGTATTAAAAAATCATGCTGATTCCGGTAAGCAGAGTGGTCAGCACCATGACGCCGATCATTAAAATAACCATGAACTTGATGAATTTTCGAGACAAGCTTTTCACCTCTGTTTTTTAATCTCCCATTATTTTATACTGCTTTTTTTCATCGGACAAGTTTCGTTCTTGGAATCAAATAGAGAAGGGGCAGAACGTGATGAATATGTTTGAAAGAGTCGACGATTTAAACAACAGCCGCCAAAAAGCTTCGCTCGGAGGCGGCCAGGAACGGATCGACAGGCAGAAGCAAAAAGGCAAGCTCACCGCCAGAGAACGAATTGATCTTCTGCTTGATGAGGGGACGTTCACTGAACTGAATGCCTTTGCCAGAAGCCGGCAGTCCGGCGGCCCGTTAGGCGACGGGGTTGTCACGGGATTCGGAAAGATCGACGGGCGGCCCGTTTATCTATTTTCCCAGGATTTTACCGTCACCGGCGGAGCGCTCGGAGAAATGCACGCCAAAAAAATAGCGGCCGTCATGGATCTTGCCCTCAAAAATAAGGCGCCGTTCATCGGTCTGAACGACTCAGGTGGTGCGAGAATTCAAGAGGGTGTGCTATCATTAGATGGATACGGTCATATTTTTTACCGAAATGTCCTTTGCTCAGGCATCATTCCGCAAATCTCTGTCATTCTCGGCCCTTGTGCGGGCGGCGCGGTTTATTCCCCCGCTTTGACCGACTTCGTTTTCATGAGCGAAAAAACCGGACAGATGTTTATTACCGGTCCGAAAGTCATCAAAACGGCGACAGGCGAGGCTGTCAGCTCCGGTGAATTGGGGGGCGCCTATATACATAATTCAATCAGCGGGAATGCCCATTTTTCCGGGGATTCCGATGAGGCCGTCCTCCATGAGGTGCGCAAGCTCTTGTCCTACATCCCCCAGAATCACGAAGAAAAGCCTCCCGCCAAGGCGAGAAAGGCGAAAGATCATGAGATAAGGCCTGCTTTAATGACGATCCTGCCTGAAGACGGTCAGCGTCCGTATGACGTCAAACAGATCATCGCGGAAATCGCAGACGGCGGAACATTTTTTGAAGTGCAGTGCCATTTTGCCAAAAACGCGGTGATCGGTTTTGCAAGGATAGCGGGGGAAACGGCGGCGGTCGTGGCCAACCAGCCGAAGTATTTAGCCGGAAGCCTCAGCATGGATGCGGCTGACAAAATCGCCCGGTTTATCCGTTTTTGCGATTCCTTTCAGATCCCGATTTTGACTTTGGTTGATTGTCCCGGTTTTCTTCCGGGAATACGCGAAGAGCACGGCGGGGTGATCAGGCACGGCGCCAAAATCCTTTACGCGTATGCGGAAGCCACTGTCAGCAAGGTGACGGTCATTTTAAGAAAAGCATACGGCGGAGCATATGTCGCTTTAAACAGCAAGGCGCTTGGAGCGGATGCCGTGTTTGCGTGGCCGAATGCAGAAATTGCAGTGATGGGCGCCTCGGAAGCTGCAGACGTGCTGTTTGCGAAGGAAATCGAACGGTCAGACGACCCGCGGGCCGCCCGGGAGGAAAAAATCCGGAAGTGCATGCAGGCTTCAAGCCCTTTTACCGCTGCAAGATACGGCATGGTTGACGATATCATCGATCCGAAAGAGACGCGGAAGAAGCTGATCCAAACGTTTGACATGCTGAAGAGCAAAAAAGAAATCCGGCCGGACAAAAAGCATGGAAATATACCGCTTTAAAAAATGGAGGGGAAACTAGTATGAATAAAAAACGCTTGTTAGAAGAGTTTTTAGAACTTGTGCAAATTGATTCCGAGACAAAACATGAAGCTGAAATCTGCAAGGTGCTGAAAGAAAAATTTGCGGCGCTTGGAATGGATGTCGTGGAAGATGACACAAAGCCAAAAACCGGGCACGGAGCAGGCAACCTCGTGTGCACGCTTCCGGGAACGAAAGAAGCGGACACGATTTACTTTACATCCCACATGGATACGGTCGTACCCGGAAAAGGCGTAAAGCCGGTCATTGAAGACGGATATGTCAAAACAGACGGCACAACAATTTTGGGAGCCGACGACAAAACAGGCCTTGCAGCGATGCTAGAAGCCGTAAAAGTGCTGAAAGAAAAAAACATTCCGCACGGAACGATCCAATTTATCATTACGGTCGGTGAAGAATCGGGGCTTGTCGGAGCGAAGGCTCTAGACCGTTCGCTGATCAAAGCCGATTACGGATATGCGCTTGATTCCGACGGGAAGGTCGGCAATATTATCGTGGCAGCGCCGACACAGGCGAAAATTAGAGCAACTGTCTATGGAAAAACGGCTCATGCCGGTGTAGAGCCGGAAAAAGGAGTCTCAGCGATCACGATCGCTTCAAAAGCGATTGCCAAAATGCCGCTTGGCCGCATCGACGAGGAAACGACGGCTAACATCGGCCGCTTTGAGGGCGGAACGCAAACCAATATCGTCTGCGATCAAGTCGACATTCTTGCTGAAGCCCGTTCGCTTGTTCCGGAAAAAATGGAAAAGCAGACGGAAAAAATGAAGCAGGCGTTTGAATCGGCAGCCGCCGAAATGGGGGGCAGAGCCGAGGTGGAAATCGAAGTCATGTACCCGGGCTTTAAATACAAAGACGGTGATCTTGTCGTTGAAATTGCCAAAAAAGCCGCCGGGAAAATCGGCCGTCCGTACGAGCTGTTGACGAGCGGCGGAGGAAGCGATGCGAACGTCATCGCAGGCCACGGCATTCCGACTGTCAACCTTGCAGTCGGATATGAACAGATCCATACGAAAAACGAAAAAATGCCGATTGAGGAACTTGTCAAAACTGCAGAAATGGTCGTTGCCATTATTGAGGAAGTAGCGAATCGTTCATAAAGGCGGGGTTTTACAGGGGAAGTTGCCGTTCGTTTCAGCTCTTAGAGCGGCGTTCTCGAACAAAAGAGCCGTCTCATTATTCTCATCAGCCCTTTAGTCGCGATCGAGAAGATTAAAGGGAAACGCAAAAAAGCTTGCGCCTTTAAAGGCGCAAGCTTTTTTATTTTGTAGCCGATTCAGCAGGCTGAATGGCTTTTTTGTTTTTTTGGTAAACTTGATGAAGAACGACCGATTGAATCGTCAGAAGCAGTCCGCTTGTCAGCCAGTACAGCGGCAGGGCTGCAGGGACATTGATCGAAAAGATCGTCATCATTACAGGGAAAAAGAAGCCCATGATTTTGGCGGACTGCTGAGCCGCCGGATTTGATTGGGCGTTCTGTGCGTTCAGCTTTTGAGACACATAGAACTGGATAAAATACATGAACCCGGCGCTTAAAGATACGATAATATCAGAATGCCCGAGGTTAAACCAGAGAAAAGAGTGCGAAGCAATTTCAGGCGTCGAGCGGATCGCATAATAGAAACCGATCAGAATCGGAAACTGAATCAGCATCGGCAGACAGCCCATCGCCAGCGGATTGATGTTGTGCTTTTGGTAAAGCTGCATCATCTCCTGCTGGATTTCCCTCTGCTTCACGGGGTCTTTCGTCTTTTTTAACCTGCTTTGAATCGCATCCAGCTCAGGTTTGACAAGCGCCATTTTTTCCTGCATCGCCCGCTGCTTTTTATACTGGTTGGCAAACAGCGGAAAAACGAGAACCCGGACGATGATGGTCACAAAAATAATCGACAATCCGTAGTTTCCGTGGAAGATTCCGGCGATTCCCTTAATCAGCTCTGAAAAAGGCACCACGACATAATGGTGGAAGAAGTTGTCGCTTCCTCCGGTGCTGCCGGTGGCTGCCGAAGCTTGTTCACCTATAAACATAGTCATGATCAAAAACATTGCAGTCGCAAACAATTGCTTTAGTTTCGTGTTCAACACGTTCTCCTCCTTCTAAATAAGGGCCCGTATGCCGGACGCCCTTCACGTTTAAATTGAAAGAAGAAGGAAACGGTGGTCTTCATCGTCGTTCGATGAAGCTTTCATGCGAATGACTTTACTTATCCATACCGTAATGCGATGATATAGGATGATGAGAAAATCGACTGCAGAAACAAACTGTATTGCATGATATTCTTCAAACCGTTTCGTTTTCCAGCTGTCTCCCGTACTGCAATCCTTCAGGATCAGGGCGATACCGATCGCCGTCAGTGCGGGGAGGACGATTGTGAAAAACTCAATCAGAAAAAAAGCATCGTTGAAAGATTCAAGAATCATCTTTTATCACTTCCGTTTCATTTAACATCTTACTATATGAAAGCCGGGATGTCTAATCAGAGTGCCAGGAGGGAGCCGTTTTGTCTGCTGATAAACAAAAGGGGAGAGTCATCTTTCATATCGATATGAACAGCTTTTACGCGTCTGTTGAAATGGCGTATGACCCTTCGCTGAAAGGCAGGCCGCTAGCCATCGCGGGAAATGCGAAGGAGCGGAAAGGAATCGTCGTCACGTGCAGCTATGAGGCGAGAGCACGCGGCGTCAAACCGCCCATGCCGCTCTGGGAAGCGAAGCGGCTCTGTCCCGAGCTGATCGTCAAGCCGCCGAATTTCGACCGCTACAGAAGCTCTTCAAGAGAAATGTTTCAAGTGCTCAGGGAGTACACGGACCTTGTCGAGCCTGTTTCGATCGACGAAGGGTACATGGACTTAACGGATACGCCATACAGAAATCGGGCATGCGAAACGGCAAAGGAAATTCAGGAGCGCCTTCAAAAGGAACTGCTGCTTCCGTCAAGCATCGGGATCGCTCCGAATAAATTCCTGGCCAAAATGGCTTCGGATATGAAAAAGCCGCTCGGCATTACGATTTTGAGAAAGCGTGAAGTGCCCCGGATTCTTTGGCCCATGGACATCAGCGAGATGTACGGAGTCGGCCGGAAAACCGCCGAAAAGCTTAAGACGCTCGAGATCGAAAAGATCGGCGATTTGGCTGCCGCAGATGAGTATGCTTTAAAGCGCCTCCTCGGCATCAACGGCCCCCGTTTAAAAAGAAGGGCAAACGGCATCGACACAGGAGAAGTGAATCCCGACAGAATATACGAATTCAAAAGCGTCGGCAATTCCTCGACCCTCCCGCATGACAGCACAGATGAGAAAGAGCTGTTCGGACTGATTGACAAGCTTTCAATCTCAGTAAGCGACAGGCTGAAGCGAAAAGAGGTCATGGCAGCAAAAGTTTTCATCATGATCCGCTTTGCGGACTGGACGAACATAACAAGAAGCAAGACCCTTCTGAATCCGACCGATTCAAAAGACGAAATTGCGAAGGAATCGAAAGCCCTTTTCAGGCAGCATTGGCACGGAAGCCCTGTCAGGCTTTTGGGCGTGACGGGAACAGACCTCGTCAATCGAAAGGAAGCCGTCAAACAGCTTGATTTGTTTTCCTTTCATGAGGATGCCAAAGATGAGCCGATCCAAAAAGTGATGGCCGAACTGAATGAAAAATATGGAACAGACCTCATCAAAAAAGGGGTCAGGATTGTGAAAAAAGAAAGCAAAACGAGCGGAACAAGCTTTAACAAAGATTTTTTCCAAGACGAGAGACAAGATCAATAGCTTGAAAATGTAGGTCAAAGTGTGGTAATTTCAATTTAAATAAAAATTAAACTATAATGCTAAACGCTTTAGAAGGGACGTTAGACATGGCAAAACAACAAATAGGTGTAGTTGGTTTAGCAGTAATGGGAAAAAACTTGGCTTTAAACATTGAAAGCCGCGGGTTTTCAGTTTCTGTCTACAACAGATCAAGCGAGAAAACCGAAGAGTTTCTGAAAGAAGCCGAAGGCAAAAACGTTGTCGGTACATACAGCATTGAAGAGTTTGTTGAATCTCTTGAAAAACCGCGCAAAATTCTTTTAATGGTCAAAGCTGGAACACCGACAGACGCAACGATTCAATCGCTTCTGCCTCATCTTGAAAAAGGCGACATTTTGATTGACGGCGGAAATACATATTATAAAGATACGCAGAGAAGAAACAGGGAGCTGGCCGAAAGCGGCATTCACTTCATCGGCACCGGCGTTTCCGGCGGTGAAGAAGGCGCTCTGAAAGGGCCGTCTATCATGCCAGGCGGACAAAAGGAAGCCCATGAGCTTGTCAAGCCGATTCTTGAAGCTATTTCTGCCAAGGTGGACGGCGAACCGTGTACGACATACATCGGTCCTGACGGCGCCGGCCATTATGTAAAAATGGTTCATAACGGCATCGAATACGGCGATATGCAGCTGATCTCAGAATCCTACTTTATTTTGAAACACATTGTCGGTCTGTCATCAGATGAGCTTCACGAAGTCTTTTCCGAGTGGAATAAGGGAGAGCTTGACAGCTATCTGATCGAAATCACGGCTGATATTTTCACGAAAAAAGACGAGGAAACCGGCAAGCCGCTTGTTGACGTCATCCTCGATAAAGCAGGTCAAAAAGGCACAGGAAAATGGACAAGCCAAAGCGCTCTTGACCTGGGCGTTCCGCTTCCAATCATTACGGAATCTGTTTTCGCCCGCTTCATCTCTTCCATGAAAGAGGAGCGCGTCAAAGCGAGCAAGCTTCTGGCAGGACCTGAAGCGAAACCTGCCGCTGAGAACAAAGAAGAGCTGATCGAAGCGGTCAGAAAAGCGCTCTTCATGAGCAAAATCTGTTCTTACGCCCAAGGCTTTGCTCAAATGAAAGCCGCATCAGAAGAATACGGCTGGGATTTGAAATACGGCGATATCGCGATGATTTTCCGCGGAGGATGCATCATCCGCGCGGCGTTCCTGCAAAAAATCAAAGAAGCGTATGACCGCGATCCAGAGCTTGACAACCTGCTTCTTGACCCGTACTTCAAAAATATCGTTGAAAGCTATCAGGGAGCCCTCCGCAAAACGATTTCTCTTGCGGTTGAACAAGGAATTCCTGTACCTTGCTTCTCAAGCGCTCTCGCTTACTTTGACAGCTACCGCACTGCCACCCTGCCGGCCAACCTGATTCAGGCGCAGCGCGACTACTTTGGCGCCCATACGTATGAGCGTACAGATAAAGAAGGCATTTTCCACACTGAGTGGATGAAATAAGATGTAAAGCCGCAAGCTGAAAAGCTTGCGGTTTTTTGATTTTCGGAAGGATGCATGTTTAAGCGGTTGTGTGGAAACCTACTCAAAGAGAGAGTTTCAATAAGGAGGAATCAACCCATGTATCCAAGTTTAGAGGGAAAAACGGTCGTTATCACAGGGGCGGGTACAGGTCTTGGAAAAGCGATGGCACTGCGCTTCGGTGATGAAAAGGCCAATGTAGTGATCAATTATTTCAAGGAAGAAGAAAATCCCGAAGAGACGGTGGAGAAAATAGAAAGCAGCGGAGCGCGCGCGATTGCCGTTCAAGGAGATGTCTCAAAAGAAGATGATGTGAAAGCGCTGATCAGACAGGCTGTTGATTCATTCGGTTCCGTTGATGTGATGGTGAACAACGCCGGGGTGGAAAATGAAGTACCTTCTGAGGATTTGTCTCTGGAGGACTGGAACCGCGTCATATCAACCAATTTGACGGGGATGTTTCTAGGATGCCGGGAAGCGATCGGCTATATGCTCGACCATAATATTAAAGGCTCGGTCATCAATATGTCCAGCGTCCATCAGCAAATCCCGTGGCCGCATTTTGTCCATTATGCGGCAAGCAAGGGCGGGGCAAAACTGCTGACGGAAACCCTTGCTTTGGAATATGCTCCGAAAGGAATCCGGGTAAACGCGATCGGCCCCGGTGCAATCGATACGCCGATTAACGCCGAAAAATTCGCTGATCCCGAATTGAAAAAAGGCGTTATTGAATTGATTCCGATAGGGTATATCGGAAAGCCGGAGGAAGTCGCAGCCTGCGCGGCCTGGCTAGCATCTGAAGAAGCAAGCTATGTGACAGGCCTGACGCTGTATGTAGACGGCGGGATGACAAAATACCCGGGATTCCAAGCGGGAAAAGGGTGAAAAGAAGGCGGGATGCCTTCTTTTCATCATAAGCCCATGAAAATTTACATAAGATTAATAGAAAGCAATAGTGCTGTTTACATAGCAATGATAGTGTAGGTGTGTCAACAAAAAGCGGTTATGGAGGGAGTACATAAGAATGGGTTTCTTACGCAACAGAATCGTCGGCATTACACTGGCAGGAGCAGTCGCTTTAGGATCGGCGGGAACAGGCAGTGCGGCAATGGAAACAGCGAAAAAAAAGGAAGAGCCGAAGGTCAAAAACGTGATCATGATGGTCATGGATGGAACAAGCTCTTCTGCATCAACTTTGGCACGCTGGTATAAAGGCGAACCGCTCGCAATGGACCAGATCGTCAGCGGCGGTGTCCGGACGTATTCAGCAGAATCGGCGATCACTGATTCTGCACCTGCAGCAACTGCGATGGCAACGGGACGAAAATCAAATTCTTCCTATATCGGTGTGCTGCCTTCAAAAGTGAACACACCAGGAGTCGAGAAGGTCCGTGAAAAAGATCATTACCGGCCTGTAGCAAACGTGCTGGAAGGCGCAAAACAGAAGGGGAAAGCAACCGGCATCATTGCAACATCTGAAATTCAGCATGCCACGCCTGCCGGCTATTCCGGCCATCATAAAGACCGCAATAATTTTGAAGTGCTCGGTGAACAGCAGGTTTATCAAAACATGGATGTTGTCCTTGGCGGAGGAAAAGAATCGCTTCAGCCGGGTACAAAGGATAAAAGCCGCAAAGACGGTGAAGACCTTGTAAAAGTGCTCAAAGATAAAAAGTACGATTTCGTTGAAACGAAAGATCAACTCCTCAAGTCAAAATCGAAAAAAATCTGGGGCGCCTTCTCACAGCGCGATCTCGCGTATGACATGGACCGCCGCGCAACGCATCCAGAGCAGCCGACTATTGCAGAGATGACGAAAAAATCGATTCAGACGCTTTCTAAAGACAAGGACGGTTTCTTTTTATTCGTGGAAGGAAGCAAGCCTGACTGGGCAGCGCATCAAAACGATCCGATCGGCATGATCAGCGATGTATTGGCGTTTGATAACGCGGTGAAAGAAGCGCTTGATTTCGCTAAAAAAGATAAACATACAATGGTTATTGCCGTCTCGGACCATGGCAACAGCGGCATCTCCATCGGCAACAGCAACACGACGAAAGGCTATGACACAACACCGGTATCAGCCTATGTCGATCCGCTGAAAAAAGCTAAAATGACGGTGGAAGGCGCAACTGGCAAATTAAAAGACGACTTATCGAATATCGAAGAAGCGGCGAAGCTTTACGGACTTGATGATTTAACGCCGGCAGAGAAGAAACAGCTGAAAAGCGTGAAAAACAAAAAAGAAGCGGCTTCATTATTTACCAAGCTGCTCAGCAACCGGGCCAACATCGGATTCACAACAGGCGGTCATACGGGTGAAGACGTCTTCCTGTATTCGTATGGTCCAGAAAAGCCGCAGGGTCTCGTCGAAAACACCGATATCGCCAAAACGATGGCAAAGGCAATGGGCTTCAACTTAGACAAATTAACAAACGAATTATTTATCGAAGCAAAACAGGCATTTAAAAAAGCCGGAGCCAGCGTAACGATCGATCAAAAAGATCCGGCTAACCCAGTTCTTGTCGCAGCGCGCAAAAAAGCAAAAGCCGAAATGCCTGTGAACAAAAACATTATCAGAATCAACGGGAAGGAATACGAACTAGACAGCGTGATAGTTGAAAGCAATGGATCCTTCTACGTGCCTAAAGAAGCAGTTCAGCTATTCAAAAAATACGCCAGATAATTTATTTGAAAACCCCTCTGGAAAGAAGAGGGGTTTTTTATTATTCGAAATAAATACATACATTTATTTTTAAATGTCTAGACATTTAAAAATAAAAAGATATAATAATAGTTGTGTGAAAGCGCTTTTAATAAAGGGAGGAGATCACCATGAAGAAAATTTTACTCGCATGCAGCTCTGGAATGTCGACAAGCCTCCTTGTCACCAAGATGCAGGAATACGCGCATTCAATCGGTGATGAGGCAAAAATTTGGGCGGTCGGACAGGACCAGGCGAAAAAAGAGATGGCAGAGGCAAACGTCGTTCTCATCGGCCCGCAAATGAGCTTTTTAAAAGGCGAGCTGCAGAAGGAAGCTGAACAGTACGGTATTAAGGTTGATGTGATTGATATGCTGGCTTACGGAATGGCTGATGGAAAGAAAGCTTATGAACAGGCGCTAAGCCTGATCGGGGATTGACGATAATGGAAAAATTAAAGCTCGATGAATTAACAGGCGAACAAATTTGCTTTCAGCTCATTCTTCACAGCGGAAACGCCCGCAGCAAGGTTATTCAGTCCATCAGGGAATACCGCGACGGCAGCGTTCAGAAAGCAGAGGAGCTGCTACAACAGGCAGAAGACGATTTGCAGCAGTCCCACGATATTCATTTTCAAATGATCCAAAAAGAAGCGGGCGGGGGAAAAAATGAGTTCTCTTTGCTGCTCTTGCATGCCGAGGACCATTTGATGTCGACGCTCACGATGAAGGAACTCGTTTCTGAATTATTGGAATTGTTCAAAGAGAAAAGTCTATGATTCGCACTGCATGGCAAAATCGAAGGGGGATAAGAGACCATGTTTGAAAAATTGAGCAACCTCTTGGTGCCGATTGCCGGGAAGCTGAATAACAACCGGTATTTAGGCGTGCTGAGGGATGCATTTATGCTGGCTTTTCCGCTCACCATTTTCGGATCGATCATTGTCGTTTTAACCAATTTGCCGTTTCTCAATAAAATGATAAGCAAATCCGCGCTTGAAACGTTCCAGTCGGCTTTAAGCATAGCGCCGAGCGCAACGATCAGCATCATGTCCGTTTTCGTCGTATTCGGGATCGGGTATTATTTGTCCAAAACTTATGAAGTCGAAGCGGTTTTTGGAGGAGTCGTCGCTTTGGCATCGTTCCTTCTGCTGACTCCGTTTGTATTAAACGGCGAAGGAGGGGAAGTGATTCCGAACGTCATCCCGATTGACAGGCTCGGTGCGAAAGGGATGTTCCTCGGAATGATTACCGCCTTTACATCGGCTGAGATTTTCAGATTTTTTGTCCAGAAAAACTATACGATCAAAATGCCTACCGGCGTTCCGCCTGCTGTAGCAAAATCTTTTGCCGCGCTGATTCCGGCGGTGATGACCTTGTCCGTCTACTTGGTGATCAATATCCTTGTAACCCAAGCGTTCAATACGAATATGCACGATTTAATTTACAACCTGGTGCAGGCTCCGCTTGTCGGTCTTGGAAGCGGTATCATTCCGACCTTGATTGCCATATTTTTCACTCAGCTGCTCTGGTTTTTCGGACTCCACGGACAAATTATCATCAACTCCGTTATGGATCCGATCTGGAATACGCTTTCGATCGAAAATTTGAATAGCTATACCGCAACAGGAGAAGTGCCGCATATTATCAATAAGCAGTTTATGGAAGTCTACACCGTCGGAATGGGCGGAACCGGCATGACCTTGGCCGTGATTATTGCGATCCTGCTGTTTATGAGGAGCAAGCAGATGAAGCAGGTCGCAAAACTCGGAGCAGCCCCGGGAATTTTCAACGTAAATGAACCGATCATTTTCGGTCTGCCGATCGTCATGAACCCGCTCATTTTTATTCCGTGGGTCATCTCGCCGATGATCGTCACTTTGATTACGTATTTCGCGATGGCGTCCGGGCTTGTACCGCCGCCGACCGGGGTCACGATTCCTTGGACTGTGCCGATCTTTATCAGCGGAATGATGGCGACCAATTCGCTTGCCGGCGGCATTCTTCAGATTGTGAATTTAGCCGTTGTCTTTATGATCTGGTTCCCATTTTTGAAATTCATCGACCGGATGAATATGAAAAAAGAGCAGGAGATCAATGAAGCGGAACAAGAAAAGACAACACTAGGACTTTAAAAGGAGATTGATGACATGTCAAAAACAGAACCGCAGCTAGAACAAATTCAATACCGTTTTCCAAATGGCTTCTGGTGGGGGTCGGCGGCTTCCGCCACTCAGACTGAAGGAGCGGCGGCCGAAGGAGGCAAAGGAAAGAACATTTGGGATCACTGGTACGAAAAAGAGCCAAACCGATTTTTTGACGGAGTAGGCCCTGAGAAGACTTCGCGTTTTTACGAGACTTACAGAGAAGATATTCAGCTGATGAAAGAGCTTGGCCACCACTCTTTTCGTTTCTCCATTTCGTGGGCTCGTCTGTTTCCTGATGGAAAAGGGCGGCTGAACAAAGAAGGAGCTGCCTTTTATAACCGAGTCATCGATGAACTGCTTGCGGCTGGCATCGAGCCTTTTGTCAACCTTTATCATTTTGACATGCCGCTTGCGCTCCAGCAAATCGGCGGATGGGAAAACAGGCAAGTTGTCGATCACTTTGCTTCATACGCGGAAACGTGCTTCAGGCTGTACGGGGACCGAGTGAAAAAATGGTTTACCCACAATGAGCCGATCGTTCCTGCAGAAGGCGGCTATCTATACGATTTTCACTATCCGAACATCGTCGACTTTCAAAAAGCCGTCCAGGTCGCATACCATGAAATTCTTTCAAACGCTAAAGCTGTCGAAGCTTATCGCAGACTCGGGGGCGACGGCAAAATCGGCATCATTTTAAATTTAACGCCGTCCTACCCGCGAAGCCAGCATCCGGCAGATGTAAGAGCATCTGAAATAGCCGACGCTTTCTTTAACCGATCGTTTCTTGATCCCGCCGTTAAGGGTGAGTTTCCGCAGCTTTTAACAGATATATTAAAAGAAGAAGGCTATTTGCCTGTCATGGAAGAAGGAGACTTGGAGCTGATCAAAAATCACACTGTCGATCTGCTCGGCATCAATTATTATCAGCCGAGACGGGTGAAAGCGAAGGAGCACCTGCCTCATCCGGACGCGCCTTTTATGCCGGAACGGTTTTTTGACCATTATGAAATGCCCGGACGAAAAATGAACCGCCACCGCGGCTGGGAGATATATGAAAAAGGAATCTATGATATTTTAATCAATGTCAAAGAAAACTACGGAAATATTGAATGCTTTATTTCTGAAAATGGGATGGGCGTTGAAGGAGAAGAACGTTTCCGCGGCGAAGACGGCATGATCCGCGATGACTACAGAATTTCGTTTATAAAAGAACACTTAAAATGGGTGCACAGAGCCATTCAGGAAGGAGCGAATGTCAAAGGCTATCATCTTTGGACCTTCATGGACAACTGGTCATGGACGAACGCCTATAAAAACCGCTACGGATTTGTATCTGTCAACCTTGACAAAAACGGCGAACGAACGATTAAAAAAAGCGGATACTGGTTTAAGAAAGTTGCCGAGAACAACGGTTTTTAAAAAGGGACTCGGGCTAAAAGATGGTCAGTTGGGCCATCTTTTTATTTCCGCATTAAAACCGATATAATGATAAAGAAGGTGTTACAGGCTACAGAATCCTTAGTAATGGTGGTTAAAACATGAGAAAATACGAATATATTTCAAACGAAATGAGAAGGCGGATTCAGGAGGAATACTATCCGATTGATCAGCCCATACCTGATGAGCTTTCTCTCGCCAAGGAATTTTCCTGCAGCAGAATGACGATGAAAAGAGCCCTCGATATTCTTGTGTCAGAAGGCATGCTGTACCGCAAGCGCGGACACGGCACCTTCATTGTAAAATCATCGATTCAGCAGCTTCCCGTCAGTGTAACAGACCGCGAAAACCTTGGGCTGACCAAGCTTCTTGCCAACAAACAAATCGAAAGCCGCATCATTCAATTTGACGTCGAATTCCCTTCAGATGAAGTGGCAAAGCAATTGTCAATCGAAAAGACCGTTCCGGTGTATCATATCATCAGGCTCAGAAAGGTTGAAGGCGAACCGTATGTCATTGAAGAAACGTATATGCCTTCGAACGTCATCTCTGAATTAAATGAAGACGTCCTTCACGGCTCCGTTTACCGGCACATCACCGAGACGCTGAAACTGACAATCGCCGGATCGCACCGGAAGATCAGGGCGGATAAGTCGAGTGCACTCGACCGAGAGTACTTGGAATGCGCCCCTGACGATCCGGTTCTTGAAGTCGAACAGGTCGCTTTTTTAAATACGGGGGAACCGTTTGAATATTCTTTTGCAAGGCATCGCTATGATAAGTTTGTGTTTTCGAGCGTCCATATTCGGAAATGAAAAACCTGCATAACCGCGGGTTTTTTTGTTTTGTCATAGAATCTTCCAGCACGCTTGTCCTCCGAAGGGATTATGGACTAACATCGCTGTAGCGGACGAGAATTTCAGAGGCCGTGCGCATATTCAGAACGAGCGGCTCATAAAATTAACTAAATAATTAGAAATAAAACAATATATTGACAACTAATACATTTTTCATGGTACGATAGGATTGTTATTTGTCCATCAAGCAAAGGGGGAGAATGAATGAAAAAGTGGAAAAGCCTATCATGGATGGTATTGCTGCTGACGCTCGTCATGGGATTGGCTGCGTGCGGAAGCAACAATGCATCAGGAAATAAGGACGGCGGATCTGCGTCAAAAGGATCAGGAAACTACAGTCTGCTGACAGGGGGAACCGGCGGTACATATTATCCGCTTGGCGGTCAGTTTGCAAACCTTTGGGAGGATGCCACAGAAGACAAATTTACGACGCAGACTACAGGGGCTTCTGCTGAAAACATGGCAACTCTGCAAAAAGGGGAAGCTGAAGTCGCTTTTTCCCAGACTGACATTGCCACTTATGCCATAGAAGGCAAAGAGATGTTTAAAGAAAAAATTGAGGGAATCAAGGCGATTGCCGCCCTGTATCCTGAAACTGTACAGATTGTGACAACAGAAAAAAGCGGAATCAATTCGGTTGAGGATTTAAAAGGCAAAACGGTTTCCGTGGGTGCTGCGGGAGCAGGGGTCAACATTAATGCCAAGCAGATTTTGGAGGTTCACGGGATGTCTTTTGACGACATCAAACCGCAAAACCTGTCTTTTGAAGAATCAACCGACGGCATTCAGTCAGGCGCTATCGATGCCGCATTCATCACGGCTGGAACGCCTACAGGCGCTGTCGAAGGGCTTTCCGCACAAAATAAAATCAAAATTATAAACATTGAAAAAGACAAGCAGAAAAAGCTGATTGAAAAGTATCCGTTCTATGCGGAGGATACGATCAAAAAAGGAACCTACGGCATCGGGAGCGATGTGAACACGGTCGCTGTCAAAGCGATGCTCGTCGCATCCGACAAGATGGATGAGGACACCGTCTATAAAATGACGAAAGCGCTGTTTGAAGCCGATAAAATCAATCATGCGAAAGGCGAGTTTATCAAGCCTGAAACCGCGCTTGAAGGATTGGGCGATATCGACATTCATCCGGGAGCGGCTAAATACTTCAAAGAAAAAGGGATCGAAAAATCGTAAAACCAAGGAAGATAAGCGATGAATAAGCCCGGGCAATCGATAGACCGTTGCAATGAAACATCGGTCTATCGTTTTTCTATTCGGCAGGGGATATGGAAAAAATGGGGAAATTAAAAATCATAAAACGGCTTGTGCCGGCGCTGATCATTGCCGTTTTTGCAGCGGCATGCCTGATTCCTTATCAGACCGCCGTCGTGTTCGAGAAAGAGGACAGCGGCGAGATCATCGCTTTTCTTCCCCTCCAAAAGAAGAAAAGCTTTGATGTGGTCTATACGCATTCCATCCATCGGACAGAAGTGATCGAATCGTATGTGTGGGAAAAAGGGATGATTCGGCAGACCGCTCTGACCTATCATGATCCGGCCGTCGGAATGCCCGCAAACGCAGAACAAGGTGAAAGGCTCGACATCAAAAACGGCGTCTACACCATTTCGAACATGAAGAGGACCTTTCCGTTCATCGATATGCGGATCGGCAGGGTGAGGGCGAATCACAGGATCAAGTATTCAGGCGCTGAACATGAGTTAAAGCGGTACATCCGTCCCGGCACATGGACAAGGATGAGTGTCCGAAAACTAAATGTCTTGCAACAACTGAGGGGAGTGAAGATCAATGACTGAGCAGCTTTCGGAAAAAGATCAGCAGGAACTGCTGGAGAAATACGATCCTGAAGCGGGAACGAGAAAGCTCAAAGGATTGACAGGGGCCATTGCATTTGCCGGCCTGCTCGCTTTTTCTTTGTTTCAATTATACACAGCCATTTTTGGCGTTTTTCCGGCTCAAATTCAAAGGTCCGTTCATTTAGGGTTTGCGCTCGGTCTGATTTTTTTGCTGTTTCCGGCGACAAAAGGTTTGCGGAAGACCGGCAAATTCAAAGTCGCCTGGTATGACGCAATTTTAGCCGTGTTAGGAGCAGGCGTCGGCGCTTATTGGGTCGCCAATTATGAAACGATTGTGGGCGGGATCGGATTGATCACGGAAACTGACTTTTATGTCGGGCTGTTGGCCGTCCTGCTCGTATTGGAAGCGACGAGACGGGCTGTCGGACTGCCGATTACGATCATCGCCGGCCTGTTTCTTTTGTATGGCCTTTACGGCTCGTATCTTCCGGGCTTTTTGTCTCACAACGGCCTGACGCTGGAACGGCTCGTTCAGACGATGTATTTTACGACGGAAGGAATCCTGGGCACGCCGCTCGCTGTGTCCTCGACTTTCATCTTCCTGTTCATCCTGTTCGGTTCTTTTCTTGTCAGGACAGGAGTGGGGCAGTATTTTAATGACCTTGCCGTAGCGATCGCCGGACGAAGCACGGGCGGACCGGCAAAAGTCGCGATTTTTTCAAGCGCCCTTCAGGGAACGATCAGCGGCAGCTCTGTCGCCAATGTCGTCACTTCCGGATCGTTTACGATTCCGATGATGAAAAAACTGGGCTATAAAAAAGAATTCGCCGGTGCAGTCGAAGCTTCCGCATCTACCGGCGGACAGCTGATGCCTCCGATCATGGGAGCCGCCGCCTTTTTAATGGTTGAGTTCATCGGCGGAGGCATTACGTACTGGGATATCGCGAAAGCCGCGGCGATCCCGGCTGTTTTATACTTTACGGGCATCTGGATCATGACGCACTTTGAAGCGAAGCGCCTCGGCCTGCGCGGACTAACGAAAGAAGAAATGCCGAACCGCAAGGAAGTATTCAAAAAGATTTATTTGCTGCTTCCGATCATTTCGGTCGTCGTTTTGTTAATGTCGGGCATCACGGTCATGCATGCCGCTTTGTATTCGATCGTTCTGGCGATCCTGGTCGGTTTGTTCAATAAAGAAACGCGAATGGGCGTTAAAGGGATTGTGCTGGCTCTTGCGGAAGGAGCGAGAATGGCGCTTTCCGTTGCGGCGGCAACGGCAGCTGCCGGCATCATCGTCGGAGTCGTCACAAAGACGGGTCTCGGCCTCAAACTTGCAAACGGCCTGCTCGATTTGGCAGGAGGCGCATTATTGCCTTCGCTCTTTTTGACAATGATCGCCGCTCTTGTTCTCGGAATGGGGTCGCCGACGACGGCAAACTATGTCATTACGTCGACGATTGCCGCGCCAGCCTTGATTTTGCTGAATGTTCCTGATCTGTCGGCCCACTTGTTCGTGTTTTATTTCGGCATCGTAGCTGACATTACGCCGCCCGTTGCTTTGGCAGCATTTGCAGCTGCGGGGGTTGCGGGAGGAGAGCCGATCAGAACGGGGATCAATTCAGCAAAGCTTGCGATTGCCGCTTTTATCATCCCGTATATATTCGTCCTGTCTCCGGAGCTTCTCATGATTGATGCGCATTGGTATGAAATTCTCTGGGTGGTCTTTACCGCATTGTCCGGAATGATCGCCATCGGCGCTGGCATGATCGGATTCTGGATGAGAAAAGTGTTCTGGTTTGAAAGAATACTGGCGGCTGCCAGCGGTCTTCTGCTGATTTATCCAGAAGGCTATTCCGATATGATCGGCCTCGGCATATTCCTTCTGCTGTTCGTCCTTCAGCTGATGTGGAAGCGGGACAAAAGCCATCCGGAAGAGATGCAGGCCTTGAAAGCATAAAAAAACAGCCTTCAATTGTGAAGGCTGTTTTTTTATTAAAGCGGCCACCAATGAAAGCCGTCTTTTGCGAGCAGGTCGTCAGAAGCTTTCGGCCCCATGGAGCCCGCCTTATAGTTAGGGGAAAGGGTTTTGTTTTCCTCCCAGTTTTGAGATATCGCATCAACAAAACTCCAGGAAAGCGCAACTTCATCCCAGTGGGCAAAGTTTGTCGCGTCTCCGTGCAAGCAGTCCAAAATCAGCTTTTCATAAGCTTCAGGCGTGTTGATGCCGTCCCCGCAGTTATGGCAGTAGTCGAGCTTGATCGGCTGGGCAAAAGTGCCGCCTCCAAGCTTCCTTGCGTTTAAATGAAGGGTGATGCCTTCATCCGGCTGAATATGAATCACCAGCAGATTAGGGTGCATCGTGTTGCCGTTTCCGTAATAAAGATTCATCGGAATGTCTTTAAATTGGACGACAATCTGCGTTGATTTTTTCTGCATCCGTTTGCCTGTCCGGATGTAGAACGGCACACCGGCCCATCTGAAGTTGTCGATCAGCAGTTTGCCGGCAACGAACGTTTCCGTATTCGAATCTTTTGCTACGTTTTGCTCATCGCGATAAGCCGGAACATGTTTTTCGTCGACGACTCCTGCGTCATACTGGCCGCGCACAAAAAATTGGTCGACATCGTCTTTTTGAATCGGACGAAGGGCTCTGAGAACCTTCACTTTTTCGCTGCGGATCTCTTCCGTGTTCAGCTTGATCGGCGGTTCCATCGCAAGCAGCGCCACCATTTGAAGAATGTGGTTTTGCACCATGTCTCTAAGCGCACCCGATTTTTCATAATATCTCGCTCTGTCTTCCACACCCAAATCTTCACTTGACGTAATTTGAATGTTCGAGATGTATCTGTTTGTCCAAAGCGGCTCAAAAATCGCGTTGGCAAAGCGGATGACTTCGATGTTCTGCACCATTTGCTTTCCTAGATAATGGTCAATCCGATAAATTTGATCTTCTGTAAAAGCTTCACGGATTTCCTGGTTCAAGGCTTTTGCGCTCGGCAGATCATGCCCGAAAGGCTTTTCGATAACGAGCCTTGACCAGCCTGTTGTTGAAGTGACACCCTCTGATTTTAGGAACTTTGCAATCGTTCCGAAAAATTCAGGAGCCATCGCTAAGTAAAACATCCGGTTATTCGGAATATCATATGTACTTTCCAGCTTCTCTATAAGTTCGTTTAATTCCCGGTATGAGCCGGAATTTGTAACATCAAAAGGATGATAGTAGAAGTGAGATGTAAACTCGTCCACATCCTTTTCGTTTAACGGAAACTTCGAAACCGATTGCTGTACGGTACTGCGAAAGTCTTCATTTGTCCAAGGGCGTCTGCCGACTCCGACAACCGCGAATTCATTCCCGATTTGTCCGTTTTCGTAGAGCCTGTGGATAGAAGGATATAGTTTTCGTTTTGCCAAATCCCCTGTTGCGCCAAATATTACGATAACTGCTTTTGGTTCCATTTGATCTTTTTTCAATTAAACGTACCTCACTTTATTCGAAGCATAAGTTTATTTTCTTCATTTTAAAGCTAATAATCCCTTAAAGCAAACATTTGAGATCGAATCGTATGAAAACTTTACTGAAAACGGTCAGGGTATTTAGTTGCATAGCCCGACGCGAGGCCGGCGTTTCTTTTTTCCAAGACTTCCTGTATGCTTGTGATAGATGAAGTTTTTAGCAGGAGGAAAGGATATTGGAGTTATTATTTTTAGGAACGGGAGCGGGCATCCCCGCAAAAACGAGGAATGTCACATCCGTTGCATTGAAGCTTTTAGAAGAAAGGCGGTCTGTTTGGCTGTTTGACTGCGGGGAAGCCACACAGCATCAAATTCTACATACATCGATCAAACCTAGAAAAATTGAAAAGATTTTTATTACCCATCTTCACGGCGATCATGTATACGGGCTTCCGGGTCTTGTCAGCAGCCGATCTTTCCAGGGAGGGGAAGGCCCGCTGACCGTATACGGACCGCAAGGAATCAAAACGTTTCTTGAAACGGCGCTTGACGTATCGGGGACGCATGTCACATATCCGCTTGTGATTAAGGAGATTGGAGAAGGGACAGTCTTTGAGGATGACCAGTTTATCGTGACGGCCAGAAGCGTATCTCACGGCATTCCCGCTTTTGGGTACCGCGTGCAGGAAAAAGATGTTCCGGGCGCCCTTGACGCTGAAGCACTGAAAGAGATCGGAGTCTCGCCGGGCCCTGTTTATCAAAAACTGAAAAACGGGGAGACGGTCACATTGGAAGACGGCCGGACGATTCATGGGGCAGACTTTATCGGACCGCCAAAAAAAGGGCGGATTGTCGCCTTTTCCGGGGATACGAGGCCATGCGAGAATGTGAAGAGGCTTGCCGAAAAAGCCGATGTTCTCATCCATGAAGCAACATTTGCGAAAGGCGACAGGGAGCTCGCCGGAGACTATTATCACAGCACTTCAGAACAAGCTGCTGAAACAGCGCGGGAAGCCTGTGCAAAAAAACTGATTTTAACCCATATCAGTGCAAGATACCAGGGGGAAAACGTGCTTGAACTGGTCGATGAAGCAAAAGCGATCTTTCCTGATACCGTGGCAGCTTTTGACTTTTATGAGCATGAGATCAAAAGAACTTAATGGGCAGTTATAAAGCTTCTTTGTTCCGACAATCCGGGACGGGAAGCTTTTTTTATTGACACGGTTCTAAAATGATGTATAATAAAGCGTAATGATTACGTTTTATTAAGGAGGACAACATGAGAGTAAAAATTACATTGGCGTGCACCGAAACAGGGGACCGCAATTATATTACGACAAAAAACAAACGCACAAATCCGGATCGCCTGGAATTGAAAAAATATTCTCCGCGTCTGAAAAGGCACACGATTCACCGTGAAACAAAATAACTAAAACCAGCAGACTGTCTGCTGGTTTTTTGTTTAATTGGCGGCTTGATAGGCGTATGTTTGCTGCTGTGCCGCATACCACACATCATAGATCGCAAGCTGGACGATGTGCGGCTCATCATGATGGATCAAATGCGAGCTGTTTTTCGCCTGAATCCAGCCGCTTTGATGCGATAGAGACAGCAGTCTGCTGTGAAGCTTCAGCCATTCTTGATGAGCTTGCTTCGCCGCCTCCGTCCTTTTTCCCGCCGAGAGGACGAGCAAAGGAACCGAACCGAGGTGTTTCTTTTCCTGCTTCAGCATGTCCAGGCTTTGTTTAAAGTCCTCATGGGACCCTTCGATCGAAAACTGTTTGACATAATCTTCTTTTAATGTGTCCGGAAGTAGCGGCAGCACTTTTTCCTCCTGATCTTCACAAGCGGGATCAAGCAGCACCATGCCGATGACTTCATCGCTGTACCGGCTTGCAAACAGCCTTGCAATGACGGCGCCGAACGAATGGGCGACAAACAGGTAGGGCGGTTTGACGTCTGCTGCTGCAAGCAGCGCTTTTAGTTCTTTCACCATCTGATCCGCTGTTCGTTTGCTGGTGCTCGGCCCGCTTTTGCCAAGGCCTGCACGGTCGTATGCAAACAAGCCGAGATCTTCGTCTATATCGGATAAAATGGGCTGCCAAGTCGTTGAAGAAAAACCGTAGCCCGCTTCAAAAATAATCGTTGCGTTCTTTTTTCCTTTTCTCTGCTTTGTATAAAACATGCACCCTTCAACAGTATATATTCTTTCCGTTATGGTCATAGAGGTCATCCTCTCTTTGTATATGGTGTTCTATTAGGAAAGACGCACAAACAAGGATGTTCGTTTCTCACGAGTTGAAAAAAAGAAATATCCCGCCATAAGGCGGGATATTAAGTTTACCAGGCTCTGTCGTACTGAACAGGCCCTTCAATTTTTGTGTTCAACTGTTTGGCAGCGGTTTTCGGCCAGTATGGATCTCTCAGCAGCTCCCGTGCAACGAAAATGAGATCAGCGCGTCCATTTTGGAGGATTTCCTCAGCTTGTAGGCCACTAGTGATCAATCCGACAGCTCCTGTCTGAATCTCGGCTTGAGCGCGAATTGTATCGGCGAAGCCGACTTGGTAGCCTGGGAAGACGTTGATATCAGCAGGCACAACAGCACCGGAGCTGACATCGATCAAATCAACGCCCTGTTCCTTCATCCATTTGGCGAAACCGACATAATCGGCGACATCAAGGCCTTTTGTTTTGTAGTCTGAAGCTGAAACGCGTACGAATAATGGTCCGGCCCAGACTTCTTTTACAGCGTCGATGACTTCGCGAAGCAGCCTGTAGCGGTTTTCCGGTGAACCTCCGTATTCATCCTCGCGTTTGTTGGAAAGCGGTGATAAAAATTCGTTGATCAAGTATCCGTGGGCTCCATGAATCTCGATGATGTCAAAGCCGGCGGCTTTCGCGCGTTCAGCTCCTTTTTTGAAAGCCTGAACGGTTTCTTTTATGTCCTCTTTTGTCATTTCAACAGGCGTTCGCGAATTTTCGTCGAAAGGAATCGCTGAAGGTCCGTAGATTGTACCTTCGACCTCGGCTTTTCTTCCGGCGTGCGCCAACTGAATCGCCGTTTTGCTGCCGTACGTCTTGATTTGTGACGTCAATGCAGCAAGTCCGTCAATATGCGCGTCATCCCATATGCCCAGATCCTGGTCAGAGATTCTTCCCTGCGGAGTGACGGCGGTAGCTTCTACCATGATTAGTCCGACTTGTCCGACGGCGCGGGAGATGTAGTGGGTCATGTGGAAAGGCTGCACTTTTCCATCCTTTTCATGGGAGGAATACATGCACATCGGCGACATGACAATCCGGTTTTTTAGTGTAACTCCTTTTAAACTCCATGGTGTGAATAGTTTTCGATTACTCAAATTTTTTCGCCTCCCGTAAGTTTTCGCCTCGATTATACCAATTCTGCCCATTCTCGTCATATAAACTGCTCAAGTCATTTCCATATGTAAGAATGTTCAGTACAATAAAGTTGTACACATTCTATTTTTTACTAAATATGATATCACATACATTTGCGGAAAACAGTGAAAGAGGGGGGCTTGCTTTGTGAAATGGCAGACAGTGGAAGAACTGAAACGGCTGCTCATTTCTCTTGTTCAATACGAAAGCATCTCAGGCACGGCCGGAGAAGTGGCGCTTGCGAAATATATGCATGATGTCTTAAAGGACCGTTCGTACTTTCAAAAGAATCCTGAATACTTAAAGCTTCACCCGATGGAGGATGGGCGCTATTTTTTAACCGCCCTCGTCAAAAAGGAAAAGAAATCAAATACGGTGCTCCTCTTGAGCCATTTTGACGTGGTCGATACGGCAGACTACGGAGAATTCAAACATATGGCATGCAAAGTCCCGGAACTCATGGACCTATTAAATGATAAAAAAGAACTTTTGCCTGAACGGGTCAAAAAAGACCTGGAAAGCGGCGAATGGCTGTTCGGTAGGGGAAGCATGGATATGAAAGCGGGTCTTGCTGTTCAATTTTCTATGCTGGAACGGGCGATGAACGGAGAATTTGACGGAAACCTTCTATTAATTACGGTTCCGGACGAAGAAGTCAACTCGCAGGGGATGCTTGAAGCAGTACCTGTACTGAAAGCTTTAGAAAAAGAATTTGGCCTTCATTATACAGCGTGCTTAAACTGTGAGCCGATGTTTGAAAAACATCCGGGTGATCCGAAGCAGTACGTCTATTCAGGCAGCATCGGCAAAGCGCTTGCCGGATTTTTCTGCAAAGGGGTTGAGACGCATGTCGGCGAGCCGTTTGCAGGGGTGAATGCGAATCTAATGGTGTCTGAGATCAACAGGCTGCTCGAATTAAACGTCGACTATTGCGAAGAAGCGGACGGAGAGGTGACGCCTCCCCCGGCCAATCTGATGCAAAAAGATCTGAAGGAGGCCTACTCGGTTCAGACTCCTCACACAGCGGTGTCGCTCTTTAATGTGCTGATGATGCAGCGTTCCGCCGCCGAGCTCCATCGCATGCTGCTCGACACAGCCAGGGAAGCGGCCGCCAATATTCAAACAAATATCGAACGTAAAACGGCCGAATATCAGCGGTTTGAAGCCTTCATGCCAATTAACCCGGCCGTTTCCGTGCTGACGTTTGAGAAGCTGTGGAACAAAGCACAGGAAAAAGCCGGGAAGCCCGAGGCGGAACGCATCCTCAACTTTGCATTTGCGAACAGGGGGGAGCTTGGAGACCGCGACTTTTCAACGAAAATCGTCTCTGAATTGGCTTCACTCTGCAAAGAAGATGCTCCGATGATCGTTCTGTTTTACAGTCCGCCGTTTTATCCGGCTGTTTCTTCAAAGGACGATCCTCTGATCCGAAAGGTGATGAGAGAAGTGAAGCAGTATGCGGCCGACAGGCACGGAATTGAATTTACAGAAGTCCAATATTTCCCCGGCCTGTCCGATTTAAGCTACCTGCAGCTGCAAAAACAGTCAGTCGATGCGTTCACATCCAATATGCCGCTTTTTCATCACGGCTATTCACTTCCAAAAGGACGCGAAAACGCACTGTTTGTGCCGGTCATCAATATCGGGCCGGCCGGCAAAGATCCTCACAAATGGACGGAACGTCTCCATGTGCCGTTTTCATTTGGAAAGCTGCCAGATATCCTCCGGCTCGCGATACACAAGCTTCTCTAAGATACGGGACCGCTTGAAGAAAAATCGGGAACGAGCGAAAACGCTGTTCCCGACTTTTTTAAATTTTGGCGGCAAACATATCCCTGAGTTCCGCAGAACGATTCGCCGCTTCTTTGACGCAGGATATGACGGTCTGTTCAAATTGATGGTCGTCAAGCATCCTAAGGCCTGCTTCCGTTGTCCCTCCGGCGCTTGTGATCTCTTTCCTCATGACAGAAGGATCTCTGCCGGTTTCAAGCATTTGAGCCGCTCCTGCCATCATATCGATAATCAGCTGTTTCGCCGTTTTTTCAGGAAGCCCCAGCTCGGCAGCCGACGCCTGCAGGGCTTCGACAAACCGATAAACAAAAGCGGGCCCGCTTCCGGCTACGGCTGTCACAGCATCAAGGGCAGATTCCTCAACGATTGTAACGCTGCCGACCGTCGCAAAGAGGTCAGCCGCTTCCTGCATCTGCTCTTGCGTGACAAGCGGGCTTGCCGCAAAGGCTGTGGCTGATTTTTGAATGGCGGCCGATGTATTCGGCATGGCCCTCACTACAGGCAGCTCAAGCCCGGCATAATGCTGGATCGTATGAATCGGAATGCCTGCAAGAACAGAGATCAGCAGCTGTTCTTTTCGCAAATAGGGGCGGAGTGCGGCTATTCCTCCTGCCGCGTCTTTCGGCTTCATCGCCAAAACGAGTGTATCCGACCGGGCGGCGACTTTTGCCGTATCTGCTTCTCCGCATACCCCGTAAGTCTCGCTTAATTCACGAAGCCTGGCCGTATTCGACTGATTCGTAACGAATATCGCCTCAGGTTCCATTGCACCGCTTTTGACAAGCCCCTTAATCATCGCTTCAGCCATCGAACCGGCTCCGATAAATCCTATTCGTTTCATTTTGATTCCTCCTTCTAAAAACAAAAAAACCTTTCCGTCTTCGCAAAGGACGAAAAGGTTTCGCGGTACCACCTTCATTAGCATATACATGCTCAGCTCTTGCCCCGTAACGCGGGATACGTTTAGGTTTGCCTAAGCGCTCTGAGGGCAGGTTCAACAGGCAAGCGGGCTGTGAAATCTTTCAGCCGTGGATTTCACTCTCTTTAGCCATTGCTCGTTTACTATTCCTCTTCATCGCGTCTTCATTCATTCACCTTCATATATTTGTTGTTCATTATGCTATGAGGAATGCTGAAATGTCAACAGGCATTTGAGGCAAAAATGACATGCGCGGGAGAAAAAGGTAAAATATGATCAACATCAATTCGCAGGATGAGGAGAATAAAACGATGAAAGACGCAAGAATCATTCCTATTGCACTGCCGACTCCGTTTGCAGTCGGAGACGTCAACATTTATTTGCTCAGAGGCGAGGCGCTCACTCTGGTGGATGCCGGGCCCAACACAAAGGAGGCGGCAGCCGTTTTGAAGAGCGAGCTGGCCGAACAGGGACTGTCATTAAGCGATATCGACCAGGTCGTCCTGACCCACCATCACGCTGATCACGCCGGACTGCTGGACGAATTCCCGGCAGAGGTAAAAATCATTGGCCATCCGTTCAATGAACCGTATATCAGTCAAAATCCCGATTTTATTGAAAAACAAAAGTCCTTTTTTACATACCTGTTTCAACGATTCGGCGTTCCCGGCGATATGAAGCCGCCAGGCCATACCATAAAAGCGTCGTACCGGTATTCATGTAATCGGACATTGACAGAGACCGTTTCAGAAGGTGGGCAAATTGAAGGGCTTGACGGGTGGCGGGTTCTTGAGACGCCCGGACATGCCGCTTCGCATATTGTCCTTTATAATGAAGAACTTGGAAGCATGCTCGGGGGAGACTTGCTGCTAAAGCCGTCTTCTTCAAATCCGCTTCTGGAAGTGCCGCAAAAAGGAGGGAAACGCCCGACTCCGCTGCTGGATTACCTGGAATCTCTCGGCAGGCTGCAGGAGCTTCCGCTTCACATGATTTATCCCGGCCATGGGGAGGAAATCACAAAAGTGAATGAGCTTGTCGCCAAAAGGCTGGAAAAGCAGCGAAACAGAGCCGAAGAGGTGTACCGCATCCTCTCTGAAAAACCGCATTCACCTTATCAGATATGTCGAAAACTGTTCCCTGCAGTCTATGAAAAAGAGCTGTTCTTAACACTGTCAGAAACGATTGGGCAGCTTGACGATCTGGAATCCCAGGGGAGGATCGGAGTTGATGCGGCCGATGGAATCGATTACTATTATGCAAAGTAGGTGACGAACATGGAGCAGAAGTTGAAAGCGCACAAAGTGATGATTACAGGAGCTTCAGGAGGGCTTGGCGAACGGATCGCATATCATGCTGCAGGGGAAGGAGCGGAGATCATTCTGGCTGCGCGCAGAAGAGACCGCCTCGATGCTTTGAAGCAAAACATCGCGGATAAAACCGGCGCAAAGTGCCGTATAATCGTATTGGACGTCAGCCGGACGGATGAAGTTGAAGCGGCGTTTCAAGAGGCCGGTCCGGTTGATATTCTTGTCAATAATGCGGGGTTCGGCATTTTTGAAAGCGCGCTTGACGCTTCCCTTGAAGATATGAAAGCGATGTTTGAGGTCAACGTATTCGGTCTGATCGCCTGCACGAAAATGGCACTCCCGCATATGATCAGGCAAGACAAAGGCCATATTATCAATATCGCTTCACAAGCGGGCAAAATAGCGACGCCCAAGTCAAGCCTTTATGCGGCAACAAAGCATGCGGTGCTCGGATATTCAAACAGCTTGAGAATGGAGCTTGCAGAAACAGGGGTCAACGTGACAACGGTCAATCCTGGACCGATTCAAACAGACTTTTTCAAGACGGCAGATAAAAAAGGCGATTATGTAAAAAGCGTCGGGAGATGGATGCTAGATCCGGATCGGGTTGCTAAGAAAATCGTCTCGGCAATGATGACGAACAAGCGCGAAATCAATCTTCCAGGCTGGATGAACAGCGTCAGCAAACTCTACCAGCTTTTCCCTTCGCTGGTTGAACGAACAGGTCGAAGCGCTTTCTATAAAAAATAATGGTTTCTCGAAGAAAGGAACGGAATCATCCGTTCCTTTTTTGTTTGCATTTTTTTAGCGATGCCCCCTGCAGAGAGGCTCAAAATATCATATAAAAACAGGGAGACTTTGTCCCTCTGCAAAACCCGGCATCGAACCTCTGCTTCCTTCTTTAAGCGCTGCTTGATCTGATGGCACCTGTCCAGCCTGAGGCAATTGATATAAAAATACGGCACGCCGAAAGATTCCGTGCTTCCGGGAACACGTGCCGGCCGCTGATGAAAAATAAGGTAAAGGTCGCTTTCGTTTTGCCGTTCTTCTTATATAAAATGGCAACTGGGTGACGAAAGGGAGTAATATTTTACCATTTATTGAAATTCTCTCATCCCGGCCGAAACATGATATCACGTGATACTCGCAACAAAATACACGATAAAAGGAGTTTCTTAACGGTGCAGGAAGAATGGAACCCATTGATGAAAAATCGTTGCATCATCTGGTTAGTCACGGGGATTTGCTTAACGGTCATCTTTCAATTTCCGCTGAAAAGCGTCGCTTCATCCGCAGACAAATACGCCAATTTTGCCGAGCTTGCCGAACATGAAACAGAAGGAGAAGATTACCAAATCGAATACACAGACATGGGCACCGAACTGTTGATTCTTTCACCGCACGGCGGAGGAATCGAAGGAGGTGTCAGTGAACTTGTCCGCGCCTTCAGCGCCGATTATTCCACTTATTTATTTGAGGGAATCAAACCCTCGCAAAACTGGGATCTCCACATCACAAGCAATCATTTTGATGAACCTCAGGCCCTCAAAGCGGTCAAAGAGCACAGCTATGTGCTGGCTTTTCATGGATATCATGACATCGTTGAACATACGCTTGTGGGGGGAACGGATACAGGAGGGGCGAAAGCGATTGTCAGAGCGCTGCTGAACAAAGGTTTTTCGGCGGAGCTGGTCAGCCCGAGCCACCGGCTTGCAGGAGGAAATCCTGAAAATATCAATAATCAATGCAAAACAGGTCAAAGCATTCAATTGGAAATCAGCACGCCTCAACGAGAGGCTTTTTTTTCGGAGTTCGGCCTGTGGACGCGGGCAAGTTCTAAAAATGAGACGTTTCAAGCGTATGTCTCAGCTGTTAAAGAAGTTCTGGAAACGAGGTATAAATAAGCATTGTATATTTGGGCCACATTAAAACCAAAGACATGAAGAGGGTGAGCAGGTTGATCTATATATACAATTGTTACGGCGGCACTCATTCATCTGCACTTGCCGCTGCTTATCATCTGAAAAAGCTCCCATTCAGCAGAAAACCAACAAGAAACGAAATTTTAAGCACCGACTGTTTTAATCAATTAAGTCCGAAGGAAATGGGAAAATTAATCTTTCACGGACTTGATGAAGAAGGCAACCAGGTGTACACGATCGGCAGAGGATCGTCAAAAGCTGTCATTCCAGCCATGCGAGGCGTTCTCGAGCTGTTTGAAAAAAACGGGAAACTTCAGGAGAAAGTCATTTTTTCAAACACGTCTCCGACTGTGCCAATAGCGATGACATTCGGCGGTTTATTTTCGAGGAGGCTGAAAATCGATCCGATCGGGGTTCCTTTGCTGGTGCTTGGAGCGCAGCAGGCATACCAAGACATCATCAAGCTTGTGCAGCAAACAAAAAACCATGCAAAAACGACTTCTTCGATGATCGAGGTACTCGATAACGGCTTTAAAGGATAGTGGCCGAAGGATGAATATAAGGAATTTATTTGAAAAAACAAGGCGTTCTGATCGGTGGGATGCCTTGTTTAATAGGAATGCCTTTTTCCAATGAATAGAGGGGAACACAGTTTCATTGCAGCGGTTGTTGACTTTTAAAAAAGATCGACATTCACAGAACGGAAAGCGGGAGGCGCATCAAAACGCCTCCCGCTTGCTTGCGCTCTAAAGCCCGCGTCTGTAAAAGAATCAGCCGCTCGTTCACGCTCTGTTCTCCAAAAGCGGATCGAAGCATGTTCATATTTCAGACGCCAGCTGCACGTTGTTTATTTTTTGACATAGCAGCGGTCTTGGTACATCGTTTCACATTTTTCGCGTGTGACATCTGTTTTACCATTTATTACTCTGTAAACATCGACATATCTCTCGCCATTTATTACCTTATATTCGTATTGCGCACCGGGATACTTGTCCCTCACCCATATTAATTCAGGCAGTGTATCCGCACTTACGGGCAATCCAGACACTAACAAAGCACCTGCAAATGCAACCGCTCCGACTGCTTTTTTGATTTTGTTTTGAAACATCCCTAACGACCTCCTAAAGATTGTTTTTTTGCCTATGACATCATAGGCATGTACATCCTATCACTCGGCTGGAGAAAAAAATGTCTAATTGTGTAGAAATTCAATAAAATTCAAAAATAATACACAAATTTACATTTTAATCAGAGGTAATAGGTGTTCGCCTAAGAACACCCTCGGGAAAAATGGTAAAATAAGAGAATTTGATTGAAGGTAAGGAAAAATATGTTATAATTTTACGAGAGGGAGGAGGGGATAGTTTCCAATAGGTAACGATGAAATGGTCCATTTTGCTAGGAATCTATTTTTTCATCCATTAAAATAAGAGAACTCGGACCTTAAATTGTTTTGGATGTGGCAGTAGCTTATGGATGGCAGCTGAAGACGTACATACAAATATTTCAAAAACACGGAGGGAAACGAAATGAAAAAAGCGATTTTAGGGTTTTCTTTGTCTGCGGCGCTCCTGGTTCCATCCTCATTCGCTGCGGCTGCTGGGGACGGGCAGCTGACAAGCGAGCAAAAGGAACTGCTTGAAGCCAAGACAGAATACGTTCAATCACTTCCTGAACAGGCATCCGTTCAAAGCGGTGTGACGGCTTATGCAGGAAAAAGGCTGACAATTAAAAGAGGAAGCTTCCTCGCCTGGTCAAAAGATTATATCGACTGGTACTACAACGGCAAAAAAGTATCGAAAAGCAGCGGATCGCAGGATGTCGGCTACGTCTTTCCGAATGTGGTGAGGGCAAAGGGGATTAAAAGGTATTATAAGTCATCAGGGCTTCACAAATGGAGAGCGAAAAAAACGCTGAGCTTCGGAACCGTTACACCGTGGGGAGATGTTGAATTGGCCAGCTCAACCTTTACAGACAGAAGGTGGGTCAATAAAAAAGGAAAATACGGAAACGATTAATTTACTATAAGCCATTTCATACAACGCTGCTAAAAGACTATTTAGAAATTAATGGCAGCGTTGTATAATGGAGAATGTTGCAACACCATCCTGATGCGAGAAAGGATTTTTCAAATTGATCAAAATCGATGACCTGACGAAATCTTATGGAAGCAAATCGGTATTCAACCGTCTCAACATGAATATTGAAAAAAACAAAGTCACCTTTCTGATGGGAGAAAACGGCGCCGGAAAAACGACGCTCTTGAAATGCCTGCTCAAGCTTGAACCTTTCGAAGGCGGCATACTGTACGACGGCGAGCCGCTTGAAGCAGTCAGGAGCAAAGTCCACGTCATCTATGACGATTCCCCGTTTTACGATCATCTGAGCGGCTATCAAAATATCAAACTACTGATCAATAAACCTGCCGGCAAAGAAGAGCTTGAACAATTGTCGCAAAAGTTTCTCGGCAGGGAGCTGCTGAAAAAAAAGGTCAAGACCTATTCATACGGACAAAAGAAAAAGCTGGCCTTAATGATCGCTGCATTAAACAAACCGTCATTCTTGTTTTTGGATGAGATATCAAACGGGCTTGACTACCGGTCCATGATGGAGCTTCAGGAGCTCATCAATGACTGGTCAAGCAGGATGACGATTGTTGCCGCCGGCCATCAGTTTGAGTTTTATTCTTCAATCGTCGATCAATTATACGTGTTGAAAGACGGTTCAGCTATCCACATAGACAATTTTAAAACGAATGGAGCAGAATTGGGCGATGTCTATAAAGAATATTTATAATATTTTCAAGAAAGAGCTTGCATTTCAATCGTATTCTAAATTGCTCATCATTTTATTGCTTCCTCTATTATTCATTTCATCCGGATACATATATGTTCACTATAAAAATACAATGGACAGCTACCAGCAGTTCAAAAAGACTGAAAATGAATATAAAGAACTCGGCATCGATATTAAGCAGGCGCTGGAGTCGCCCGTCAAGGTGAAGGAAGGTGAGCTGAAAAGCGAGGATGGCGACGGAGAGATCGTCGAAAATATTTTAAGGTTCGACTATGAGAATTTCGTCTTGTCCCTCCATCACCTGGAGCCGAAACAGTCAGTCACTATGACGCTTGAGCTGATGGGCTTCATCATTTTTCCCTTGGCTTTCACGCTGTATGCCATCTATATCTCCTCATACGACATCAGATTCAAGACGATGAAAGTGAAAGCGGTCAGCCATGATTGGAAATCCGTTCTGTTTGCCAAACAGTGTTCGGTTTACATGGTGATGGCTGCCGCCGTGATCGCCGTTGTATGTACGGCATATGTGTCAAGCCTCGTCTTTTATTCCCTTGCTTCAAGGGATATACCGGTCGGCGAGTTCACAATACCTGCTGTTTCAAAAAGCAATATCCTGCTTCAGCTCGCTGTCGTTCTGGCGGTCAGCTTCATCTTTTCGACGATCGGATTTTATTTGGGCGTCCTCTTCAGAAGCTTTATTACGCCTGCTTTGCTTTATGTCGTTTACAGCCTGCTGATCCCTGCTTTGGGCAGGTTCGATTTAAAAAACCTGCTGTCTAATCTCGGGCATGCGGTTTTCAGTTTCAGCGGCGGCTTTAAACTGTTTACACCGGTGAAGGTGGACATGATTCCGGTCATCATCATTTTAGCCGCATCCGTCGGCTTGCTGTCTGCGGTCACTTATTACATGGCGCACAGGCAAAGCAAATATGTCGTTTGAAAAAAGAGTGCGGGCGCCTGCGCTCTTTTTTCTTTTGCAAACGAAGGACACCCGTTGGCTCAGGGTTGACAGGAAGGAGAGCCATTCGCATCCGCCATGCAAGGAAACCGGACCCACCCGTCTCTGGAGGAAGACGGTTTTTTTGATTGAAACGTTGTTCCTCGTAAATATTCGAAAAATTCTATATAATAATAAAGCGGTCTCAGAATTCATGCACTTTTTTAAGTAAACAGCGTTTGAACAGAGGGCAGGTGAGAATAGTGGCGAATCAGGATTTGAATTTGCACACGTTATATACGAGTCATACCCGTGATGCCTGGGCAAATCTCGGCGGGCATATGTCGGTAAAGATGACCGAAGAGGAAGTAAAGAAGCTTGAAGGTTTAAATGACTATCTGTCTTTGGAAGAAGTCGAAACCGTTTATGTTCCGCTGGCGAGGCTGCTTTATTTACACCGGGCAACTCAATATGAACGGAACACCCGGGTAAACGGTTTTTTGAATCATCCTCACGCGGCCAAGATTCCGTTTATCATCGGGATTGCCGGAAGCGTCGCGGTTGGAAAAAGCACGACGGCCCGCATCATTCAGACTGTGCTCTCCCGTTTGCAGGAACGGCTGAAAGTCAGTCTGATCACAACCGACGGTTTTCTTTATCCTAATGCGGTTCTGACAGAAAAGCAGATGATGTCGAGGAAAGGGTTTCCCGAAAGCTATGATGTCAAAGCGCTGCTTGAGTTTTTGAACGATTTAAAATCAGGAAAGGAAATTGTCCACGCACCCGTTTATTCCCATCTAACGTATGACAGATTGGAAGGGGTTTATGAAACGGTAGAACAAGCGGATATCGTGATCATCGAAGGCGTTAATGTGCTGCAGACACCGACGATCGAAGACGACCGTACAAAACCGCGGGTTTTCGTTTCCGATTTTTTTGACTTCTCGATTTATGTGGATGCCGAAGAAGACCTCATTATCAAATGGTATCTTGAACGCTTTCGCATGCTCAGGGAGACGGCTTTTCAAGATCCGAGTTCTTATTTCCATAAATTCAAAGACCTCGCGGACGAAGAAGCGGACCATATGGCAAAGTCAATATGGGAGACCGTCAACCGTCCGAATTTGTATGAGAACATTCTGCCTACAAAATTCCGGTCTGATTTAATCTTGAGAAAAGGCGAAGGCCACAAGGTGGAAGAGATTTTGGTCAGACGGGTATAGAAGAGGAGGCTTGCATGATCCATCATATTGAACTGTACGTTTCAGATTTGGAAGCGTCGAAGCGCTTTTGGGGCTGGTTTCTCGGGGAGCTCGGCTATGAGGTTTTTCAACAATGGGAAGGCGGCATCAGCTGGAAAGCAAACGGCGCCTATCTCGTGCTTGTGCAGGCGAAAGAGCAGTTTATCAAAGCGGGTTATCACAGGTGCCGCGTCGGCTTAAACCATCTTGCTTTTTACGCGGCATCCAAAGAGCAGGTCGACGAAATGACAATGAAACTGAGAGAGCGGGGATGCCGCATTTTATATGAAGACAGACATCCGTTTGCCGGCGGAAACGGGCATTATGCCTTGTATACCGAAGATCCGGACCGCATCAAAGTTGAACTTGCTGCCCCTTGAGGCGGGCGGCAGCCGAAGGCCGGCCTTTGTTCGAGCCGGCCTGTTTTCAATTAATGCTGCATCGTTTTTTTCGAACTTAAATTGACTTTTGCTTCATCCATTTTGAGTTTCCGGTAGGCTGCTACCAGGAAAGGAACGCCGCAAATGGTGGCAGCAGACAGGATTGCAAAAGTGAAAAACGGTTTTTCCGCTCCAAAGGTGTCCAGCAGCATTCCCCCCGCCCAAGGGCCGACCACGCTTCCAAGCTGGGTGAAGCCCATAGCCCCAAAGTAAGTGCCTTTCAGCTCAGGCCGGGCAATCCGGTCGACCAGTAAATCCATCATCGAAAAGAGAAGCACCTCCCCGATCGTAAACACGATAATGATCAAGACAATGGACCATAGATCATGGAAAAAAGAGAGGCTGAACAGGCTTCCACTAATCAGCACATTTCCTGCAATCAGCGATAAAATCGGTGAAAACCGTTTGGCGATATGTACGATCGGGTACTGTACGGCAAGAACGGCCAAGGCATTCAGCGTCAGCATCATGCCGAACACTTTCGTCCCGTCTTCAATGAACGGGCTGGCCGCCATGTATTGTGCAAGCGTCGATGTGAAGTGGGAATATCCGAACAAACAAAGAATCGAACCGATTAGCGTAATCGTAAATACCCGGTCTGTTTTTGTCACCTCCAGCGCGTCCCGCACTTTTATACGCTTATTACGCTCAGCTGCCGGTACGGTGTGGTGTTTAAATTGAATGACCAGCACCGCCGCATAAATAAAATAAATGAAAGCCGCAATGAAAAACGGCAGCGTCGTTTTGGAAGATCCGAGATACAGGCCTAAAAGCGGGCCGAAGACGACGCCGAGGTTGATCGCGGTATAGCGGAGATTAAAGACGAAAAGGCGCGTTTCGGGTTTGGATACGTCTGAAAGCAGCGCTCTTGAAGTCGGTTCAAACAAAGCGCGGCATAATCCGTTTAAGGCATTCATGATAAAGAATGTCCAGACATGATCGGCGAGTGCAAAACCGGCGAACACGAACGTCCAGCCGAAAATCGAGACGAGCATGATGGTTTTCCGGCCGAACCTGTCTGATAAGTACCCGCCATAAAAGCTTGCCGCAATTCCGATCAGAGAGCTCGCTGCAATGACAGCTCCCGCAAAGCCGGAAGAGGCGCCTTTCACTTGTGTCAAATAAATTGCTAAAAAAGGGATGCTCATGGCTGTTCCCATGCGTCCGAAAATGGTTCCGACAATAATGGTCCAGCTGAGCGGGTGGATGTTCTGCCATTTTTGTTTCATGATAAACTCTCCGTTACGTTTTTATTTGTTTATCATACATGAAACAGATGGCGGTGAATAGAGGAATTTCTAAATGCTGGGTGATAAAAGGCTTCCTGTACAAAGGAAGCCGCAAAGAAAAATCGTTTTATGATGAGAACAAGCCTTGATTTGTGACATAATCATAGATGACATCCTCGATATGGGCATGCAGCCCTTCATTCGGCTCCTCGATCCGCCTTTCCTGCAAAGCCAGCTTCAGGATTTCTTTTTCGCCGGGGCTGAGCGGATCGGTTGCAACATTGCGTCCGTACTGCTTCAGCGCCTGTCCGAGCATTTTTTCAATCAGTTTCTCATCCATTTGTCTTCTCCTTTAGGAGCGCTTTTTCTTTTATCTTACTAAGAAAAACTGATGTTCTCAAGAGAGCATTCAATTTGAATCATCAAACTGAATAAGGCGAAATTCCGAACTGGAATGGTCAACCATGTCACCTTCTTTCCAAAGAAGGTGTTTTTTATTGCTTTCCGCCAGGATTTTCTTTGGATAAAATTACGCCTGGAAATCGAACGTATATTCGGAGTATAGTATTCATACACTAATTGTGCGAACATCAGTTCTTCTGGAGGGAGAGTATGGATTACAGTCAATATCCGTCGCGTTCGGTTTTGTGCGTTGATATGCGGAGCTTTTATGCAAGCTGCGCCGCAGTCCTGCTCGGACTTGACCCGATGACTTGCTTCTTGGCGGTTGTCGGAAACACGGAGCGGCAGGGAAGCATCGTTCTCGCTGCTTCTCCGGCTCTGAAAAGAGAGTTCGGCGTTCAAACGGGAACAAGGCTTTATCAGCTGCCGGATGATCCGCGCATCAAGCTGGTCAATCCGAAGATGGGGCTGTTTGTCCGTGTTTCTACAGAGCTCACCCGGCTGTTCTGCCGCTATGTGCCGCCTGATGCCATTCATACGTACAGCGTGGATGAAAGCTTTATTCAGGTGGACGGTGTTGAAAGCATGTGGGGAGACGCCCGAACGATTGCGATGAAAATTCAAGATGATATGGAAAGGGAGTTTGGCCTTCCCTGTGCTGTCGGAATCGGACCGAATCTGCTGATGGCAAAGCTGTGCCTTGACCTTGAAGCGAAAAAATCAGCAGGCGGGGTGGCCGTTTGGGGCTACGAAGACGTGAAAACGAAGCTGTGGCCGCTGTCTCCGCTGCGCCGCATGTGGGGAATCGGCTCCAGGCTGGAAAAGACGTTAAACCGGATGGGGATTTTTACAGTCGGCCAGCTGGCGCACTATGATCTCAGTCGGCTTGAGAAAACATTCGGGGTGATGGGAAACCAGCTCTATTATCACGCTTGGGGCATCGATCTTTCAGCGATTGGAGCGCCGCTCATGGAGGGGCAGGTCAGCTATGGAAAAAGCCAGATTCTGCTTCGCGATTATCCGAATCCGGAGGAAGTCAAGCATGTCATTCTTGAAATGTGTGAGGAAGTGGCCAAAAGGGCGCGCGCCCACCGCCAGGCGGGCCGGACCGTCAGTCTCGGCATCGAATACAGCCGCGATGAGCTTGGCGGCGGATTTTACCGTTCAAAAACAATGGAAAGCCCTTCAAATGTCACGCTTGATCTTTACCATACATGTCTGGCACTGTTCGAGCGGTTTTATGCCGGCAAAACGGTTCGGAAAATTTCCGTCTCTTTGTCCAATATTCAAGATGACACCAATATGCAGCTTGATCTTTTTCGCCCCGATCAGGAAAAGAAGCGGCAGCTCGGGTATGTGATGGACGGCATCAGAGAACGGTACGGCTCAACAGCGCTTTTGCGGGCCGTTTCCTACACAAACGCCGGGACGGCCCGTCTGCGGTCAAAATTGGTCGGAGGCCATCAGGCATAGAAAGGAGAATCATTTATGCTTCGCGACAGAGGCAGTATCAAATGGGTTTCCATGATGCTGCCTGAGCACGTGGAATTGCTCAGGGAATATCATGAAAGCTTTCAAAAAATCAAAAAACCGATCCTGGATGAACAAAAATATGAAGAATTCAATGAAATCATTTGTGAAGCGATGGCAGAAAACAGGTTTTTGCAATTTGCTTATTACCGGCAGGGGGAAGTGAAAACGCTCGCCGGCCGGATTCACTATGCTGACGCTCTGAAAAGGGAGCTGCGGATCGTAAGCCGGGCGGATGAAATTTGCATTTTAAAGATAGAGGATATCATTGAGATTGAATACGATTGTCGTTTATAATGGAATCAGTATTCGGAGGTGGATAAAATGGTAAATGACATTCATTTGCCGACTGCAGCGTCTCATGCAAAGCCTGTTATCTTGAAAGGCGATACTTTGCATGAGGCGGGGTTATAAACAAATCGCCTGACAGAGCAAGGTATCATTTCTGATCATCCGGCTTTGCACCTTATTTTAAAATATAGATCTATAAATAAGGAGCTGGCAGAAATGAAGACACCTTTTATCAGAAATGACCAATATAATTTTATTAAGTTTCAAACGGACAGCCTCGTCCAGGGACATGCGAACATCAATGACGAAAACGTCCTTGACGCTTTGAAGTGCAATGCGCTGGATCAAGTGTTCAACCTGTTTCCTGATCTCAGCAGCGATCAAAAGTCTTTGCTGGAGAAGCTGGCAGAAGTGGAAGACAGCGGTGAAGCGGTGCGCTTTTTAGCTGAATTAAAACTTCATGTGATTCCATTTCAGAATGTAACGGTAAAGACTGCTAAAAAGCTGTTCTCTAAAGTGAAAAAACTAAAGACGCCCGAATTTGAGCAGATGGATTTCAGCGGATATTCCTACCTGGGATGGAACGATGCAGGATCAGGCAGGAAATACATGATTGTGGACGTCGGCGGAAAGCTGACCGGAATCCACGGCACCATCAAATCCAGCAATAAAAAAGGAATCTGCTCGATATGCAACAGGACCGAAGAGATCGGACTGTTCATGGCCCGCGTGAAAAGCGGGAAAGAAACCTATACGGACAGAGGCAATTACATTTGCTGTGACAGTGAAAAATGCAATCAAAATTTGATGACGCTGGATCATCTGAACCATTTCGTCGCACAATTAACGAAAGAATAAACGTAAACACCCCGGCTAAAGCTTAGCCGGGGTGTTTTAATGATTTCGGTCTTTGGCCTGCCTCTCTCGCAGCACTGCGCTCTCCGAAAAGCCGGGTGGTCAGCCCGGGAACAGCCATGCATAAGAATACGGAACGCCCAAGGCTGAATAAAAGAAAAGCGAGCCACAGCCCATGGTTTCCGAAAGCGGGGACAGCGGTAAAAAAGGCGGCCAGGAAGACGAGAACAGCCAAAAACATTGAATTTCTGACCGGGCCTATTTCGGTGGCGCCTGTGAAAATCCCGTAAAAAACGAGTCCGAAACTTGCGGCCAAAGGAAAGAGAGCGATCCAAACATCGTAAGTTTTCGCTGCTTCCAGAACGCTTTCAAGCGGTGTAAACAATGGAAGGATCGCATTTCTCAAGAGAAAGTAGCCGACTGAAAGCAGCGCGGCCGAGATCAGCGACCACTGGATCGAAAGGGAAAGCGTACGGGAATAGAGATCCCGATCCATTCTTCCAACGGCTTTCCCGGCAAAGATGCTCGATGCATTGGCAAACCCGTCAAAAACATAAGCCATCAAATAATGAATTTGAATCAAGATCGCATTTGCGGCTAAAATTTCAGCGCCGAAGCCGGCTCCTTTAGCCGTAAATAAATTGAAAACCGTCAAAAGGCACAATGTCCGAATCAATAGATCTCGGTTGACAACCATCATTTTTTTAAACGGTTTCGGGTCGAATAAAAGCTTGACGGACGGCAGCTTAAACGGCATGGCGGCATTCGTTTTCACAAGCCAGCAGCCGATCAGGCAGCCCGTCACATCCGAAATCAAAGTGGCTAGAGCGATGCCGTATACTTCCATGTGAAAGACGTAGACAAAAACGATGTCAAGCACGATATTCAAGACGTTCATCGAAATCTGCAAAAGCAATGTCACTTTGATTAGAGACATTCCCATCAGCCAGCCGAGAATGCAATAGCTGATTAAAGCAAATGGAGCTCCCCAAATCCTCAGCGAAAAATACTGCGAGGCGAATTCAGCGGTATGGCGGTCGGGCTGTATGAGCGTCAGCGCTGCGTATTCAAGCGGTTTTTGCAAGATGATGAACATCAGTCCGGCAAACAGCGCGATGAAAACGGGCCGGGCAAGGGCCAAAACGCTCTCTGATCTGTTTTGGGAGCCGAGTGCGGCCAGATCGTGGGAAATAAATAAATAAGAAAGGCCCATAGCATCCTGCAAATCTTTGAGAAGATCCAGGATCTTCGCCTGACTGGTGACATCCAGGCTTGCTGTAGGCTCATCAAAGATGATTAAAGACGGATGAGTGCTGATGGCTCTGGCGATCAAGGCCCGCTGGCGCTGCCCGCCGCTTAATTCGTGCGGATAGCGGTCAAGGAGGCGCGAGGGAAGGCCGACCATTGAGAACAGACGCTCAGCCGTCAGACGGCGGCTGCCTCGGAAGTCCCTTAAAAATGACGGCATGTCTTGTTTGGAAACATCAAGCGGCTCCATAACTGAATCGATAATATTGAGCTTTGGATTGAATGATGCAGCTGGATTTTGGAAAACAGCCTGCAGTTTTCGACGCAGTCTCCGGGTCTCTTTTTTGTTTATGCCGGTAAGCGGATGTTGATGAAGCCTAATCTCTCCGTGATCGATTTTTTCGAGCAGCAAAAGGCAGCGTGCGAGGGTGCTTTTCCCGCTGCCGCTCTCGCCGGCGAGCCCGAGGCATTCGCCTTTTCGAATGGAGAATGATACGTTGTCAACCGCTTTGTGGCCGCAAGCGTAATGTTTTGTCAGATTGCTGACAAAAAGAACGGTCTCTGCAGAATGGGTCATCACGCACCTCCTGTTCCCGCCAGCACCGCTTCCTTTGTTTCAGGCGGGGCTGCCGTCAGCCTTGGCGGAGGATTTTTCAGCGGCGGGATGGCCGCGAATAAACACCTCGTATATTCATGTGCCGGCTGTCTAATTAAATCAGCGGTTAAGCCGCTTTCGACGATTTCTCCGTTTTGCATGACGGCGGTTTGATCGGCGTATCTTTTGACAAGCCGCAGGTCATGAGTGATAAAAAGGATGGCGCAGTTTGTTTTGGCGCGCATCGCGGCGAGCTGTTGCAAGACGTCCGCGGCCGTGATGCTGTCTAAAGCCGTCGTCGGTTCGTCTGCGATGAGAAGCTTGGGGCGGAGCACCATCGCTTGAGCAATCGCGGCCCTTTGCAGCTGCCCTCCGCTCAATTGAAACGGGTAGCTTTCATATACTCTGTTTTCCGGCAGAGAAACCTCCCGAAAAGCATGGAGAATCGCTTCTCTTCGCTTATTCTTAGACCAACCTGTATGCGTTTTGACCATTTCGTCAATTTGTTTGCCGATCCGTATAAAAGGGGTGAATGCTCCGTGACAGTCCTGAAAAATACAGGCGATATCCTTTCCGCGCACGCGTCGGAGTGCTTTGCGTCCGGCTTGAAGCATCTGTTGGCCTTCAAATATCACGTCTCCGCCGGTCACCGTTAGTCCGTCCGGAAGCAGCCCGGCTATGGCCGAAGCGGTCAGGCTCTTTCCGCTGCCGCTTTCCCCGAGCAGCGCGAACCATTCCCCTTCATGAATCGAGAAGGAGGCATTTTTGACAATGGTGTGCTGCCGGGAGCTGATTGATAAGTCCTCAATGGATAACATCGGCATGCTAAGAAACTCCTTTCTTGTGTTTGACGTCAAACCTGTCCCTTAAACGATCACCGTACAGGTTGGACAACAGAACGATGAACATGATCGCAAGACCGGGAATCACCATAAGCTGAGGCGCATGCAAGAAGTAATGTTTTCCGTCGTTCAGCATGGCGCCCCATTCCGGGTATGGAGGCTGAGCACCCAGGCCGATATAGGACAGGGCAGCAATCATTAACACCGTTTTTCCGATATCAAGTGTCGCAAGTACGGAAAGGTTGCCGAGAACATGGGGCAGCAGGTGCTTTTTTAAAATCGCCCCGGAGCTTAAACCGGTAAGCTCGGCCAAGGCGATGTAATCTTTTTGTTTTTCCGAAAAAACCGTGCTGCGGACCAGCCTTGCATAGCCGACCCATTTGACAGCGACGACGGCCAATATTAAGTTCATCAGCCCCGGACCAAGCAAACCGCTTAAAACAATCGCGACAATATAGTCCGGAAAAGCCATAACCGCGTCAACAATTCTCATCATCATCCGGTCCAGCCGTCTGCCGAAAAACCCGGAGACAAGCCCGACAGGAACACCTATGAAAACGGAAATCAGAATCGCGCCCAAGGCGGTGCCGACCGTCGCTTTCGCACCGGCGACCATCCGGGAAAATATATCTCTGCCCAAATGGTCGGTTCCGAGCCAATGCTGCATACTGATCGGCTGAAGACGGTTGGCCATATCTGTGCGGAGCGGATCGAACGGCAAAAAGAAGGGGACGGTGAACAGCGCCGCGGAAAACAGCAGCACAAACCATAGTCCTGTTTTAGATCGAAATACGTTTTTTCTCATCGGCGACCAGCCTCCTTTAAGCGAATTTCCGGATTGAGGTACCGATAAGAGAGGTCGACTAAAAGATTGATCAGGACAACCGCGATCCCCATGAAAAGAATGTACCCCTGAATGATCGGATAATCACGCTGAACGATGGCATCAACGACAAGCTTGCCGACGCCGGGATATGCAAACAGGACTTCAATAATCACCGTGCCGCCGAGCAGGCTGCCGAGGCTGACCCCGAATATCGTGATGACAGGGACAAGACAATGGCGAAACGCGTGAAAGAAGAAAATTCTCGCCTCGCTGATGCCGCGTGCCCTGGCAGATCTGATGAAATCCTGACCAAGGCTTTCGATCAGGCTTGACCGTACAAGGCGGACATAAACGCCCGACATCGCGATCCCAAGCGTGAGAGAGGGGAGAATCAAATGTTTAAACGTTCCGGCTCCCATCGACGGCAGCCAATTCAGCCTGACGGAAAAGAGATCGATCAGTATCAATCCGAGCCAAAAGCTCGGGAGCGCGGCTCCCACTAAAGCGAGCAAGCGGCTGAGATGATCGATCCACCGATCCCGGTATAAAGCGGAAAGCGTTCCGACCGGCACGGCAATCAGCAGCATAACGAGAAGCGATGCGCCGGTTAGAAGCAATGTCGCCGGGAATTTCCGGCTGAGCTCGTCGATGACGGGTTCGTGTGTTGTATAGGATTTTCCCAAATCAAATTGGAAAAAGCGCTTGAACCAGTTCCAATATTGAATATAAACCGGTTTGTCCAAACCGAGCTCCTCTCTGAATGCCTCGATCTGCTCGTCCGTTACCGCAACATCATCTACGCGAAGCATCTGTTTCACCGGATCACCGGGAGCCGCTTTCATAAACACAAAGCTGATAAATGAAAGCAGGAATAAGAACAGGACCAGTTCAAACAGCCGCTTGGCGATCTGCTTCATTTCGTTTTCACATCCAAATCTTTCGTCAGCATATAATACTCACTTTTGCTCGTTTCCCAATTTAATACACCGTCTCGGTAGGCTGTGATGTTTTCGGGAGTCACGATAAAAGAGTTCAATGTCTCCTTCTCGATCAATTCAGCTGCTTTTTTGGCAAGTCGGTTCCGCTTCTCTTTGTCGATCGTGCGGTTGAATTCCTTAATCCATTTGATCAAGGTTTGATTTTCGATGCCGCTGTAGTTTAAAGCGCCGTTCGGCATATAGGCGGTGTTCAGCAAATAGCTGGCATCGCCTCTTGGCGCGGTCATTGAGCTGTATGTCGCTAAATCCCAGTCATCGTTTTTCGCCAAATATTCATCAATATTTTCGACTTGCTGAATCTTAATCGAAATGCCCAATTCCTTCGCATTTGATTCAAGAATTTGCGCGATTAAAGGCAATTCCGGACGAGACTGATAGGTTAGCAGTGTAAAAGACAAGGCTTTTCCGTCCTTTACGGCTTTACCGTTTTCAAGCTCGTAGCCGGCTTTTTTCAGCTCAGCTTTTGCAGCCTGAAGTCCGCTCGGCTTTTGAACCGTATCGGAGGAAAATGGGAAATCGGCTAGGAAGGGGCCGTCTGCCGGCTGAGCATGTCCGTTCAAAATGCTTTCAGCGATTTCTTTGCGGTTCAGTAGTGCGTCGAAGGCGCGGCGCAGGTGGCGGTCAGCAAGATGATCCTTCTTTGTATTGTAAAGAATCTGGTGAACGCGCAAGCTCGGTACCGAATCAACGGTAATCGACGAATCTTTTTGAATTTGGTCAATATCCTCAACGCTCGGTCTGTAAATGATATCGGCATCTTTTGATTGGAGAGCCATGACGCGGGCGTTTGCGTCTTCATTAAACGAGAATGTGACGTGCTTCAGCTTCGGCTTGCCGTCCCAATAATCGTCATACCGTTCTAACTCTATTTTATGGCCGGCCTCAAAAGAGGAAACTTGGAAAGGTCCCGTTCCGACGGGCTGTTGAGAAATGTTTGCTGCGCTGACGTCAATGATCGATGTGTTTGGATGAACCAATTCTGAAGGGAATTCGGGAAACGGCTCCTTCGTTGTAATCGTCAATGTTTGTCCTTCAGCCTTTATTTCCTTGATTTTTAGGGCGTTCTTCATGGCTTTACTCTCGCGCATCGTCCGTTCTAAAGACGCTTTTACCGCTTTGGCATCCGCTTTTTTACCATTTTGAAACGTCAGATTGTCTTTAAGGGTGAAGACCCAAGTTTGTCCGTCTTTGCTTTTCCAATCTTTGGCAATCCACGGTTCGATGGAAAGGTCCGCACTGATTTTGACGAGTGTTTCACTGATGCCGGCGCGGATAGCCGTATAATTGACATCAAGATTCGGGTCAAGGGTTTGACTCGGAATATTGAAAAGAAAGGTGAGTTTCTTCTCTTCCCCTTTCGCTGAGCCAGCGCCTCCGGCGGAGCAGGAAGCGAGAATGAAGAGAAAAATAATCGGTATGATCATGCGTTTTGCTATGTAAGCCATAAGTTATACCTCCAAGTAGTAATGATTTCGATTTACCTCATAATCATAGGGGATATTCTCATTGTTGTAAACAGGAATATTTGCCTTTATATGACGAAAGTACGAAGACACATTTTTCGGATCCCGTCCGGCTTTTCCATATAAAATAGGTCTGTAAAAAAGAAAGCCCGAATAATTTGAATCAAGGGAGTTAATGGAACGATTTACAGAGGAAAAAAATATGCTGTTAATAAGATGTTCAAACAGCAAGTGAAAGGAGCCAAAAAGTGATGATGATTACAGTAAAAATACGCCATACTGCTGAAACCGAAGGCACAGACATAGGTGACTTCACTCCTGCTGAACTCGAAAGCATCGTCCAGACGATCAGAAAATACGGAGCTTGGCTTTCACCTGATGCCGACACAGATGATTATAAATTTACATTCCAAGACGCTAAATACAATCTCGAACAAAGAGTCTTTGAAATCATAGTGGAGTAATCACATATCGAGGGGGTTGACGGACACTGAATGAACGGTCGGAATAGGCGTTTATTTAGAGTCCTTTTTATTTTGGCAAGAGGGGTGACAATTCCGATCAATGAGGAGCCTTGAAGAAGTTAAGCTCTTCAAGGCTCCTTCAATCTTATTTCCCGCTGGCGGTCAGCCCGTCTTTAATCAAGGCATTTACTTTGCTGCTGAACAAAAGACCGACATGGCTTACGCCTGAGATTTGCACATTGTTTGCACCATCAAGTTTGGAGAGGCTGTTTAAGACGATATAGTCGCTTGTGCTGTAAATCGAAGTGTATGAGATTTTGTCATTCTGAGGCGCCGTGTTTGTAACGAGACGATTAGCGCCCCCAAGGGTGACGACATGTCCGACTTTATCCGCACCATCCAGATTTTTAATATAATAGAGCGTATTGGCCCCGCCCATGCTGTGGGCGACAATATCGACTTTTGATGCTCCTGTTTGATTCAGCACACGCTTGATGTATTCGGATAATCTCGGAGCATTGTTTATATTATTTCCCGTTTTATCGATAAAGTTGATGGCGTAAAGCTCACTGCTTGTCCAGCCTTGAGATTGTAAATACGATTTAATGCCGATGAAGTTATAATCGGCTCCGCCGATGCCGTGGACCATGACGACCGGATTGTGGGAAGCGGCGGAAGCTGCTGAAGGCCGGAACGAAAATACGGACACAACAGACAGCATGCAAATCAATAGAATAGATAAAAATGAATGACGACGCATAGTTTTTCCTCCTAAAAAAGTAATAAGTTCACAACAACGACAATTCTATAAAACGAAAATATGAAAACGAAGTGTAATTTTATCTATTTTTCATACCCGAAAAAAGAGCAGTATATGAAACGTTTTTTTACCGCTGCGCGCCGGTTCTCTTATAGGGTAAGGAGAGTGAAGCTTTTCTGGGAGAAAGCAAATCGGTTTGTGCTGTTGAATTGGAACTAAGGAATTTTTCCTATTAATCTACTGACGTACGTATTAAAATGGTAAATTAGGATCGGGAAACGGTATAATAAGGAAGCATATCCAATACTGCAGAACACTTTGGCGGATGGTCAGGTACAATGTTGAAAAGAGCGGGTGGATCTTGATGAAAACATGGGCTTTGAAGCTTCTCTCTCATGTGCAGCGTGTGCCGGCTGCAAAGCGGTCCGCTGCATGTCAACAATGTGCCGATTGGTTATCACCAGGGATTTTCGATGGAAAAAAGTGTCCAAGGTTTTCGAATGATGGCAGAACGGATCAGGAGTAAGTTCTGGTTATCAAAGAGCTGTGAATCAAAGGGGGATGAATATGATTTCAAAAACGCCGGAGCCGCCGTATTACGCGGTGATTTTCACATCGGTCAGAACGAATGGGGATAACGGCTACAAAGAGACGGCTGAGAACATGCTAAAGCTTGCCGCAGAACAGCCCGGCTTTTTAGGAGCAGAAAGCGCAAGGGACATGAACGGAAAGGGAATAACGGTCTCCTATTGGGAAAGCCTTGAAGCGATTGAAAAATGGAAGTTTCACGGCGAACACCGGCAGGCGAAGGAAAAAGCCCGAACAGAATGGTACTCTGACTTTGCCGTACGGATTGCAAAAGTTGAAGACGCCAGAATTTCGGAGCGTTCCGGCCGGCCCCCGTCAGATGGCACCAGCGGGGAGGAAATGCAATGATTCAATTGTTAAACCAAAAAGATCCGCATACAGCCCGCAGCATTGTAAATGTTCAAAGGCCGGCTTATGAAAGAGAAGCGGAGATCATTCAATTTCAGGGCATTCCGCAGCTGAATGAAACGGTTTTTGATGTAATGGATTCACGAGAAACTTTCATCGGCTCGTTTGAGGGGGAAGAATTAGCCGGAATCGCTTCCTTCATACATACAGCTGAAAAGCTGACGATCTGCAGGCTGGCCGTTCATCCGGTCCATTTTCGAAAGGGGATTGCAATGGCGCTGCTTCGTTATATATTGATGGTGAAGGAAGCCGAATCGTTTGAAGTGACGACGGGTGCGGGGAATGAGCCGGCAAAAGCGCTGTATCGGAAATTGGGGTTTTCTGAAATTGAACAGTATGAACCTGAAAAAGGGGTTGTTCTTTCAAGGCTTACGCTGCAAGCACCGAGAAAGGTTAAAGTCGTCTCCTATAAAGAAGAATGGAAGGGCGAATTTTTCAAGGAAAAAAAGCAGCTTGAAGCGCTTTTCCGGAATGAAGTCTTGCATATTCACCACATCGGAAGCACGTCAATTCCGGGAATGAGCGCCAAGCCTATCATTGACATACTGATCGAAGTGAAAGATCTCGGCTCCGCCGCCGGCTTCGAAAAGGGGATGAAAATGCTCGGCTATGAACCGAAGGGGGAAAACGGAATTCCGGGAAGAAGATTCTATCAAAAAGGGAGACGGAAGCGTACACACCATGTCCATCTGTATGAAAGCGGGCATCCCGATATCAGACGGCATCTCGCGTTTCGGGATTATTTAATCTCCCATCCGGAGCGGGCCGAAGAATATGCTGCACTGAAGATGAAGCTGGCGGAGATGTTTCCGCTTGACATAGCAGGCTATATTGACGGCAAAAGCGGCTGGATAAAAGAGACTGAGCGCTTGGCTGAACAATGGGAAAAGGCGGAGGAGGACAGATAAAGCCCCCCTCCTGCTTCAAGCTCTGACACAAGAGTCGAACATTCCTTTATGGCTTCCGTCACAGTAAGGCATTTTCAGCGATTTTCCGCATCTGCACAGCGAAAAAGCCGGTTTTTCAGGGAAAGGATTTCCTTCCATGTCGATCAGTTCGACGTCTCCCGTGACCCGGAAACCGCCGTTGTCCATCACTTTAATCTGCACTTTTTTGGACATCATTCCACCTCCGAATCCCTTCATATTTATGCCTGACAGCCGGAAACGATGCGCTTTTTCCCGACCCGTGGTACAATGTCCGTAAACATAACAAAGAAGGATGATATCATGCAGCTTGAAATCACTGCTCAGGCAAGACAAGCCATTCAACGGGCAACAGAGCCTTATCCTGATAAAAAGATCCAGCTCCGCTATGATTCCGAGGGATGCGGATGCGCGGTCAGCGGTGTGCCGGTCTTGTGGCTGACGGACGAATTATCGGGAAGTTGCGAGCCCCTTGAGACAAACGGGCTTCCGATTTATATTCAGTCATCGCAAAAAGTCTTTTTTGATGAAGCGATGACCATCGACTATTATGAGAAAGCGGGTGCGTTGATGCTGAAGAGTCCGGCACAGGTGCTTTCTCCCAGAATGAGTATTTTAGTGAAATAGGGTGGCGTTCGATTTGAATCAAAAGGTAAAATCTTTAAAGCAAACCGCTCAAAATAAAACATGGGCGTCCTTTTTACATCAAAATCATCCGTATACACTCCTTCATTGGTCAATCGGAGGGACAGAGTCCGTCAAAAAGGATGTCTGGCTTCTTCAGGATGAAATGACCTTTGAAACAAAGGAATTTGATACAATTGAGACGGCCATCTCCTGGATCGGCGATCATATGAGCGACATTACAGATATCCTGTAGCACCAAAAGAAGGCGGACGAGACTTATGCTCGTTCGCCTTCTTTGTGCCGGTTTGTGATTTCTTGAAGAAAGTCCCGCACCGTGTTTTTGTAGCTGTTTCTGTTTTGGGTGTAGCTCATTGCGTGCGCTCCTCTTTCAGCAATATAAAGCCGTTTCTTCCCCGGTTTTTTCTCGTAAAGCATTTCGCTTGATTCAGCCGGGATATAGTCGTCGTGCTTGCTGTGAATGAACAGCACCGGTTTTTTGATCTTTCCGACGACGGATAAAGGGGAGACATCACGGATGCGGTAGCCGTCCCGCCATCTCAAAAAGAGGCTGGCGAGCGGCAAAATGAAAGCTCCTGGAAGATGAAAATCTTCTTTCAGCCGGTAAATGAGCTGATCCTCAAATGTGGCAAACGGACAGTCGGCCACATAAAAATCAGCCTCGGCGTCATCCATTCCCGCGTAAAGAAGGGTTGTGACAGCGCCCATCGATTCGCCGTGAATCCCGATCAGCGCTTGTTCGCCGTGTTTTTCCCTCAGCCAATTGACAACCGTTTTCAAATCGTTTTTTTCATAATATCCGTAGCTCGTCGTTTTTCCGCCGCTTGCGCCGTGCCTTCTGTGGTCATATATGACGGCGTTCCAGCCGAGATCCAGAAACAGATTCATATATTTGATTGAATTCAGCAGATTCATCGTCACTCCGTGGCAGATAATCACGGTGTTTTTCGTTTTGTGCGGGTGCACGTAGTACCCTTTAATATTGTAGCCGTAAGAAGAAGCGAGGGTGATTTCTTCCTTCGGGAGAGCGGCGAAAGCTTTTTCGTCATAATGGCCGTCGGCAGTTTCCCGCTCAATAATGTATTGGTCGGTCCGTTTTTTAATGTACATGATTTGATTCGTAAAATAGATTCCGAGCGCAGCAATGAACAGCAAAACCGCTCCGATAGCAGCCAGCCAAATCAACATTTGTTGTATTCTTCCTTTCTTAAATGCTTCTCTCTTTATCATACCACACAACCATTGAGATTTGCCGAGGGGGGCGGCTCCCAGAGTGACGGCTTGCCTGAACTTTTAGATTCCTGATAAACTATCATCACAAACAGGGAGAACGGAGGACAGGAAATGGGAAAGAAAAAACAAGACCCAAATACCCGGCAGCTGCTGAAAGATGCACTCGCCGACGATTTGAAACATAAGCTTCAGCAAATGAAAAGCGAATTGAAAGAGGAGGACGAGAAAAGAAAAGAGCGTGAGAAAGAACGGCTTATCAAGGAAAGACAGGAAAGGGAAAAAAATAAAAGCTTTGAAGAACTCCTCAACGAAAGCGGACTTGACGACTGGAGGAAGTATAAGTAAAGAAGCACCGTCTGCCAAAGAGACGGTGCTTTCTTATTGAATTCATTCGCGATGCGCAGTGTACACGTCGCGTTTTGTATAAAAGCGGAGCGCTTTGATTTCCTGTTCTGTCAGGCTGCGTCCGCCGACAGATTCAACGTTTTCCCGAAGCTGGGAGAGTTTGCTCGCCCCGGGGATGACCGCGCCGACAGCCGGCTGGGCGAGAATATACTTCAGCGCGGTTTCGGTTGCGGATAAATCAGGCGCTGTTTTTTCAATGTCCGCCTTTGTTTTGATGAGTTCATCGTAGGAATATGATAAATAGCCGCTTTTCTTAATCGATGCGTTTGCATCTGACAGGGGTTTTTCTGTCAGAATCCCTTTTGCCAGAGGTCCTCTTGCAATCACGCTGATTCCATGTTCTTCAAGGAGAGAAAGCCATTCCTCAGGCCGTCTGTCCAACAAGCTGTATTGCATCATGACTGTGACGATGTTTGATTTTTTGACGTATTCCTTTATGACGTTCGGCCGGATCGAGGAAATGCCGTAATGGCGGATGACGCCTTCCTGTTTTAACTCTTCAAAGGCCTCAATCGTTTCGTCGATGTTATCTTCGATCGTTCCGCCATGCAGCTGATAAAGATCGATATAGTCGGTTTGCAGCCGCTTTAAGCTGCGTTTGACGGCTTCTTTTATGTATGCTTTCCGGGGATCCCAGAACCAGCCCGGTTTTCCTTCCTCCCAGCGGTTTCCCGCTTTTGTGGCGAGGATGACATCTTGGCGCCTTGATTTGATCGCTTCACCGACAATTTCTTCGTTGCGTCCAAAATCGTACAGGTCGGCAGTATCCAAGTAATTGATGCCGAGTTCCAAAGCTTCATCCAGAATTGACAGTGCGTGCTTTTTGTCCGTTCCGAGAGACATGCAGCCTAGGCCGACTTCACTCACCTGTAAATCGGAATGTCCGAGCGTCCTTTTTTTCATAAGCCTCACTCCTTTTTTTCTTACTTTGACCGTAATACAAAGGAGCGAAGTTTTCAACCCATCGGCATCGGGATCAGAAGTACAGCTCGACGATGAACATGCTTAGGGCGCAAATCAAACAAACCGCGGCAGGGATGGCCGTGAAAAAAGGCTGCCGCGCCCGGACCAGGTGGGCATGGATGGCTCCTGTCATAAGCAGGGAGAATAACAGCCCCGAACCGACAGCCAGATGCACATTCCAAATTCCGCCGATCATGCCAAGCGCTCCGGCGATTTCGAGACATCCTGTAACAGAAAGAAACCACAGCGGATATTCATAATGGCGCCAATGTTCGACTTGAAAAGGAACGTGCAGCACCTTGATTACGCCTCCGGTCAGCATAAATGCCGCCAGCCCTGCTTTTAAGAAAATAAATGCCACTGTGTTCACTCCGTTTCTGGATGCTGCGGATTTACGAGCATTCCGTGGATCAAAAGATCCGTGATTTGTTTTGCGAGACTTGAGGGGTCCTTTGATCCGTCAAGCAAATAGATATCGGCAAGGTGCTCAATCATGCCTGTCAGACATTCAGCAACGGTCTCCATTTCCAGGTCGGATCGGAAGTAGCCGAGCTCCTGCTCTGCTTTCAAGTTTTCTTTCAAGGCGAGCGTTAAATCTTTTTTCATTTCGCTTGCTTCAGGGCTGAGAAAAAAACCGATGCGAGTCAAATCGGGGTCCTCTGCCAAAAATCGAAATACAGCCTCTACAGCGGCCGTTACCCGTTTTGATACGTGTTTTTTCTCGATTCCTTTCTCTAAACGGAACGATTCGATCAGATTTTTTAAGTTCGCGTGAAAGCCATTGATCAGCTCGTCATAGATGGCGTCCTTGCTTGGGAAATATAGGTAGAAAGAAGGCTGAGTCAGTCCAGCTCTTTTCACAATCGTACTCACTTTTGTCTCATGGAATCCCCGGTTTGCAAATTCGTTTGCAGCGACCTCGAGCAGCCGCTTCCGGCTTTGTTTGCCTTTGCGGCCCTTTTCAATTCCCACATCATCCGCCTCCAAATAATAATACTTGTGAGTAACATTACTCACAAGTATTATTTCATGCAGCCCTTCTTGATGTCAATAAAATTAAGCTTTTGCAGGCGATTTTCTTTTTCAGAAAGCCAATCTTTCACATAGTGATGCGTTCGTCCGTATTCCTTCAGCTTGGCGCGGATTTCCCATGCTTTCCCAGACATGACGATGCGGTCATTCAGGCGGTAGACCTTCATGGCGCGTCCCCCTTTCATGGTGTATGATAAAATGTATGGGATCTAAAGCCAGAGCAGAACTTAGGAGATGATCAAACTGAAGCATTTAGAGGAGAAAACCATATCAAAGGAAAAGCTTTTTTCAGGCAAGGTGATCGATCTTTATCTTGAAGATGTCGAACTGCCGAACGGTAAAACGGGAAAGCGCGAAATCGTGAAGCATCCGGGCGCTGTAGCGGTGCTTGCTTTAACTGATGAAGAAAACATCATCTTAGTTAAGCAGTACAGAAAAGCGCTTGAACGGACGATCGTTGAAATACCGGCGGGCAAGCTTGAAAAAGGGGAGAAACCCGAATATACCGCGCTGCGGGAGCTTGAGGAAGAGACGGGATACACGGCGGCGAAGCTTGAGAAAATCACCGCTTTTTACACATCGCCGGGCTTTGCGGACGAACTGGTGCATCTGTACCTGGCTGAAGAGCTGACGCCGCTTGAAGAAAAGCGCGAACTTGATGAAGACGAATTTGTTGAAGTACTGGAGGTGCCGCTTTCAGGCGCGCTGAAACTGATGGAAACTCAGGACATCTATGATGCGAAAACGGCTTATGCCGTGCAGTATCTGGAGCTGAGAAAGGCCCTGCAAGCAAAAAAATGAAAGAAATATTCGCAGACATGCATATCCATATCGGGCGGACGGAATCAGGCCGGCCCGTTAAGATAACGGCTGCCAGAACGCTAACGCTCGACGAAATTTTGATTGAAGCAAGCGAACATAAAGGGATGGAACTGATCGGCATTATAGATTGTCATTCACCCGAGGTGCTGGCCGAAATTGAAAAAGGGGTGTCTTCAGGGCGTTATACAGAGCTTGAAGACGGCGGAATCAAGTATAAAGATACCGTGCTTTTATGCGGGTCTGAATTGGAAATCAATGATGACAGATGCCGCGGCCCGATTCATGTGCTTGCCTTTATGCCGTCGATCTCCGCAATGAAGCAGTTTTCCGGCTGGCTCTCAGAAAGGGTGACGAATATCCACCTGAGCTCCCAGCGCATCTATGAGACGGGCATCGGTCTTCAGCGGAAGGTGAAAGAGCTCGGCGGCCTGTTCATTCCCGCGCACATTTTTACGCCGCACAAGAGCCTGTACGGAAAAGGAGTCGAATTTTCGCTGAAAGAAGTGTTTGACCCGAGGATGATTGATGCGGTTGAACTCGGGCTGAGCAGCGACACCGATATGGCTTCACACGTATCCGAACTGAATCCTTATGCATTTTTGACCAATTCGGACGCCCATTCTCTTGGAAAAATCGGCAGGGAGTATAATAAGCTGCACATCAAACATGCCAGCTTTCAAGAGTTTTCGCTTGCTTTAAAAGGACAAGAGGGGCGTAGCATTGCCGCGAATTACGGGATGAATCCGCAGCTGGGCAAATATTTTCAAACCGCTTGTGAAACATGCGGCCGTCTGCAGGAGGCAGATGAAACGTTGTGCAAAGCGTGCGGCAGCCGAAAGTTTACAAAAGGCGTCAGCACGCGTCTAATGGAGCTTTATGATCAGGATGAAAGCCCGGTCAAGCGCCCGCCGTACGTTCACCAGGTTCCGCTGCAGCTGATCCCCGGCATCGGCCCGAAAACGATTCAGAAGCTGAAAGAGGCTTTCGGCACTGAAATGAATATACTTCACCGTGTAAAAGAAGGCGATCTAAAAGAAACCATTCGTCCGCAGACGGCAGAGCTCGTGATCAAAGCAAGGAACGGGGATTTAGAGCTGAAAGCCGGAGGCGGCGGAACCTATGGAAAAGTGCAGAGCTAAAGGGGGCTTTAGAGAACAGGGATGGAGTGGAAACTAAAATCGTATGAGGAATTGTCGAAGGAAGAGTTGTATCGCATCATCAAGCTCAGAATAGACGTCTTTATCGTTGAACAAAACTGTCCGTATCACGAGCTTGATCACTTGGATGAGCGGGCGCACCATTTATTTCTGAGCCAAGAAGGAGAGATCGCTGCGTATTGCAGGCTGTTCCCGAGCGGCACAGCATACCCCGAGGCATCAATCGGCCGGGTGATCGTCCGCAAAGAAGACAGGGGAAAGGGATATGCGCAGGCGCTTCTTGATAAAGCGATCCGCTTTTTGGAAGGCGAGTGGGAAGAGACAAAGGTCAAGATCAGCGCCCAGAATCATTTGCGTTCCTTTTACGGCTCCTTCGGATTTAAAGCAATCTCAGACGTCTATATGGAGGACGGCATTCCGCATGTGGATATGGTCAGAACGGAAGAAACCGTATGACTTGCGTTTAGAACCCCGCCTTTCTATAATAGTGAGGTAAAAATTTGACAGGAGAGTGGGGAACATGGCCAAAAGCAAGGCAAGGAAAAAGCGCGAGCACATGTTGAGAAACACAGGCAGAGATGCCGCCGCATCAAGAGGCAAGGCGCCGGACTTCGGCACGCACGTCAGAAAAACGAAAAGCAGGCGGGAAGAGCTTGCAAAGCTGCATATGAAACATAAACGAAAGAACCCTTATGATTTGCTTCATGAAGATCATAAGGGTTCTTTTTTTAGAAGATGCGCGAATAAATGCATGTGTCCCGATATTCGCTCAAATCGTTCGAAAGGTCATCGCTTTGTAAAACGGCTTCAAGCTCGAAACCGAGGCGCTCCGCCATTTTTCTGCTTTTCGTGTTCATGCTGTCACAACATATCTCAAGCCGCTTGGCTCTGACGTGTCTTCTCGCGAAATCAATGAGACCGTTAAGCGCTTCTGTCATGTACCCTTGTCCGGAAAATTCGGAACTGCGCCAATAGCCGATTTCAAACCGTTTCGCTTTCCAGTCCATGCGGTGAAGACCGGTGCTGCCGACGAATTTTCCCGTTTCTTTATGGAAAATATGCATCCGCAAATCGTTGCGCAAAATAAAATCGGCCTGTGCCCGCCTGACGTTGATTTCTACACGCTCTTCCTCGGGGATCTCCCTTGCAAACGGCATCCACGGCTTTAGTTCTGAAAACGAAGCTGCAATAGCATCATATACTGCCTTGCCGTCACCGGCGCGCGGTGCTCTGATCAGCAGGCGCTCTGTTTCGAAGCTGTCCGGAAAATCGAGCAGTATCGGATTCATAAAGTATTCCTCCCGCAGGTGTTTTTCATGAAATGTTGCCACCGCAGGCGACGTGATCCAAAAGGCCTGTCCGTCGAACTCGGCGCCCGTTTGCATCATTGCTCTCCATCGACCAGTGGAAAATTTTTGATAATATGAGTCTATCATAAGCTGCCTTTGAAAAAAAGAGGTAAGAAGAAAAGGCATTTTTCACTAGCGAAAAATCCTTTTTCGATATTACCCGCTTATTTTTCTTCCGCCGCCTTCGTATTGAGCCGTTTCATTTGAAATGGCAGCCGGCGGATGGATGCGCATTAAAAAGATATAGGCGAAGGCAGCGATCAGCACGCCCGAAAACCAGGAGATGTCATAAAGCGGCTTCATGGCGGGGATGTAAGAGCCGATGAGAGATATAAGCGCTCCGAGAGCTACCGCAGCAAAAGCCCTGTAATTATAGCCTTTATAATACATATACTGTCCTTTTGCGGAATAGAGATCTTCGAGGCAGAGGGTGCGCTTCCGGATGATGAAATAATCGGCGAGCATAACGCCTGCGACCGGGCCCAATATTCCGCCGATCGTGCCGAGAAACGAAAACACACTCGCTTCATTCTCCATCAGCTTCCATGGAAAAGTGAACAGGGCCAAAACTGCTGTCAAATAGCTGCCTCGCTTGAAATCGATGTATTTCGGCAAAAAATTGGCCAGATCATAGGCAGGCGAGACAATATTTGCCGCAACGTTTACCGAAATGGCGGCGATGCAAAGCGTAATGACCGAAAGAGCGATCACGTACGGATTGTCAAAATGGGCGAGAATATCGACCACGTCCCAAATCGGCTCCCCGAAGGCAGCCTGTGAGCCGGAGGTGACGGTGATGCTTGCAGAACGAATGTGCCCGGCAAACCGTAAAACTGTCCTCTGATTTGTTCTTTTTGGGAGGCTGCAAACCTCGTAAAATCGGGAATGTTCAAAATGAGCGTCGCCCAAATGCCGATAATCCCCGTCACACCGGCAAGAAATGGCCAAATTAATTCGCTGAATGTCTGAAATTTTCCCGGCTGCGAATAAATCGGACCGAGCCCCCCTGCAATATCGACCGCCCACCACACCATCCCGCCAAAGACGAGATAAACGAGCGGGCCGGCCCAGACTTCAAACCTTCTAATCGACTCCATTCCGTGATGGAGGACGAGAAGATGAATCCCCCAAAAGAAAACAAATGACAAAAGACCCGGTAAATGCAAACCAAATAAGTTCCAGTCGCCGCCGATGTCTTTCCAGCCGCTCCATACGTTTAAGATCAGGATGTTGATCGCCGTGCTTCCCGCAAACGCTTGAATGCCGAACCACATAATCGCTACGAAACCTCTGAGGAGCGCCGGTATATTAGCCCCGTAGATCCCGAAAGAAGACCTAATTAATACTGGAAAAGGCACGCCGTATTTTGCGCCGGCATGTCCATTCAACGCGAGGGCCGCGTAGAGAACAATCGAAGCGACGGCGATAATCCCAAGCACTTGCCACGGAGAAAGTCCGATCGCAATCAGTCCGCCAACCGTTGCATAAGTCGGGATGTTATGGATGCAGCCCATCCAGATCGATGCGAAATTAACCGCTTTCCATGTGCGTTCCTCCGGCTTCAGAGGCTGCAAGTCGCTGTTTGAGAGCGTGAGGTCTGTTTGAATTTTTTCTTGATGGACAGGTTTCATGTAATCCCTCCGGATTTTTTAAGGAAAAATATAACTCATTATCCTGAAAAATTCATTAGATAAACTAAACAAATGTTTCAAGGCGTTTGTTGAGGTTGACTAAACGAGCCGTTTGAAACAGCTATAAAAATATTGATTTTTATGAAACAGTTGTCTATCTCGATCATAGGATAAAAGACCAGGTTGAAATGTTTCTCCGCATCATAATGAAAGCGTTTTCTTTGCGGCGGAGGAAAAGATGAATCCAAAGGGGGTCAATTGATAATGAAGAAAATTTTATTGGTTTGTGCGGCCGGCATGTCAACGAGCCTGCTTGTCAGCAGAATGAAAAAGCATGCAGAGGCGCTGAACGAAGAGGTCGACATCATTGCTCTGCCTGTATCCGAAGCGGGGACTGCCGCGTCAAGCGCGGACGTCGTATTGTTGGGGCCGCAAGTCAGGTACCAAAAGTCACAGGTTGAGGCGAGCGCAGGAGACACGCCGGTCCAGGTGATCGACATGCGAGACTACGGCACCATGAACGGCGAAGCTGTGCTGCAAAAAGCGCTGCAGCTGATGAAATAAAAAAGGAGGGGAGATAGGGATGAGCGGGTTTATGGAGAAGTTTGAGCGGAACGTGGAGCGGTTTTTGGTTCCCGTTGCTGCAAAATTGAATTCACAGCGCCATATATGTGCGATCAGAGATGCTTTTATTCTATCATTTCCGATTATTATGGCAGGATCGATTATCATTTTATTGAATTTTGCCATTTTATCTCCGGACGGGTTTATCGCCAAAATTTTATTTCTTGAAAAGATATTTCCGAACTTGGCTGATTACCAGTCGGTCTTTACGCCCGTACTGCGGGGGTCGCTCGATATTATGTCCATATTTGTCGTGTTTCTCGTCGCCCGCAATTTAGCCATCTCAATGAAAGCGGATGAACTGCTTGCCGGATTAACGGCTGTATCCTGTTATTTTATCATTTATTCACCGTACCGCCTGATCGAAAACGAGAGCTTTTTAACGACGAAATGGCTCGGCGCCCAAGGACTGTTCGTCGCCTTAATCATCGGAATCATCGTCGGTGAAGTGTTCAGCAGGCTATCAAATGCCAAGCGACTGCAAATTCATATGCCTCCGCAGGTGCCGCCTGCGGTCGCCCGGACATTTAAAGTGCTGTTTCCGATCATCTTCATTACGATTGGTTTTGCGATATTAAGCTTTGCGCTGATGTCCCTGTCGAAAAACGGTCTGCATGAATTGGTGTATACTGTGCTGCAGGCGCCGTTGAGAGAGATGGGAACGAATATTTTCACCGTTGTTTTTCTTGGAATCGTCGCCAACTTTTTATGGCTGTTCGGCATTCACGGTCCGAATACGATTGCGGCGATCAGAGAAACGATTTTTGCAGAAGCAAACCTTGAAAACCTCGGTTTTGCCGCTAAAACAGGCTCTGCATGGAACGCTCCGTTTCCTGAAACATGGGCGCTGAATGACGCCTTTGCGAACTACGGGGGATCAGGCATGACGCTGGGGCTTTTGATCGCGATATTCATCGCTTCAAAGCGGCGGGATTATAAAGATATCGGCAAGCTTTCGATCGGGCCGGGAATATTTAATATCAATGAACCTGTCATTTTCGGACTTCCGGTCGTGCTCAATCCAATCTTCATGATTCCCTTTATTATCGTTCCGGCAGTCAATACTGTCATCGGCTATTTGTTCATCAAGTTTCAGCTGATTCCGCCGATCGCATACGCTGTTCCGTGGACAACGCCAGGGCCGTTGATTCCGTTTCTCGGGACCGGAGGAAACTGGCTTGCGCTCGGCGTCGGCTTTCTCTGCCTCGCCATTTCAACGATGATTTATCTGCCGTTTGTGATGGCTGCCAACAAGACTGTGAATACGGACAGGGAGCATTCCGCGGAAAACAGGAAGGAATCATAACTTTAGACGGGGCGCCTTTTACGGGCGCCCGTCTTTTTTTAAAAAAAGTCATGCGGCTCTCTTTTCTCTCATACAATCTATTAAAATCAAAAGCACGTCTGGGAGGAAGATACATGCGGAAGCCCACAATCAAAGAGCTCATCTTTCAACATATGAAGGACCATCTGTCGATCTATTTATTTGTTTCTGTGCTGTTCTTAATGGGTGTGATTTTCGGCGCGGTCATCGTCAACAGCATGACGATCGGTCAAAAAGAAGATTTGTTCTACTATTTGAATCAATTTTTTGGACAGCTTTCCGAAGGAAAAGCAGCCAGCTCAAAGGAAATGTTTTTGCAGAGCTTTCTTCATAATATGAAATATTTAGGCTTAATGTGGATTCTCGGGATATCCATCATCGGTCTGCCCGTCATTTTTATCATGGTCTTCTTAAAAGGGATCGTCGTCGGATTTACAGTCGGCTTTTTGGTCAATCAAATGGGAATCAACGGCTTTTTCCTGTCTTTTGTCTCCGTGCTCCCGCAAAATATTCTGCTGATCCCGGCGTACTTGATCATGGGCACCTGCGCCATCGCCTTTTCGATGAGGCTCATCCGCCAGCTTTTTGTTAAACGCAGCCTTGCAGAAGCACCTGTCCATTGGTTTGGCCGCTACGCTTTTGTACTCGTCCTGATTCTCGCAATGTCTCTTATATCCTCTTTCTTTGAAGCATACCTTTCGCCAGTGTTGATGGAAAAGCTGACAGAGTACGTCTTGCCGAAACAGCATTAATTTATAATGATTATTAAAAAATATTCATTTTGTTTCTCAATTTATAATGATTATAGTTGGCTCTCTGCGCTTGTTTTGTTATAATAAGCTAGGTAATGCGGCGTAGGAGGGAAAGTCAATGGAAACACGTATTGATCGGATTAAAAAGCAACTGCATTCTTCCAGCTATAAACTCACCCCTCAGCGCGAGGCTACTGTAAGGGTGCTGCTAGAGAATGAGGAAGACCATTTAAGCGCAGAAGATGTATACCTCCTCGTAAAAGAGAAATCTCCTGAGATTGGTCTTGCGACAGTATATCGGACTCTTGAACTGTTAACTGAATTAAAAGTAGTGGATAAAATCAATTTTGGCGACGGTGTGTCAAGATATGACCTCCGCAAAGAAGGTGCCGCCCATTTCCATCACCACCTGGTTTGTATGGAATGCGGTTCGGTTGTTGAAATTGAAGAAGATTTGCTTGAAGACGTGGAAGAAATCATTGAAAAGGATTGGAAATTTAAAATAAAAGACCACAGGCTGACGTTCCACGGCATCTGTCATGACTGTCAGCAAAAGGAATCGGAATAGCCTAAACCGGAGAGAACCCTTTCAGCCATGAGCGGGTTCTTTTTTGATTCAGACGTATAAAACTTGTCTCATTTGGCATAAGTTTTAGTAATCGAATCAAAAGAAGGGACCTGAAACCGTATGAAAATGCTGAAAACGGCCGCCGATATGATCAAGGTGTTTGTGCTGTTTACCGGTTTTACCGTCTTGTTTTATTATGCTATGATATGGATAAATTCAGAGTATGAAAACTATCATCGGTATGATAAACCTGAAGGAGCAGCCCTCAAGGTCGCCTCGATGGAAGAGGACGAGCAGGGCAGCTGGTTTAACCGGTTAATCTTTTTTTATTTGAACGGGGAGTAGGATAGCGTGAAAGTTCATATTAAAGACTTTATCCACTACGCCGTTGTTGAACGGGGGCTTTCCCACAACACGGTTGTGAGCTATGAACGGGATTTGAACAGCTACGCCGCCTATTTAGAGGAGCAGGAGCAGCTGAGCTCTTTTGACCAGGTGACAAGGCTGCACATCATCCAGTTTTTGAAGCATTTAAAAGACGCCGGAAAATCCGGAAAGACGGTCGCGAGGCATCTCGCTTCCATCCGCAGCTTTCACCAGTTTCTGCTGAGGGAAAAAGTGACGGCCCAGGACCCGTCCGTCCATATTGAATCGCAAAAAACGGAACGGACCCTTCCGAAGGTGCTGTCATTACAGGAAGTCGAAACGCTTTTGGATACGCCGAAGCTGACGGGGCCGTTCGGCTACCGCGATAAAGCAATGCTGGAGTTATTGTATGCGACAGGAATCCGCGTCAGCGAGATGATCGCATTAAAGCTGTCCGATGTCCATTTATCGATGGGCTTTATCCGCTGCTTCGGGAAAGGAAGAAAGGAGCGGATCGTTCCGCTCGGCGAAGCGGCGTCACATGCGGTCGGCGAATATCTGTCAAAAGCGAGGGGCAAGCTTTTGAAAAAAAATACCGAAGACGCCCTGTTTCTGAATCACCACGGCAGACAAATGAGCCGCCAGGGGTTTTGGAAAAATTTAAAGAAAATCGCTTTGGAAGCGGGAATTAATAAAGAGCTGACGCCGCACACGCTGAGGCACTCATTCGCCACACACTTGCTCGAAAACGGAGCCGATCTCCGGGCCGTTCAGGAAATGCTCGGACACGCCGACATTTCGACGACGCAAATTTATACGCACGTGACGAAAACAAGGCTGAAAGATGTGTATAGGCAATACCATCCCCGTGCATAGCCTGAAAGGACAGGCGGTAGCACGGTTTTTCATGTTGAGGGAGTAGCAAATTGCGGGAAGTTTCTCACTATTTCCGTTCGTATTGTCAACTGTTGTGTAAACGGTTTATACTTGGCTAATAGCGGTATTTTGGTTTTTTTATGCCAAGCGTGACAGCCTATAGCTGACAGAAAGAAAAAAAGGAGGCCGACAAATGCCTGCATTTGATTATAACCGCGTATTTTTAATAGTAATGGATTCCGTTGGAATCGGCGAGGCGCCTGATGCCGAAAAATTTAATGACAAAGGCGCAGATACATTGGGCCACATTGCCGAACACATGGGAGGCATCAGCCTGCCGAACATGGCAAAGCTCGGGCTCAGCAACATCCGTGAAATCAAAGGCGTCGAAAAGGCGGAAAAGCCGCTTGCCTATTACGGCAAAATGAAAGAAGCCTCAAACGGAAAAGATACGATGACTGGCCATTGGGAGATTATGGGACTTTACATAGACAAACCTTTCCGGGTGTTTCCCGAAGGTTTTCCGGACGAATTGATCCACGAACTTGAACAGAAATCCGGAAGAAAAGTGATTGGAAACAAGCCTGCATCAGGCACTGCGATTTTGGATGAACTCGGTGCGGAGCATATGGAAACCGGCGCGCTGATCGTCTACACCTCAGCAGACTCCGTTCTGCAGATTGCCGCACACGAAGAAGTCGTGCCTCTCGAGGAATTGTACAAGATCTGCGAGATCGCGCGCGAGCTGACGCTTGACGAGAAATATATGGTCGGACGCGTTATTGCGAGGCCGTTTGTCGGCAAGCCGGGCGAATTTAAACGGACGCCGAACCGCCATGATTATGCGCTGAAGCCGTTTGACAGAACCGTGATGAATGAATTGAAAGATGACAGCTTTGATGTGATTGCGATCGGCAAAATCTCCGATATCTACGACGGCGAGGGCATTACGGAATCGCTCAGAACGAAATCGAATATGGACGGGATGGACAAGCTGGTGCAAACGCTTGACAAAGGTTTTACTGGGATCAGCTTTGTAAACCTCGTGGACTTTGATGCGCTGTTCGGACACCGCCGCGATCCGGAAGGATACGGAAAAGCGCTCGAAGAGTTCGACGCGCGCCTTCCTGAAGTATTTGAAAAGATGCGCGAAGATGATCTGCTCATCATTACCGCCGACCACGGCAATGATCCGGTTCACCATGGCACTGATCATACAAGGGAGTACGTTCCGCTTCTTGTATACAGCAAAAAACACGAAAAGCCTGGGGCGCTTCCGCTCGCAGATACATTCGCGGACATCGGCGCAACGATCGCCGACAACTTTAAAACGAATATGCCAAAGTACGGAAAAAGCTTTTTATCCCTGCTGAAATAGGAGGAAACGACGTGAAACAGATGATTGCAAATGCCGCAGACTATATTAAAAGCAAAACGGAAATCAAACCTGCGGTCGGCCTGATATTGGGATCCGGCCTTGGCGTGCTTGCCGATGAGATAGAAGACGCCGTCCGCATTAAATATGAAGACATCCCGGACTTTCCTGTTTCCACTGTTGAAGGGCATGCCGGACAGCTTGTCATCGGCAGACTTGAAAATGTGCAAGTCGTCGCGATGCAAGGGCGTTTTCATTTTTACGAAGGGTATTCCATGGACAAGGTAACCTTCCCTGTCCGTGTCATGAAAGAGCTGGGGATCGAGACTTTAATCGTGACCAATGCCGCAGGCGGCGTCAATGAATCGTTCCGTCCCGGCGATTTGATGATCATATCCGATCATATCAATTATATGGGAACGAACCCGCTGATCGGTCCAAACGATTCCTCGCTCGGCGTCAGATTCCCGGATATGTCGTCCGCATATGATAAGGAACTGCGCCTCTTGGCGAAAAAAACAGCCGAAGAATTGAACATCAGCGTACAAGAAGGGGTTTACACAGCCGTTACAGGACCTACATACGAAACGCCTGCCGAAGTGCGGTTCCTCAGAACGATCGGATCGGATGCCGTCGGCATGTCGACGGTTCCGGAAGTCATCGTGGCAAAACATGCGGGCCTTCGCGTGCTCGGCATTTCGTGTATATCAAACGCGGCAGCCGGAATCCTCGATCAGCCGCTCTCCCATGATGAAGTGATCGAAGTCACCGAAAAAGTAAAAGCCGACTTCTTGCGGTTTGTTAAAGCGGCAGTCGCCAAAATCGGCTAAAACTACAGCGAAGTTGAAATATGAGCCAGTGCAAGTTCAAATGAGAGCCTGCATTGGCTCTTTCTTTTTGGTCGTTGAGAAATTTTTTCCAACCGATCCGTATAAATCCAACCGGATTGGAAAAAATAGAGAGGATTACGAAATGGAGGTCTGGGTGATGAAACGTCATTTATCCAAATTGCTGATTTTTACGATAATCCTGATGACTGCGCCGTCGGCGCTTGCAAAAGAGAGCGCAAAGAAACCGTCGGAGCTTGCTGATGACGCAAAATCTGCCGTTTTAATCGAGCGGGATACCGGTAAGGTGATGTATGACAAGAACAGCCGTGAAAAGCTTCCTCCGGCCAGCATGACAAAGGTGATGACCATGCTGCTGATCATGGAGGCCCTTGATGAAGGCAAAATCAAAATGAAAGACAAAGTCAGAACAAGCGAGTATGCCGCTTCAATGGGGGGTTCGCAAATTTTTCTAGAGCCCGGTGAAGAAATGACGGTTGAAGATATGCTGAAAGGGATCGCCATCGGATCGGGTAATGATGCCTCTGTTGCAATGGCAGAGCATATTGCGGGGTCTGAAGAGGAATTCGTCAAAAGAATGAATGAAAAAGCTGCTGAGCTCGGCCTCAAGGATACGTCTTTTCAAAATACGACAGGTCTGCCTGAAGAAGGCCATTACAGCACAGCCTATGACATGGCGCTCATGGCGAAAGAGCTTTTAAAATATGAAAACATCACGAAATTTACGGGAACGTATGAAGACTATCTGAGAGAAAACACTGATAAAAAATTCTGGCTCGTCAACACAAACCGCCTCATCAAATTTTATCCAGGAGTTGATGGAGTCAAGACCGGCTTTACAAATGAAGCAAAGTACTGTCTGACAGCTTCAGCGAAAAAAGGAAACATGCGCGTCATCGCTGTCGTTTTTGGAGCCAGCACGCCGAAAGAACGAAATGCCCAAATCACAAAAATGCTTGATTTTGCGTTCAGCCAATATGAAACGCATCCGATGTATAAACGTAACGAAATCATTTCCGATTTGAAGGTCAATAAAGGCCGTGAGCAAAAAATAAACCTTGTCACATCAGAACCGATTTCCCTTTTGACGAAAAAAGGCGAAAATATCGAATCTGTTAAAAAAGAAATCAAACAGAAAGAAGATATCCAGGCCCCTGTCAAAAAAGGCACAGAGCTTGGGACGCTCGTTTTGAAAAAGGATGGAAAGGTGCTCGCTGAAAGTCCTCTTGTCGCTGAAAAAGATATGGACAAAGCGGGGATGTGGACGATGTTCAAGCGGACGATGACCCACTGGACGAAGTGGAGTGAATAATGCCGAACGGTCACTAGTTTTGTCACGGTGAAGGAATTTATAAAGTCTGAAGCGAAACACTCATTATCCGATTTAAACCAAGGAGGAATGAGGATGAGCCTCGGAATCGATATTCACGTCAAAGAATCCGTATTATGCATTCGGTTGACAGGTGAACTCGATCACCATACAGCAGAAACCTTGAGAAAACAAGTCAGTGACCATCTGGAACAAACCGACATTCGCCATATTGTCATGAATCTTGCAGACCTTTCGTTTATGGACAGTTCAGGGCTTGGCGTCGTGCTCGGCAGATATAAGGAGATTAAGCAGCTCGGCGGAGAAATGATCGTCTGCGCCATTTCCCCTGCTGTCAAACGTTTATTTGATATGTCCGGGCTGTTTAAAATCATTCGCCTTGAGCAATCAGAGCAGCGTGCACTTGAAACGTTGGGGGTGGCGTCATGAAAAATGAAATGAACATTCAGTTTACAGCGCTCAGCCAAAATGAATCGTTTGCACGGGTGACAGTCGCTGCTTTTATCGCTCAGCTTGACCCGACGATGGATGAACTGACCGAAATTAAAACGGTCGTATCCGAAGCGGTCACAAACGCGATCATTCACGGTTATGAAAACTCAGGGCAGGGAAACGTATATATTTCCGTCACTCTCGAGGACCATATTGTCTATTTAACGATCCGCGACGAAGGAGTCGGCATCCCTAATCTTGAAGAAGCGCGCCAGCCCCTGTTCACGACAAAGCCTGAACTCGAGCGGTCGGGAATGGGCTTTACGATCATGGAAAATTTCATGGATGATATTTCGATCGACTCCTCACCTGAGATGGGAACCACAATACACTTAACAAAGCACTTATCAAAAAGCAAAGCGCTTTGCAATTAAGGGAGATTTGTTATGGATGTGGAGGTTAAAAAAGAAAACCAGAACACTCAGCTTAAAGACCATGAAGTGAAAGAACTGATTAAAAACAGCCAGAACGGCGATCAAAAAGCAAGGGACCTCCTCATAGAAAAAAACATGCGTCTTGTTTGGTCTGTCGTTCAGCGTTTTTTGAACAGAGGCTATGAGCCTGACGACCTCTTTCAAATCGGCTGCATCGGCCTCTTGAAGTCGGTGGACAAATTCGATCTTTCCTATGACGTTCGGTTTTCCACCTACGCCGTTCCGATGATTATCGGCGAGATTCAGCGGTTTATCAGAGATGACGGAACCGTCAAAGTGAGCCGCTCGCTGAAAGAACTCGGCAACAAAATCCGGCGGGCGAAAGACGAGCTTTCCAAGTCAAACGGCCGGATTCCGACCGTTCAGGAAATCGCCGATTATCTCGAAATCAGTTCAGAAGAGGTCGTGATGGCCCAGGAAGCGGTCCGCTCTCCCTCGTCCATTCATGAAACGGTTTACGAAAACGACGGGGACCCGATTACACTTCTGGACCAAATCGCCGATCAGTCGGAAGAGAAGTGGTTCGATAAAATCGCTTTGAAGGAAGCCATCAAGGATTTGGATGAACGGGAAAAGCTGATTGTTTATTTAAGGTATTACAAAGACAAGACGCAATCTGAAGTTGCCGACCGCCTCGGCATATCCCAGGTGCAAGTCTCGAGGCTTGAGAAAAAGATTTTAAAGCAAATCAAAAACCAGATGGACCATTTTGAAAGCTGAGGCTGCTCATGTTGCAGGCAGCCTCGGATGTCCGATGAAAAACCGGACGCTCTTGGGAGCGTTCCGGTTTTTTTGTGTGGTAATTTATGGTCTTTTGCGCCTTTCTGAATGATAAATGGGATGTACTTCATACTACAACTATAACCATCATATAGGAAGTGACCCAGATGGAACGTCAAGTTTTTATCAGACTCCGCCACCGGCTTGAGGCAGATCCGGATGAATTGATTTTGCTCGGCCATATCGCACAGGTAGCGGGTGACCGCGGATACAAAGAAAAGCTTGAACGGCTGCCTATTTATCAGGTCAGCAAAGCGGATCAAAGCATGGTGGTGCTGGACGTGATGAAGGTGATTGAAGCTGTACATAAATCGTTTCCTGACCTTGATGTCCAAACCGTCGGCGGTTCTGAAACCATCGTGGAGATCCAATATCCGAAAAGGGATCTGTCGCCCGTGCTTTTCATCGCCGTCTGGCTGCTCTTGTTCGTCGGTGCCGGCCTTGCCGTCATGAACTTTCATGAAGATGTCAGCATGAGGGAAGTGCACATCCTGCTTTACGAAATGGTGACGGGCAAGGTGAACCGCTATCCATACCTTTTGCAGGTTCCGTACAGCATCGGTCTTGGCCTCGGCATGATCTTGTTTTTTAATCATTTATTTAAAAAACGGTTTAACGAGGAGCCCAGCCCCCTGGAGGTCGAGATGTTTAAATATCAGCTTGATTTGGACCATTATGTGGCCATGCACGAAAACAAAGAAACGACAAAGGATATTCATGATCATTAGCGTGATATTTATCATCTTTCTCGGACTCGCAGGAGGGGTTGCTGTTGGATCCGGCTTTGTCGCTTTTCTTACCGTGCTTGGCATTATCCCGAGGCTGACTCAGCTGACGAAAACAAAAGGATTTATCCAGGCGTATGAATGGGCTGTCATTTTAGGCGCGGTTTTCGGAGGATGGGAATCGCTGAACATGTCCCGCTTTTTTTTATCCAAATGGCTGCTTGTTCCGATCGGCCTTTTTGCGGGCGTTTTCATTGGAATGCTTGCAGCGGCGCTAACAGAAGTCTTGAACGTGCTGCCGATACTGGCGAAACGCATCGGGATGGGAGACCGGATTTTGATACTTTTAATGGCCATTGTTTTCGGCAAGATTCTCGGATCGATGTTCCAATGGCTCATTTTTGTTCATTTGTCATAAAAGGAGGATTATGATGTCAAGTTTGAAAGATAATTATCAATCGAAAGTTAAAGCGTATCAGCCTTCACCGCCTTATGTCCTGAACTGTATCAAGGCATTTCTCGTCGGTGGTCTGATTTGTACGATCGGCCAGGCTTTCCAGAATTTTTATATGGCTGTGTTCCATTTTGATGAAAAAACGGCCGGGAACCCGACGGTTGCCACGCTGATCCTGATCTCCGCTCTGTTAACAGGCCTTGGCGTCTACGACAGAATCGGACAGTTTGCCGGCGCTGGTTCTGCCGTTCCGGTTACAGGGTTTGCCAACAGTATGACGAGCGCAGCGCTGGAGCATAAAAGCGAAGGCTACGTCCTCGGCGTAGGGACAAACATGTTCAAGCTTGCGGGAAACGTCATCGTGTTCGGTGTTGTGGCCGCTTATATTGTGGGGATGATCCGCTTTGCCTTTGACAAGCTGTTTTAGGAGGAAAACATCATGAAATTAACAGGAAAACAAACATGGGAATTCGAGAACCCGCTGTTTGTTAACTCAAGCGGAACAGCGGTCGGTCCCAAAGAAAAAGAAGGTCCTCTTGGACACTTATTTGACAAAAGCTATGATGAAATGCACTGCAACCAGAAAAACTGGGAAATGGCAGAGCGCAAGCTGATGGAGGATGCGGTTCAGTCCGCGTTATCAAAACAAAATCTTAAAAAGGAAGACATCGATATCTTTTTGGCTGGCGATCTGCTCAACCAAAACGTGACAGCCAACTATGTGGCGCGGCATTTGAAAATTCCTTTTCTCTGCTTATTTGGAGCATGCTCGACATCAATGGAATCGATCGCGATCAGTTCGGCGTTGATTGACGGGGGTTTCGCAAAGCGCGCCCTAGCGGCAACCAGCAGCCATAATGCTACGGCAGAAAGGCAGTTCCGCTACCCGACGGAATACGGGGGGCAAAAACCGGGAACCGCGACTTCGACAGTGACCGGAAGCGGAGCGGTCGTCCTCAGCCAGCAGCCCGGCGGAATTAAAATTACAAGCGCAACTGTCGGAAGGGTTATCGACTTGGGGATTACCGATTCGCAAGATATGGGGTCGGCGATGGCACCCGCTGCTGCGGATACGATCAAGCAGCATTTGGAGGATCTGGGACGCACCCCTGATGATTACGATCTGATCTTAACCGGCGACCTTTCAGGCGTCGGCAGCCCGATTTTGAAGGATCTGTTAAAAGAGGAAGGAATCAATGTCGGGACAAAACATAATGACTGCGGGCTGATGATCTATACGCCTGACCAGCAAGTTTTTGCAGGTGGAAGCGGATGCGCTTGTTCCGCGGTCGTCACCTTTGCCCATATTTTCAAAGAAATTGAAGCGGGAAGGCTGAACAGAGTGCTTGTTGTCGCGACAGGCGCCCTTTTAAGCCCGACGATCATCCAGCAAAAAGAATCGATACCATGCATTGCCCATGGCGTCGTATTTGAACGGGCCGAAAGGGGGAACGCTTAAGATGGAGTATGTCATTGCTTTTATTGCAGGCGGGCTGATTTGCGTCATCGGACAGCTCTTGCTTGATATCTTCAAAATGACGCCGGCTCATGTCATGTCAACTTTTGTCGTATCTGGAGCGATCCTTGACGGATTCGGCATTTACGACCGTTTTATCGAATTTGCCGGTGCCGGGGCTACAGTCCCGATTGTCAGCTTCGGCCACTCTCTTTTGCACGGCGCGATGCACCAGGCTGAGAAACATGGCTTTATCGGAATCGGCATGGGGATATTTGAACTGACATCTGCCGGTATATCTGCCGCTATCTTGTTCGCTTTTCTTGTTGCCGTGATTTTTAAACCGAAAGGATAAAGGAAAATGCCAGCAAAACGCAAGGTCATTTTGGTCACAGACGGCGATATATACGCTGCAAAAGCAATCGAATATGCAGCAAGAAAAACGGGTGGCCGCTGCATTTCCCAATCGGCGGGGAATCCGAGCGTTAAAACAGGACCGGAGCTTGTAACCATGATCCTGCAAACCCCTCATGATCCTGTATTCGTCATGTTTGATGATTCCGGACTTCAAGGTGAAGGCCCGGGAGAGACAGCTATGAAATATGTAGCGATGCATCCCGATATCGAGGTGCTCGGAGTCATCGCCGTCGCTTCAAAAACTCATTATGCAGAGTGGACGAGAGTCGATGTATCAATCGATGCAGAAGGCGAACTGACAGAGTACGGCGTCGATAAACACGGGGTCAAAGAGTTCGATGTCAAACGAATGAATGGTGATACAGTCTATTGCCTTGACCAGCTGGATGTTCCGATCATTGTCGGAATCGGTGATATCGGTAAGATGAACAGAAAAGACGATGTGGAAAAAGGTTCGCCGATTACAATGAAAGCGGTCGAGCTCATTTTAGAAAGGAGCGGGTATCATGAGTGCTCAAAAGCAAGAGAAGACGAACGTATTCCTTGATCCTTCTAAGAATGAAGCGTATTTCAAGAAGCGGGTCGGCATGGGAGAAAGCTTTGACCTTGGCGTACGGAAGGTCTTTATTCTCGGACATGAAGTTCAGCTTTATTATGTCAACGGATTGTGCGACACACAATACATCATTCACCTGTTAAGAGAACTGGTGCATCTGAATGATAAAGAAAAAGAATCGGGCGAGGTCGAAGACATCGTCGAAAACAGGCTTTTGAACCAGCAGGTTTCAAAAGCGGAAACGCTTGATGAAGCTGTCGACCAAGTGTTGTCAGGACTGGTTGCCATCATCGTCGAAGATGCGGGCTTTGCTTTTATCATCGATGTCAGAAGCTACCCGGGCAGAACGCCGGAAGAACCTGATACAGAAAAAGTCGTACGCGGTGCAAGGGACGGACTCGTCGAGAACATCATCGTCAACACAGCCCTGATTAGACGCCGGATCAGAGATGAGCGCTTGCGCTACAAAATGCTTCATATCGGTGAACGCTCTAAAACAGACATCTGCCTCTGCTATTTGGAAGACGTTGCAGATCCCGATCTTGTTGAAGTATTAAAAAAAGAAATTGAAGATGTGAAGATCGACGGGCTGCCGATGTCGGATAAATCGGTAGAGGAATTCCTGGTCGGCCAAGGCTACAATCCGTTTCCGCTTGTCAGGTTTACGGAAAGGGCAGACGTAGCCGCAAGCCATATTTTAGAGGGGCATGTCATCGTGATCGTCGATACGTCGCCAAGCGTCATCATCACACCGACCACTTTGTTTCACCATGTTCAGCATGCTGAGGAATACAGACAGACGCCGGCTGTTGGGACGTTTTTAAGGTGGGTGCGGTTTTTCGGTATTTTGGCCTCCACCTTTTTGCTGCCGCTTTGGCTGCTGTTTGTCATTCATCCGTCGCTCTTGCCTGATAATTTATCGTTTATCGGGTTGAATAAAGACACCCATATTCCGATTATCATGCAGATTTTCCTGGCGGATCTCGGCGTCGAATTTTTAAGAATGGCCGCCATTCATACGCCGACGGCGCTTTCGACTGCAATGGGCCTGATCGCCGCTGTATTGATCGGCGATATCGCGATCAATGTCGGCTTGTTTTCTCCCGAAGTCATTTTATACGTTTCCCTCTCGGCAATCGGAGCCTACACGACACCAAGCTACGAGCTGAGCCTGGCGAATAAAATGGTGAAGCTGTTTATGCTGATATTGGTGGCGCTTTTTAAAGTGGAGGGATTTGTCATCGGATTAACGATCTTAACTATAGTGATGACTTCGATCAGGTCATTGCGAACGCCTTACTTATGGCCTCTCCTCCCGTTCAATGGAAAAGCGTTTTGGCATGTTCTCGTGCGCACGTCCGTTCCAGGGGGAAAAGTCAGGCCGAGCATCGTTCATCCGAGAAACCGCTCCAGACAGCCGTGAAGCCGGCATTCGAAGAGGCTTTTCCCCGGGGAAAAGCCTCTTTTTCAATAATCGAATTCCGGTCTTTGAGTACCGATGCCTCTGTATTCATTGGCAGAGATCGCGACTGCCCGGAGGCTGCAGATGTTGTTCTGTCTTCTGATCGGATAGACGACATACAGCATTTCGCGGCCGTACGGGTCAATCGTTGACGAATGAAGGAAAACCTCAGTTCCTCTCCGCCAAAATCTCGTATTCGCCGGAGCTGTAATAATCTGCCCTTCATAAGGCTCATAAATTCTCTGTTCATAATGCGCAGCCGGCTGATAAGGGGCGTATACATCTTCAGGTGCATAGCCGGGAGCGGGGGTGTAGGGATAACGATTTGGATACATATGATAACCTCTTTCCCACTTCGTTTTTTGGTTTTCATCTTTAAGATTATATTCAGGTAAATGCCTATTTGTATGGGCGAAAATCTCAGCTTTTCGGCTCTTTTTTTATTGAATGGACGTTGTGTATGCCTATTTCTATCAAGCGCTGTTTTCTGTTATTCTATAATCAATAGAATGGATTAGTTGTTTAGGGAATCATTTCCTTTATAAATCAAGAAAATTTGGACAAATGGTGGTTTAGTTTTTAAAACGAAATGTTATAATACAACATAAGAATCGCACTATCATGAAGCCGGAAGATGCATCGGGCAGCAACCGGAGCGCCCCTTGCACCTTTGTCGATAGAGAAAGAGGGAATGACAATTGTTTTTACACGGTACTAGCAGACAAAATGAAAGAGGGCACCTCGAAATCGGCGGTGTCGATGTTCTATCATTGGCAGAAAGATACGGAACACCTCTTTATGTATACGATGTCGCGCTGATTAGAGAGCGCGCCCGAAAATTCCAGAAGGCATTCAAGGAAGCCGGTTTAAAAGCGCAGGTAGCGTATGCAAGCAAGGCGTTTTCATCGGTTGCCATGATTCAGCTTGCCGAACAAGAGGGGCTGTCTCTGGATGTGGTATCGGGAGGAGAGCTTTTCACTGCGATCAAAGCAGGGTTCCCAGCTGAGCGGATTCATTTTCACGGAAACAATAAGAGCCCTGAAGAACTAGCCATGGCGCTGGAGCATCAAATCGGCTGCATCGTGCTCGATAACTTTCACGAGATCGCCATTACAGAAGATCTTTGCAAGCGATCAGGACAAACTGTAGACGTTTTGCTCAGAATCACTCCGGGAGTTGAAGCGCACACGCACGATTATATTACGACGGGGCAGGAAGATTCCAAATTCGGTTTTGATCTGCATAATGGACAGGTCGAACAAGCCATCGAACAAGTCCTCCGCTCGTCTGCGTTTAAGCTCCTCGGCGTGCACTGCCACATCGGTTCGCAAATTTTTGATACGGCAGGATTTGTCCTTGCAGCAGACAAGATTTTCGAGAAGCTTGCGGAATGGCGGGAGACTTACTCTTTCATTCCGGAAGTGCTCAATCTTGGCGGGGGCTTCGGCATCCGCTATACAAAAGACGACGAGCCGCTTGCAGCTGATGTTTATGTTGAAAAAATCATCGAGGCGGTCAAAGCAAATGCCGAGCATTTCGGCTTTGACATCCCTGAGATTTGGATCGAACCAGGCCGGTCTCTCGTCGGTGATGCGGGGACTACGCTGTACACGATCGGTTCTCAAAAAGAGGTGCCGGGCATTCGCAAATATGTAGCCATCGACGGCGGCATGAGCGATAATATCAGGCCGGCGCTTTATGAGGCAAAATATGAAGCAGCCGTCGCCAACAGGATGAACGATGCTTGTCATGATACCGCATCAATCGCAGGAAAATGCTGCGAAAGCGGAGATATGCTGATTTGGGATTTGGAAATCCCCGAAGTTCGCGACGGAGATGTGCTCGCCGTTTTCTGCACCGGTGCGTACGGCTACAGCATGGCCAACAACTACAACCGCATTCCGCGCCCGGCCGTCGTCTTTGTCGAGGACGGGGAAGCGCAGCTCGTCATTCAGAGAGAGACGTATGAGGATATCGTCAAGCTGGATCTGCCGCTGAAATCGAAAGTCAAACAATAAAAAAATGGAGATTCCCTAAGAGGGGGGTCTCCATTTTTAATTCAAGCACGAAAAACACTTCCCGGTGATCGGGAGGTGTTTTTTGTTAAAAAGATCATGACATGCATAGAACAGCGACCGGGCTAATTGTATATAATATTGTGAATTTAACAAAAAATTTACAAAGGAGATGATAAAGGCAATGACCAGGGTGAAAAGGATGAGATTTGCTGATTTGTTGGATTTAGAGGCGGAGTAGATGAAACCGGCCAAAGTATCCCTACTCCACCGATTGCTCCAGTGCCTGAAGCAATGTGTTGATTGTAACACAGTAAATCGTTTTACAGCAATAAACATTTTTGTGAATATTTTATTGATTTCGGCTGTGATCTCATTCCCATATTCTGCTGCGGCCCATGGCGCAACACAGTCCGGCGATCAATATTCAAGCTTTGAAGAATTGGAGCGGAATGAAGATCCAGCTTCTTACCGAATTACGGAGAAGAACGCAAGAGTGCCGATGCTCATCATGGCCATCCATGGAGGCGGCATCGAACCCGGAACGAGCGAAATCGCCAATGAAGTGTCCAAAAACTATTCCCTGTACTTGTTTGAAGGGCTGAAATCATCAGGCAATACGGACCTTCACATTACAAGCACGCGTTTTGACGAGCCAGCGGCGCTCGCAATTACTGCAAGCCACCAGTATGTCATGTCGCTCCACGGCTATTACAGTGAAGACCGCGATATTAAAGTAGGCGGCACAGACCGCGCTAAAATCAGAATATTGGTTGATGAGCTGAACCGCTCGGGGTTTGCCGCTGAAATGCTGGGGACAGATGACAAGTATGCCGGAACCCATCCGAATAACATCGCCAACAAGTCGCTTTCCGGGCTGAGCATTCAGCTTGAAATGAGCACGGGTTTCCGCAAATCTTTATTCGACCGGTTTACACTAAAAGACAGGGCGGCGACGCAAAACGAAACGTTTTACCGATTTACAAAGCTGCTGACAGATTTTATTCATGAAAACTATGAAGAAGACGGAGGGGATTTCCCCTCTGCAAAAATAAAACACCCCCTTCAAGTGAAAAAGGAGGTGTTTCGGCGGTTGTGTTAACCGTTGGACTCTGAGGTGCCGCCGCCGGTGAATACGGAAACGATGGCGTTCCACAGAGACACAAAGAAGTCGATCAGTTTTTGAAGAAAGTTTTGTCCTTCTTCAGAATCCAAGAATTTCGTGATTTTATCCTTTGCTTTGTCAAGCTGGTCTCCAACCTGGTTCCAGTCGATATTAATATTTTTCATGTTATTAAATAAAGATATAAGAGAGTTTTTCTGATCTTCTGTGAGTGTCACGCCAAGTTCGGAAGCAGCCGAATCAATCGTTTTCTCCAATTCCTCTTTTGACTCGGGAACTCCGTTTTTCGAGATTTCTTCCTTGACTTTGGCCATCAGCGCTGACGCGTTTTCACTGCCGATTTTCTCGCCAAGCTCTGAAGTGGTGACAAGCTCTTCATTCGCGACCTTTTTCACATCTTCGGAAATTTTTTCGCCCGAAGTCGTTTCATACGCTTTCATCAATCCGGTTAAAGCGGCTGTGCCTGACACTTCAAACGGAGCGGTGACATAGACTTTGGCGTCTTTTACACCGGCCGTCATCAGCGCGTTCAAATACATCTCATCTGTAATTCTGCTGATATTGTGTGTCTGAACTTCCAAACCGGTGCCTTTTTTCGCTACGGTAATTGAAGAAGAAGAAATCGCTCTTGTTCCGATTTGTGCTTTCGGTATATAATCCCCTAAATATTTATGCTCCTCATCATTTGTCACCTCGATGATGGTCGCATTTTCAGGCGCATTCATTTCTTTTAATACTTTTTGTCTGTCCTGGCTTGACAAGTCTTTCCCCAGCGTGACGATGACATCACCCACTGCGGCGTCAGCGAAGCTGACCTGCGGGAAAATGAGCAGACACAATGCTGTAAAGATTCCTAGTATCGATTTTTTCAAGCTCAATGCCCTCCTTAAAAATGCAGGCTTCAGGCAGAATTGCTGTACTTTTAAAGAAGCCTGCCGGAACGGAAATAATGCGTTCCGAAATATAGACGGATGAAAGATGAGTGAGGTTTCAAAGAAAAAAAGAGAGAATTTTCTCTTCAAGTCAAATGCCCTCCCGGCATCGTATCTCGCCGCTCTTTTATCATTCATGATTTTCACAGGCGATTCAACCTTTTTTTAAAATTTTTTACAAAAACGATACAAGAGCGGCGTTTATTTCGGTCGATTGGCTCTCTGCTTCTTCAATATGATATAATGACCCTTGTGAAATGAAAGGAGAGAATCAAGATGGCTAAAAAAGGATACATACAACTGACAAACGGCAAAAAAATCGAGTTTGAACTATATCCGGATGCGGCGCCGGGAACTGTCGCCAACTTTGAAAAACTTGCAAACGAAGGGTTCTATGACGGGCTGAAGTTCCACCGCGTCATCCCGGGCTTCGTCAGCCAGGGAGGCTGCCCGCACGGCACCGGAACAGGCGGACCTGGATATACGATTAAATGCGAGACAGAAGGGAATCCGCACAAACACGAAGCCGGTTCTCTCTCAATGGCTCACGCAGGAAAAGATACCGGAGGCAGCCAATTTTTTATCGTCCATGAGCCTCAGCCGCACTTGAACGGCGTTCACACCGTTTTCGGAAAGGTCACATCAGGCCTTGATGCCGTCACTTCAATGGAGCAGGGACAAGGCATGGAAAAAGTCGAAGTATTTGATGCATAATCAGAGAGCGCAAAAAACAGCCCGCTTAGCCGGGCTGTTTTTTTGTCTGTAACGGTGTTTATTTTCCAGGTGCAACAGGACTTGAGGCCGATTCTTCGTCCACATCCTGATAGGAAATAACGATGCTAATAAATAAAATAATTGTGAAAAAATGACCCTTTATGTAAAATATATTCAAGTGAAGAGCTAGATAGAGAACGCAATCTGTAAAAAAGGAAGGGGCGTAAGGGGTGAGCGTAAAAATCCCATCGACGGCAGTCGGCGTAAAAATTAATGACTGGTATAACGCGATACGTAAATTCAACGTCACGGACGCCGAAATGCTGAAGGCAGAAATTGAGCGCGAAATTTCTCAAATGGAAGAGGATCAAGACTTATTATTGTATTACGCCTTAATGGAATTCAGACACAGAATCATGCTTGATTACGTAAAACCTTTGGAAGAAGGCGAAACCCCGCCTGACTTTTCTGAAATATTAAAAGATATCGAAGATGAACAAGGAAAGCTGACAGGCCTGCTCGAATATTATTTTAACTTTTTTAGAGGGATGTATGAATATAAAAACCATGATTATATTAAAGCGATCTCTTTTTACAGGCGCGCCGAAAAAAAGCTGCTGCACGTCGAGGACGAAATAGAGAGAGCCGAGTTTCATTTTAAAATGGCTGAAGTGTTTTATCATATGAAACAGAGCCATGTGTCGATGAACTATGCGCTTCAAGCGATTGAAACCTATCAGGCGCATGAAACCTACACGGTTCGGAGAATCCAATGCGAGTTCGTCATCGCAGGGAACTATGACGATTTAGAGTCGAATGAAAAAGCGCTGTCACATCTTGAAAAGGCGCTGAAGCTTTCACAGCAAGAAGGCCAGCTCATATTGGAAGGACACACCTATTACAATTTGGGAAACTGCTATTATAAGATGGGGGATTTCGATCAGGCAGCCGAGTACTTCAACAGGGCTGCTGCGATTTATCAAGAAGAGTCATCAGATATTCTTCCAAAAGCGTTTTTCAGTCTTGCACTTGCATATTTCAAGTTGAAGCAGCTGGAAAAGGCGGATGACGCGTTAAACAAAGGAATTGACATCGCCCGCCGATCAGACGATGCGATCTACCTTTCAAAATTTCATTTTTTAAAAGCTTTGTATGTTGATGATGACGGCAGGGCTCCAATGCTGGAGACATTTCAGCTGCTCGGGTCAAAAAAGATGTATCCCGATATTGAGGACTTGGCATTGGAAGCAGCTGAATACTATAATGAAATTGGGCGCTTGAGCGACTCTGTTTATTTCTATCAAACGGTATTCAGTGCTCGAAAACAAATGAAAAAAGGGGACTGGTCGTATGAAATCTAAACTGTTGTTAACCGCCGCTGCTTCAGTAGCAGGACTTTCTTTGGCAAGTGCTGCGCTGATGACGCAAACAGATGGTGTGAAGGTCGCCGAGAGAAACGTCACATCCGCGCCAATGCAAATCGCAGAGAGAAATGTAACATCAGCACCGGTGCAAGTCGCTGAGAGAAATGTAACGTCCGCGCCAGTGCAAATCGCAGAGAGAAACGTAACATCCGCACCGGTACAAGTTGCTGAGAGAAACGTAACATCTGTCAAAACGTCACCGATTCATATCGGAGAACGAAACGTAACATAATATTTCAGTAAAAGAGCAGTGCTTGGTCTATATCAGCACTGCTCTTTTTATGTCCGCTAAAAAGCCTCTTCTTCCCTGAGCTTGACCTCATATTGGCATGCATAAATCAAAGCGTACAAGAAATCATAAGGTTATGAAAACATGAAGGAGGAAAGAAAATGCCGTTAGTACCTTACGAACCATTTAAACATTTGAATACGATCAGAAGAGAGTTTGATCGGGTGTTTGCCGATTTTCCGGCAAACTTTGGAGGAGAGCACGGCTTTGGCGATATCAGGGTTGATGTGCATGAAGCCGGGAATGAAATCGTCGCCTCCTGCGATATCCCGGGCCTTGAAAGCAAAGAAGATGTTCATATTGAGGTTGAAAACAATATGCTTCATATCAGCGGAATCATCAACAGGTCAAGCGAAGTAAAAGAGGAAAACATGCACCGGAAAGAACGATTTACAGGCCGTTTTCACAGGGCAGTCGCGCTTCCTGCTCCCGTCAGCCGTGAAGGAATAAGAGCTTCTTATAGGAACGGCGTGCTTGAAGTGAGAATGCCGAAAGACAAGCCCGACGAAAAAAAGAGGATAGATGTGGAATTTCATTAAGGACACAAAAGGTCCCCTTTATGGGGATCTTTTTTATTTGTTTTTGAAACAAATAGCAAAAAATTACGTATATTCTTGGAAGGAATGCTAAAATTAACTCATCAGAACTGAATAAGGAGATCAACAATGAGGACTTTAGTACTGCTTAGAGGCTGCCCTGGCACCGGAAAATCAACCTGGATCAGGGATCATCAATTGAATCAATATACGCTGTCTGCCGATCAGCTGAGGCTGATCCATCAGTCACCAGTGTTAAATTTGGAAGGGAAATACGACATTTCCCAAAAAAATGACGGCAAGGTATGGAAGCTTTTGTTCAGCCTGCTTGAAGAAAGGATGGAGAGGGGAGAATTCACGATCGTTGATGCCACACATGCAAAACAAAGCATGATTTCCGGCTATAAAGCTCTCGTTTTAAAGTATCGCTACAGAGCGTATGTGGTTGATTTTTCCAATGTTCCGCTTGAGACCGCCCTGTTGAGAAACCGCGAGAGGGCTGAGCATAAGCGGGTGCCAGACAGCGTGGTTCACGCCATGCACGAGCGGATTTTATCCGAACCGGCGCCTTCCTGGACAACAGTGATCAAGCCGGAAGAATTTGCCGATGCTATGCAGTATAAGCCGAGGCGGCTTGACAGCTACAAAAAAATACATGTCATCGGGGATGTGCACGGCTGTTTTACGGTGCTTGATTCCTATTTGAAAGGCAGACTCGAAGATGACGAGTTATATATTTTTACAGGCGATATGGTTGATAGAGGAATAGAAAACGCAAAAGTCGTCCAATTCCTTCTCCGTATCAAAGACCGCAAAAATGTGATTTTGCTCGAAGGAAATCATGATAAATATTTAAAGCAATACGGGCATGACGAAGTAACAAGAAGCAGCGTATTCAACAAGAAGACAAAACCAGAATTAGACGAAGCAGGTTTTGACAAGAGAGATATCAGGGAACTGGCCAGGCGCTTCCACCAAATTGCCTACTTCACGTATGGACAAGACACTTACATCATCACGCACGGCGGCATTTCCGCGCTCCCTGACAACCTTCTGTTTACGGCTACCAGCCAGCTGATCAACGGTGTCGGCGGATATGAGACAGATATCGACCATGTCTTTACGAAAAATATGGAAGGGCGGAACATCATTCAAATCCACGGGCACAGAAACATGTTCCGACTTCCAGTGCATGCAGCTGCAAAATCATATAACCTGGAAGGGCAGGTGGAGCACGGCGGGCATTTAAGAGTTGTCACCATTGATCGGTCGGGAATTCAAACACACGAAATAAAAAATGATGTGTTTAAAACTTCCGCTCCTCCGCTTACTTCTCATCACGCGCACGAGGAGCTGACGGTCGAACATTTTCTAAAGCATTTGGACGAACATGATTATGTGTCTGAGCAAAAACTAGCCGGCGGCATTTCCTCTTTTAACTTTACGAGAAAGGCTTTTCAGGAGAGAAAATGGGACAGCGTCAGCATGAAGGCAAGAGGGCTGTTTATTAATAGAAACACGAATGAAATCGTCAGCAGAAGCTACAACAAATTTTTCAACATCGAGGAGCGTCTGACGACGAAAATGCATGTTCTCGTTAACACGCTGCGCTTTCCGGTCACCGTCTATGATAAGGCGAATGGATTTTTGGGAACGGTCGGCTACAATTCTGAAACCGATGAGCTTGTCTTCACCTCAAAATCCTATACATCAAGCGGACAAAAAGACGGCCATGCGAAATGGGTGGAAGAGCTGTTTTACAAAACGTTTGACGCATCTCAAACAGAGGCTATGAAAGAATATGTGAAAAAACGCAATGTTTCGTTAGTGTTTGAAGTCGTGCTGCCAGAAAAAGATCCGCACATTATCGAGTACGAATCGGACAAGCTTGTCCTTCTCGACATTGTCAAGAGGCAGATGAAATATGAAAAGCTGCTGTATGAAGACGTCCTTCGTTTTGCGGAGACATTCCGCGTAGAATGTAAGCAAAAAGTCATTACTTTTCATCAGTGGACCGATTTTTATAAATGGTACCTGTCTGTGTCAAATGACCCGTCGATTGAAGAGGAAGGATATGTGATTGAAGACTCGGCAGGATTTATGACAAAATTAAAACTGCCTTTCTATCAATATTGGAAGTTCATCCGCGGAATCAAACACAGACTCGGCGCGGCTGCTGCTCGCTCGCCCCAACACGAGGCACTGTTCCATTCCGAGCATGTGAAGTTTCTCGCCTGGGCAAAAACAAAAGACAGCGAGTATTTTAAAAATCAGTCTGTTATCGCCATCCGAAACGACTTTTACAACGAAACCTGAAGCGAAGAAGACAGAACAAACGGTTTTTTGAAATGTAGTGATTTAGACTCGATTTTTAAGCTTGTTTTCGCAAACACCCCTAAATCAGAATGTACATTCGTAGGTTATAAGTAGTATTTCGTCTGAATATGAAACGATTTCCCTTCATTTTGCGTTATACTTAAAAACCACATATTTTCCGTCTGAATCGAACATGTTTTATTTCATCATTCATAGGAAATAAACATAGGATAGTTCAGAACGTGTTCTGGAGGTTTTGATCATGGGGAAAATAAAATTCAAGCTCACGGTTCTGCTCGTTTTGGCTGCCGTACTGGCCGGAGGCTTTTATTATTTAAAAAACGGAAGCGTTCAGGATGTCTCAACGGCGCTCAGCCAAACCGTCTCATCTGAGGAAAAGAACTATACCATTTATCAATATAAGATCACCAAAATTGACGGGACTGAATACCACGGGGTATCAGATAACGGAACGAAGATCATTTTCAATGCGAAAAATCTTAACCAGGATCTGTCCGACATTAAAGAAGGAGACAAAGTAAAGGCCTACTTCTCTAATGCCAACAGAATCGACGGATTAATAAAAGTCGTCAAGGTGGCAGAATAAAAACCCTCTGTTTTTCAGAGGGTTTTTCTGTGCAAGCAGTTTTCATTGCAATTTTAATATGCGGCCGCTATAATTACGCATAAGGACAAGTAAATATCGATTGTATCCTTCGGGGCTGGGTGAAAATCCCGACCGGCGGTAATAAAGCGAGAGACAGCTTTAGAGCCCGTGACCCGCTGTGCTTCGTGCAAAGCGGTGGATTCAGTGAAAAGCTGAAGCCGACAGTGAAAGTCTGGATGGGAGAAGGATGAAGAGACTATGTAAAAAATAATGAATAAGCATAGTTTTATTTCTCATGCACAAAAACAACCCCCGGATCAACATCCGGGGTTATTTTTTTGAAAGAAGGGAGGGAAATTCATGACGGATGCGCATTATATGAATCTTGCATTGGAGCTGGCGAGGCAGGGCGAAGGCCAGACCGGGGCCAATCCGCTTGTCGGAGCGGTTGTCGTCAAAGACGGCGAAGTGGTCGGAATGGGAGCCCATTTAAAATACGGAGAAGCACATGCAGAAGTGCACGCCATTCAAATGGCAGGCCGCCATGCGGAAGGAGCCGTCATCTATGTGACGCTTGAACCGTGCAGCCATTACGGCAAAACGCCTCCTTGCGCGGAACTGATTATTCGTTCCGGTTTGAAGCGGGTGGTCGTGGCTGCGGAAGATCCGAATCCGCTCGTTTCCGGAAGAGGAATCGAGATGCTGAGAAGCGCCGGGATCGAGGTGGAAACAGGCGTTCTCAAAGAACAGGCGGAAGAGCTGAATGAAAAGTTCATGCATTTTATGCGGACAGGCCTTCCGTATGTGACATTAAAAGCCGCTGCAAGCCTTGACGGCAAAACCGCCACCGCAACAGGCGACAGCAAATGGATTACTTCTGAAGAAGCGCGGATGGATGCTCACCAATACCGAAAAAACCACCAGTGTATTTTAGTCGGATCGGGCACAATAAAAGCAGACGACCCAAGTTTGACATGCCGTCTCCCCGGTGCGGTGAATCAGCCGGTGCGCGTCGTTCTCGATACGACGCTGTCAATCCCGCTCCAGTCAAAAGTGATTCAGGATAAAGAAGCGCCTACTTGGATTTACACGACGTCCAAGGCAGATCCCGAAAAGGTTCGGAACGTGGAAAAAGAAGGTGTGCAGGTAACCGTGCTCGATGCGGATGAACTTCAGGTGCGCGACGTGCTTCTGCACCTTGCAGACCGCGGCATCGCTTCAGTCTTTGTCGAAGGAGGCGCAACGGTTCACGCAAGCTTCGTCAAAGAAGGACTCTATCAGCAAATAATCTTCTATCTTGCCCCTAAATTAATCGGAGGGCTGCAATCTCCCAGCATCCTCTCCGGTGAAGGCTTTCAATCGATGAAAGATGTCCCCTTACTGCAATTCACAACCATTACCAAGGTCGGCCAGGATATAAAGCTGGCAGCAAGACCGATAAAAGAATAAGGCGGTGACATATGTTTACAGGCATCATTGAAGAAGTCGGAACGATTTTGGACATGAAAAAGGCGGGAAGCGCCATGTCTTTAGTCATTCAATCCAACAAAGTGATCGAAGATGTGAAGCTCGGCGACAGCATTGCTGTCAACGGAGTCTGCCTGACCGTAAATGAGTTCGGTTCCAGCAGTTTCACGGCGGATGTCATGCTTGAAACGCTGAAAGCAACATCACTCGGCACATTGAAAAAAGGAAGCCGCGTCAATCTTGAACGGGCGATGGCGGCAAACGGCCGCTTCGGCGGGCATATGGTTTCGGGGCATGTCGACGGCACTGCATCGATCGTTCGCATAGAAAAAGCGGCAAACACCGTATACTATGATTTAAAACTTGACCCTTCACTGGCCAAAATGCTTGTGTTAAAAGGTTCGATCGCCGTAGACGGCGTCAGCCTCACCATATTCGGACTGACGGAGGATCAGGTAACAGTCTCGCTTATCCCGCACACATTGGATGAAACGATTTTTCCTGCAAAAAAGGTCGGAAGCATCGTCAACATCGAGTGCGATATGATCGGCAAATACATTTACCGCTTTCTCCACCAAACAAAACAAGAAAAACAGGCACAGGCATTGACTGAAGCATTCTTTAAAGAAAACGGGTTTTAAATGAAAGGAGGCTGTGCGTCTATGTTTCACACAATTGAAGAAGCGATTCGCGATTTGAAGCAGGGAAAAGTCATCATCGTAGTCGATGACGAGAACAGGGAAAACGAAGGCGATTTCGTTGCGCTGGCGGAATACGCAACACCCGATGTAATCAACTTTATGGCTTCGCACGGAAGGGGGTTGATCTGCGCGCCGCTCAATGAAGAGATCGCTTCCCGGCTTGAGCTCCAACCGATGGTGGACGAAAATACCGATTCTCACCACACAGCATTTACGGTCAGTGTCGATCACCGCGATACAAAGACGGGGATTAGCGCTCAGGAGCGGTCGCTGACCGTCATGTCGCTGATCGCTGATCACGCGCATCCGGGTGATTTTAAAAGGCCGGGGCACATTTTCCCCCTGATCGCGAAAAAAGGCGGCGTTTTAAAAAGAGCCGGACATACGGAGGCGGCCGTTGACCTTGCAGAAGCGTGCGGGTCCGCGCCGGCCGGCGTCATCTGCGAAATCATGAATGAAGACGGCACGATGGCAAGGGTGCCTGAACTCAAAAAAATAGCCGATCAGCACGGCTTGAAAATGATCACGATTAAAGATTTGATCGAATACCGCTACAGCAAGGGAACGCTGATCAACCGGGAAGTGAAAATTACGCTGCCTTCCGAATTCGGTACCTTCAAGGTTTACGGCTATACAAACGAAATCGATGACAAAGAACATATAGCACTCGTCAAAGGCGACATACCTTTCGGTGACGAGCCTGTGCTTGTCCGGGTACACTCAGAATGCCTGACGGGCGATGTTTTCGGCTCTTACCGCTGCGACTGCGGCCCGCAGCTTGCCGCTGCGCTCGCGCAAATCGAACAAGCGGGCCGGGGCGTACTCCTGTATTTGAGACAGGAAGGAAGGGGAATCGGCTTAATCAATAAACTGAAAGCTTATAAGCTGCAGGAAGAAGGATACGACACCGTACAGGCTAACGAAAAGCTCGGTTTTCTTCCAGACCTTCGCAACTATGGGATCGGCGCCCAAATCTTAAGGGACCTCGGCGTGAAGCAAATGAAGCTGTTAACGAACAACCCGCGAAAAATTGCAGGTCTCGAAGGCTACGGCCTGACGATCGCAGACAGGGTGCCGCTGCAGATGGAGACAAAAAAAGATAATGAAAAGTATCTAAAAACGAAAAAATCAAAATTGGGGCATATGCTTCATTTTTAAACTAAAATCAATCACAAAAAAGGACGGGATTCATATGAATAAAATAGAAGGTCATGTAATTGGAACAGATTTGAAAATTGGGATCGTTGTGTCAAGGTTCAACGATTTTATTACAAGCAAACTTCTAAGCGGCGCAGAAGACACGCTGTTGAGACATGGGGTCAAAGCTGATGATATTGATGTCGCCTGGGTTCCCGGCGCTTTCGAAATTCCGCTCATCGCCAAAAAAATGGCTGAAACGAAAAAATACGACGCAGTGATTACGCTGGGCACGGTTATCAGAGGAGCGACAAGCCACTATGACTATGTCTGCAATGAAGCGGCTAAGGGGATTGCAGCGAGCAGCATGTCAACAGGCGTTCCGGTGATCTTCGGCGTATTGACGACAGACACGATCGAGCAGGCGGTCGAACGCGCCGGAACAAAAGCCGGAAATAAAGGTGCAGAAGCTGCCGCGGCAGCGATTGAAATGGCGAACCTGACCCGGTCGCTTCAATAATTGCCGAAAAAGAGTTTAAAAAGGTTATAAAAATGTTTATAATGTGATGTGAAGCGACTAGCCTTCGTTAGATCCACATTTTGATATATTGAGGGGTATTTATGTTAATTCGTTATAAAAAGTCATTCGAAAAGATTGCGATGGGGCTCCTTTCGTTTATGCCGAATGAGAAGGACGTCAAGCAGCTTCAGCAGACAATTAAAGACTATGAAACGGACACTGAAAGGCAACTGTTCCTATGGAAAGAAGGCGAGGATATTGTCGGCTGTGTAGGAGTAGAGAAAAGAGAAGAAGAAGTCGAGATCAAGCATATCAGTGTAAATCCGTCTCACCGTCATCAGGGAATCGGCAAAAAAATGGTGTCGGCTATTTCGCCAATATTTGCACCTAAACCGCTGGTTCCGAATGAATTAACTAAAGGATTCTTTGAGCGCTGTCAGGATCATGAAAATGAAGACATCACATATAACCAATGAGCAGAGGCTTCTAGCCTCTGCTCTTTTTTCGCCGCTTGATTTGTTTATCCCTCTCGGCAATTACTTCAGTCCGGTCCCTCAGCCGGTGTTTATCAATGATAAAGGCGTCTGGTGCAGCGTTTGCTCCCCACTCATATGACTTTTTCTCACATTGTTTCCGGCATGCTTTGATCAATGCTTCATCTGCGATCGGGAGCATGATGCTTTCATAAGGGGAATGGGCTTCGATTTTTTGGTGAGTCCGCCTTAACAGTTCGATGAAGCGGCTGTAATCCAATCCGAGCGATTCAACTGCGTCTTTTTCGGACGCCAGGATGCGAATGCTGTTCGCCATTAATCTCTCCGCGCCGGCAAAATTGTTTCTCCGCTGATGATAGAGCGCGACAGCCAGCTGAATCAACCCGACCCAGTGTAATTTCCGCTCGCCGGGAGGGTCCTTTTTCCAATGGTCTTCTAGAATTTCGTGGCACTCAAAATAATCCCTTGCCCCGTGGAATTCGGCGAGGTAATCGATATAAGCTTGGGGATACATCTGACATCCTCCTTTAAGTTTCCGTTAAAGTGTATCATAAGAACGGAACGGAGGAAAAACGGCTGATATATCCAGGCTGTGAAAAAAGCGCCCGGTAACGGACGCTTCTCATCTTTTATGTTAATAGATCCATGCCGCTCCAACAATAATCAACAAAATAAACAGAACGACAATCAAAGCAAATCCTCCGCCGTAGCCGAAGCCTTTACCTCCCATGTTGTTCCCTCCTCAGATTTAAGATTTTACACGGTATTCTATGCAGAATACACTCAAACCGTATAGGCGGATGCCAAAGCTTCTTAAATTATATTGGACTTCATGCAGACGCGTAATTTATACTAAAGGGTAGCCAGTTTTAGCCGGCTTAGAAGCGATTTTGAAAATGGTGAGAAATGAACATGGAATATCAGGTGAAAATCGAGGCGTTTGAAGGGCCCCTGGATCTGCTGCTGCACTTAATCAACCGCCTTGAAATAGACATTTATGACATACCTGTTGCGAAGATAACCGAGCAGTATTTATTATATGTGCACACGATGCGCGAACTTGAGCTCGACGTGGCCAGCGAGTATTTGGTGATGGCTGCGACCCTTCTCAGCATCAAAAGCCGAATGCTTCTTCCAAAGCAGGAAGAAGAGCTGTTTGACGAAGAGTTTCTCGAGGAGGAAGAGGATCCGAGAGAAGAATTGATTGAAAAATTAATAGAGTACAGAAAATACAAAAGTGCCGCGCAAAATTTAAAGGAGCGCGAGGAAGAGCGGCAAAAAGCATTCGCAAAGCCGCCGAGCGATTTAAGCGACTACGCCAAGGAAATCAAACTCAGCGAGCAAAAGCTGTCCGTCACCGTTTACGACATGCTCGGGGCGTTTCAAAAAGTGCTGAACCGCAAAAAAATCAACCGGCCGTCTGAAACAAGAATTTCAAGACAGGAAATACCGATAGAAGAGCGAATGACGCAAATCGTCGACTGTTTGAAATCGTCCCGCAAAAGGATGCATTTTATGGAACTGTTCCCGTATGAACAGAAAGAGCATCTCGTTGTGACGTTTTTGGCGATTTTGGAGCTGATGAAAAACCAGCTGATCATCATTGAACAGGAACACAACTTTTCAGATATTTACATAACAGGGAGTGAAGCGATTCATGACGCTTGATATCGTGAATTGGAAAGCCATTGTCGAAGCGCTTTTGTATGCCGCCGGCGACGAGGGCCTGACAAAAAAACAGCTATTATCCGTTTTGGAGGTCGATGAAGCCGAGCTGCTGGATATTATGCTTGATGTCAAAGAAACCTATGAAAAAGAAGACAGGGGCATCGAGCTTGTCGAGTATGCGGATACGTACATGCTTTCGACCAAAAAAGAATTCGCCGTCTATTTGAAAAAGCTGATCGAAGCCCCTTCAAAAGGGCTTTCTCAGGCTGCGCTCGAGGTTTTGGCCATCGTCTCTTATAAGCAGCCGATCACGAGAGCGGAAGTTGAGGAGATCAGAGGGGTCAAATCTGAACGGATTCTTCAGAGCCTGGTCGCAAAAGCGCTGTTATGCGAAGTCGGACGGGCGGATGGACCGGGCAGGGCGATCTTGTACGGTACAACAGAAACATTTCTGGAACAATTCGGCTTAAAAACGCTTGAAGAGCTTCCGCCGCTGCCCGAAAATGTAGAAGAAGACGGGGTTCAGGAAGAAGCCGATCTGTTCTTCGAAAACTTTAACCAGACGTTCGAAGATTTAAAATAGATTCACCTTAAGGATCGAAGTATGATAATATATATTATCGTATTTTTTATGTTTAATTTCATTCATGAAAGAATACGATTGTAACAAAGCGATGAGGAGAGGGTGCCGACACCAATGGGAAAATCTATGGCAAGAGCCCAAACCGAGCAGGCAGGCGAATTTTTAGCACAGACCGTTCAGACGCTGTGCGATTATTTAAACGAAACGACGCTTTCATCCCTTGAAGCCGAAGAGCCCGGGAGAAGAGATTATTATCGCGATGTCCTCAGCAACTTGAGAAAACTGGCGGTTTACTGTGAAGAAGGGCTTGCGGCCTGCCGAATCAGGCTGCAGCAGGATCCTTTTCAGGAGGCTGCAGCCGAAAGGACGCTCTATCAGGTCTATCATCGATGCATAGAAGAATTTTTTACACCGAAAAAAGATACTTGGTACGAAGACAGCAGAGCGGCCTACACGGGAAAAAACGCCATTTGCTTTCACGAACCAGCGCCGGCCTCATTAAAAAATTTGATGGCTTCGCTTGAAACAGGATATCAATCGATGAGAGAAGAATTGGAATACTATGCGACTGACTATCGAATGAAGATGGTTCAGCCGAGATCATAGCTTAAATGAACCGTGAGCCGGAACTCCCCCTTTCATGAAAGGGGGGTTTTTATCTTGCTTTAGATTTTTCTCGGGAAATCATCCAATTGGTGTTCATAACAAAAAGACAAGCGCATAAACTTGTACAAACAACCACAAGGACGTGAGAAAAAATGCGCTTTTTTCTAAAACAAGCGGCAGCAGCCATCATGATATGCTCTCTTTTATGCTCTTCATACGAAACCGCTCAAGCACAGCCCTCCCTTCATATCAGCGCAAAAAGCGCGATTGTCATGGACGGGCAATCCGGACGGGTTTTGTTTGCAAAGGATGAGCATGAAAAACGGCGCATTGCAAGCATTACGAAGATTATGACAGCCATTTTGGCCGTGGAATCGGGCAAATTGGATGAGACGGTCACGGTCAGCGACAGAGCGGTCAGGACAGAGGGATCATCGATCTATTTAACAAGCGGGCAAAAGGTGAAGCTGAAGGACCTTGTTTACGGTTTGATGCTGAGATCGGGAAATGATGCAGCCGTTGCGATTGCCGAACATGTGGGCGGAAGCCTGGAAGGCTTTGTCTACATGATGAATCAAAAAGCGGCCGAGCTCGGCATGGAAAACACCCTGTTCCGCAATCCGCACGGACTTGATGACCACCCTGATCACTATTCCTCGGCCTATGATATGGCGCTTTTAACAAAATATGCGATGACAAATGAAACGTACAAAAAAATCGCCGGAACGAAACGCTATAAAGCAGAAACGATGCAAGGCATCTGGAGAAATAAAAACAAGCTTTTAACAGGGCTTTACAAATACAGTACAGGCGGGAAGACGGGATATACAAAGCTTGCAAAGCGTACGCTCGTCTCCACTTCATCGAAAGACGGAACCGATTTGATCGCCGTCACAATCAATGCCCCTGACGACTGGAATGATCATATGAACATGTTCAACTATGTATTCGGCCACTACAAAACATATATCATCGCCAAAAAAGGCGAGATTCCGAAATTAAAAGACTCTTTTTACGGAAATAAAGCTTTTATTAAACGGGATGTCACATATCTTTTAAACGAAGAGGAAAAAGAAGATGTGAAGGTTGATATCGAGCTTCTTGAACCGAAAAAATCATGGCGTAAAAACAAAAAAGAAATCCCGGACATCATCGGAGAAATGAACGTCATGTTCGACGGAAAAACGATTGCAAGCGTACCGATCTATTATGAAAACGAGCGAAACAAAAAACCGAAAAAATCGTTTTTCGAGACCTTTCAATCCGTATTCCAAAAAGCGGCGGGCGGTTCATCATGGTCAATATAATCTGGGTCGGCTTAACGGTGATCGGTCTGGTGTTTGCGCTTTTCAACGGAACGGTTCAGGAAGTTAATGAAGCTGTATTTAAAGGATCGAAGGAAGCCGTCACGATTGCGATCGGACTGATGAGCGTCCTTGTTTTTTGGCTGGGGCTGATGAAAATCGCTGAACAGTCCGGGCTTCTCGAAAAATTCAGCAGGCTGTGCCGGCCGTTCATTTCAAAGCTGTTTCCCGAGATCCCTCCGGATCATCCGGCGATGGGATATATTTTATCCAATTTAATGGCCAACTTTTTCGGATTGGGCAATGCAGCGACACCGCTCGGTATTAAAGCGATGGAACAGATGAAGGCGCTCAACCGGAACCGCAGGGAAGCGAGCCGCTCAATGATCACCTTTCTGGCGGTCAATACGTCAAGCATTACCTTGATTCCGACGACCGTCATCGCGGTCAGGATGACATATGATGCAAAGGCGCCGACAGACATCGTCGGTCCGACCATTTTGGCGACTTTAATATCGGGGATCTTTGCGATCTTCATCGACCGATACTTTTATTATAGAAGAAAAAAGAAGGGGTGAGCATTTGGAATTCATCAACTGGCTTTCTCTGGCCCTTATCCCGTTTATCATCGCCACGATTCTGCTATACGGTACATTCAAAAAAGTTCCGACTTATGAAGCGTTTGTTGAGGGGGGGAAGGAAGGAATCCAAATTGCATTTTCCATTATCCCTTATTTAGTCGGTATGCTTGTAGCGATCACGGTTTTCCGGGCTTCAGGGGCGCTCGATTTTTTTATGAATCTTTTAAAGCCCGTGTTTTCCGCCGTGGGAATTCCGACGGAAGTGGTTCCGCTGGCTCTGATCCGGCCGATTTCGGGAACGGCAGCGCTCGGCATGACGACCGATTTGATCGCCGTTTACGGGCCCGATTCGTTCATCGGCCGGCTGGCCTCTGTCATGCAGGGATCGACAGACACGACTCTGTACGTTTTGACCGTCTATTTCGGAGCGGTCGGAATCAAGAAAATGGGGGATGCTTTAAAGGTGGGACTGCTTGCTGATTTAGCGGGGGTTATCGCGTCTGTAATTATTGTAACATTGCTGTTTGGAAGCGCCTGATCAACAGGCGCTTTTTGCTTTTTAGCCAAAACTGTTTTACTTTTGAGGTGAGAAAGGATACATTTAAGGGCGGAGTGCTACTTTCCTAAGGAAGAAGGCGCCTCGCAAACTTGTTTGTTGGTCTGGAAAAAAGTAAGATAATACATGAGGTGAAAGATATGGAACGACTTCAAAAAGTAATCGCCCACGCCGGTATCGCATCGAGGCGGAAGGCGGAGGAGCTTATAAAAGAAGGGAGAGTCACGGTCAACGGCAAAACCGTCAGAGAGCTTGGCGTTAAAGTATCAAGCTCCGATCGGATTGAGGTAAACGGCATCCAGCTTGAAAGCGAAGAACCCGTTTATTTTCTCCTGTATAAACCGAGAGGGGTTATATCAGCAGTTAAAGACGACAAAGGCCGGAAAGTTGTGACCGACTTTTTCACCGAGGTGGAGGAGCGGATTTATCCGATCGGAAGGCTTGATTATGATACGAGCGGCCTCTTATTGCTAACGAATGACGGGGACTTCGCCAATAAATTGATGCACCCGAAATACGAAATTAATAAAACGTATGTAGCAAAGCTGAAAGGCATTCCTTTAAAGGAGAATTTAAAAAAACTTGAGCGGGGCGTGCGCCTTGAGGATGGAAAGACAGCTCCTGCAAAAGTGAAGCTTTTGTCGCTTGATAAGAAAAAGCAGACAAGCATCGTCCAAATCACGATCCATGAGGGGCGAAACCGCCAGGTCAGGAGAATGTTTGAAGCCATCGGACACGAGGTGCTCAAGCTGAAAAGGGAAGAGTATGCTTTTTTGAACCTGGCGGGCTTGAAAACAGGGGAAAAAAGAGAGCTTACGCCTCATGAAGTCAAAAGGCTCAGGGCATTGGCAGAACACGGTAAAGCGGCTTTCTAAATTTTCACACAACCTTCAAAAAAGGCAAATAGCAGTCAGTCTTGAGATGATATAATGATACTGAATGTCTACATGAGGGGGCGGATTATGAAAAAAAAGCGTTTTTACATTCGGACAGGCATCCTCCTTGTGCTGCTTGCAGCGCTTGGCTACACGCTGTACAGCGCCGTGTTTCAAAACACGGAGAGTGTGGCGGTGGGGGAAAAAGCTCCCATTTTTTCGCTGGAGGATGTTGACGGCAACCGTCTCAAACTGGACGAACTAAAAGGCAAAGGGGTATTTTTAAACTTTTGGGGAACATGGTGCGAACCATGCAAAAGAGAATTTCCTTATATGGCGAATCAATACAAGGTGTTTAAGGATAAAGGGGTGGAAATCGTCGCCGTCAATGTCGGCGAATCGAACCTCGCCGTCCGAAACTTTATGAAAGACCACGGCGTCAATTTTCCGGTTGTGCTTGATAAAGACAGGCAGGTCCTTAACGCATATGATGTCACACCGCTGCCGACCACGTTTTTGATCAACCCTGACGGAGAGATTGTCAAGGTCGTGACGGGCGAGATGACAGAACGGATGATCCACGATTATATGAATATGATCAAACCAGAGGGATCGTCATGATGAAAGAAATCAAATGCGAATGCGGCCATGTGAATCCGGCGGGTACCGTTTTGTGTGAATCGTGCGGAAAGCCGCTGGTCAAACAGGATGCCAAACTCCTTGACATGCGGTATGACGGAAGTGCGAGACGCTCTCAAACCTATAATAAAACGATCGTAGATAAAATATGGAATTTCTTTTCGTCTGTAAAGGTCGGCGTCTGGCTGATCGTCATTACGCTGACAGCATCCGCTTTTGGAACGATATTTCCGCAGGAAATGTTCCTGCCGCCGGGTGCGCAGGCTGATACATACTACAGCGAACAATACGGGCTTCTCGGACAAATCTATTATGCTCTCGGTTTTCACAATCTCTACGGTTCATGGTGGTTTATTATTCTGGTTGCCTCAATCGGCATTTCGCTTGTCATCTGCAGCCTTGACCGGGTCGTTCCTTTGTACAGGGCTCTGAAAAACCAGGGCGTCACGCGAAATCCGAACTTTATGGAGAGGCAGCGCCTATTCAGCCGGACGGAAGCGGACATGTCTGAGGACACAAAATCGCAAATCATCGGTAAGCTGAAGAAAAAACGATACCGCGTCAAGGAAGAAAACGGCAACCTATTTGCCGAAAAAGGCCGTTTTTCAAGGTGGGGCCCATATGTTAACCATATCGGACTGATTATATTCCTCATCGGGGTCATGCTCAGATTTGTCCCGGGCATGTATGTCGACGAAACCCTTTGGATCAGGGAAGGGGAAACGGTGCCAATTCCGGGAACTGACGGCCATTACTATTTGAAAAACAACCGGTTTATAAAAGAAATGTACGACAGTGAAAAAGAAAAAGAAGTATTTTCAGAGGCGATCACCAAAGCTGGTGACGGGACTGTCGCAAAAACATATCAAACCGATGTTGAACTGTATGAAAGAAAAAATGACAGCCTGCCGGGCGAAGCGCCTGAATTGAAGAAAGTGAAAAACGGCAAGATCAAGGTCAATGACCCGTTGAAATTCGGTTCATATGCACTCTATCAGCTGACATACAAGGAAGGCGAGCTCGACAAAATGGTGTTTCAGCTGATTGAAAAAGACAGCGGGAAATCCTTCGGCAAAGTGGCAATCGACCTCTTGGAGCCGAAACCGGAATATGATCTTGGTAACGGTTACAAAGTTCATATAGCAAGCTACCTGCCGGACTTTTATTTTAACAAAGACGGGGAACCGAGCACGAAAACGAGGAATCCGAACAATCCGGCATTTGTATTCCAGATCACCGCACCGGATAAGCCTAAAGGAGAAAAAAGTTTCGTGGCGATTCAGGAAACAATCGAAGGTTCTGACGACAATAAATACAAAATGAAGTTTGACCATGTCGAAACGAAGAATCTCTCAGGCCTCACAATTAGAAAAGATTTGACTTTGTGGGTGCTCATTGTCGGCGGTGCCATCTTTATGATCGGCGTCATTCAGGGGATGTACTGGCACCATAGAAGGATCTGGCTCAGAACGCTGGACGGGCATGTGCTCGTCGCCGGACATACGAACAAAAACTGGTACGGGCTGAAGCAGGACTTGAAGGCCGCGCTCGCGGATACGGGGATATCCGAACCGGCCGATCAAAAAGAACTGTCAAAGGAAAAAAAATAAACGGCCAGCATAGGGAGGGGTTTTCATGGCAGAGTTAAGCGGCAATTTATTGTACGCGGCATTTCTCTTGTATCTCTCAGCGGTCTTCTTTTTTGGCGGCTCCATCAGGAGCAAGGCTTCAGACCGGAAGAAGAAGAACCGCTGGGCATCGATCGCAGTGTTGATCACGATCATCGGATTTGTATGCCAGTTTGGATATTTTATTGCGAGATGGATCGTTTCCGGACACGCGCCGGTCAGCAATCTCTTTGAATTTACAACTGCTTTCAGCATGATGCTCGTCCTGGCGTTCATCATCATCTACTTTATTTACAAGCTGTCCGCATTGGGACTGTTTACGCTTCCCGTTGTCCTGCTTTTGATCGCATATGCCAGCATGTTTCCGACCGATATCACACCGCTGATTCCGTCGCTTCAAAGCAACTGGCTGTATATTCATGTCACGACTGCAGCCCTCGGGCAGGCGATTCTCGCCATCAGCTTTGTCGCCGGCGTGATCTTTCTGCTCAAGCATGTGGATCATTCAAAGCCGGGCAAAAAAACGTTCTGGCTCGAATGTGTCATGTTTATGCTTGTGACAACGCTCGCGTTTATCCTTGTGACGACCTCATTCCGCATTGGGGGCTATGAGGCGCAGTTTAAGTGGATTGATAAAGACAACCAGGAAGACGTCATGATTTACGAGCTTCCCGCTCTTATCGGCCCGAATAAAGGAGAACTTTTAACGGAGGAGAGAATGGAGCCGCTTGTCAATGTGCCGCCCATTTTTTCAGGCCGGAAGCTGAATACCGTTCTCTGGTCGTTTGGAACCGGCGCCTTGCTTTACGGTGTCATCAGGCTGATCATCAGAAAACGCATCAGTCAGCTTCTTCAGCCGCTCGTGAAAAATGTGAACCTTGACCTTGTCGATGAAATCGGCTATCGCTCCGTTTCGATCGGCTTTCCGGTTTTTACGCTTGGCGCGCTTATTTTCGCGATGATATGGGCACAGCTGGCGTGGAGCAGATTCTGGGGCTGGGATCCGAAAGAAGTCTGGGCGCTGATTACATTTTTGTTTTATGCAGCTTATCTGCATCTCAGGCTTTCGAGAGGCTGGCACGGCGAAAAATCGGCGTGGCTCGCCGTCATCGGTTTTGCCATTATTATGTTTAATCTTATTTTTGTAAACCTTGTCATCGCCGGGCTTCACTCTTATGCATGATCCGTGCGGTGCAGGAAGGTCCGGGCTTTTCACCGGGCCTTCCGCAGCTTTTTGTTTTAAATTGAGGAAAGGCATTCTTGGCTTGGCTTACAATCGCTTTTCTAATAAAATGAATGTAAGAAGATTCAAATCAGGAGGTTTACGATGGAACAGACGAAAGAGACAAAAATATTAGTAGTAGATGATGAGGCAAGAATCAGACGACTTTTAAAAATGTACCTTGAAAGGGAAAACTACAAGATCGAAGAAGCCGAGAATGGCGATGAAGCCATCGACAAAGCCCTCGGCAACGATTACGATTTAATCCTGCTCGATTTGATGATGCCGGGAACCGACGGCATTGAAGTATGCCGCCAAGTACGCGATAAAAAAGCCACTCCGATCATCATGCTGACGGCGAAAGGCGAAGAAGCGAACCGGGTGCAGGGCTTTGAAGTCGGAACCGATGACTACATTGTGAAACCTTTCAGTCCGAGGGAAGTGGTGCTGAGAGTCAAGGCGCTCCTAAGAAGATCATCGCAAACCTCTTACCTGAATACGGATACAACGGCAAAAAATGTGCTTGTTTTTTCTCACTTATCCATTGATCACGATGCTCACAGAGTCATGGCGGACGGAACGGAAGTCAGCCTGACGCCGAAAGAATACGAACTGCTTTACTTTCTGGCCAAAACCCCTGATAAAGTATACGATCGTGAAAAGCTGCTGAAGGAAGTATGGCAATACGAGTTTTTCGGCGACTTGAGAACGGTCGATACCCATGTTAAACGTTTACGTGAAAAATTGAACAAAGTCTCGCCGAAAGCTGCGAAAAAAATCGTAACAGTATGGGGCGTCGGGTATAAATTTGAGGTCGGAAACGAATGAAGTTTTGGAAGAGCGTAGTCGGTAAACTGTGGTTTACCATACTGCTTTTGGTTTCATTTGTCTTATTTATCCTTACGTTCTTTCTGCTCGAGTTTATTGAAAACTACCATGTAGATGAAGCGGAAGCTGATTTGACAAAGCTCGCCAGCAAGGTGGCCGTCATCATGGAAAACCATAAAGACCAGGAGACAGCCAGATCGATTACATGGGAGCTTGCCGATGAACTGACGAGCATCGCCGTCATCAAAAATGAGAATGAATATTGGTATTCACCGCGGGAACATCAAAAAGTGGCTTCCATCACATTAAAAGATATTAAAAACGATCCAGATCTGAACGAAGCGCTTCGCAAGCATCAAAAAGTGCAGAAGAGGACGGTTATCTCCAATCAAAAGAACGATCAGCTGATTGTCGGCGTACCCTACGGGAAAGGCGAAGATGAAGGCATGGTGTTTCTTTCTCAATCGCTTCTTGCCGTCAAGGATACGACACAGCATACGACGAGGTATATCCTCTTTGCCGCTGCGATTGCGATTGTGTTAACGACGATTTTCGCTTTCTTCCTCTCAAGCCGGATTACCTACCCGCTCAGAAAAATGCGGCAGGGTGCCCAGGACTTGGCGAAAGGGAAGTTTGATACGAAGATTCCGATTCTGACCCAGGATGAAATCGGCGAGCTGGCGATTGCCTTTAACCAAATGGGGCGCCAGCTGAAGTTTCACATTACGGCACTCAATCAGGAAAAGGAGCATTTGTCGAATATCTTAAGCAGTATGGCCGACGGCGTGATCACCATTAATATCGACGGGACAATCCTTGTGACAAACCCTCCGGCTGAACGCTTTTTACAGGCTTGGTATTATGAGCAGAACATGAATGTAAAAGAAGGCCATGAACTGCCTCCCGAAGCGCGAGAGCTTTTTCAAAACACCGTCAGCACGGAGAAAGAGCAGATGATTGAAATGACCCTGCAAGGCAGAACATGGGTGCTGCTCATGAGTCCGCTGTACAATCAGTCCCATGTACGCGGAGCGGTTGCCGTGTTGAGGGATATGACGGAGGAAAGACGGCTTGATAAGCTGAGAAAAGATTTTATCGCCAATGTCAGCCATGAGCTGAGAACACCGATTTCGATGCTTCAAGGGTACAGTGAAGCGATCGTTGACGACATCGCAAGCTCTGAGGAAGAAAAAAAGGAAATCGCCCAGGTCATCTATGACGAGTCTTTAAGAATGGGAAGGCTTGTGAATGATTTGCTGGACCTTGCCAGAATGGAGGCGGGGCATATTTCCTTAAACGTTGAACCGGTGGAGCTCCGCGAGTTTTTTGAGAGAGTGTTCAGAAAGTTTTACGGAGTGGCCGGGGACAAAAATATTACGCTTTCTCACAATCTTGATCTGCATGAAGCAAAATTTGTGTTTGATCCGGACAAAATGGAGCAGGTTTTAACCAACCTGATTGACAACGCGATCCGCCATACAAATGCCGGGGGCACCGTTCATGTCGATGTGCAGTCTGCTGAAAGCGGGCTGAAGATTGCCGTGAAAGACTCCGGCAGCGGGATTCCCGAAGAGGATCTGCCGTTTATTTTTGAACGCTTTTATAAGGCCGATAAAGCAAGGACGAGAGGAAAAGGCGGGACTGGCCTCGGGCTTGCGATCGTCAAAAACATCGTCGATGCACACAACGGATCGATCACCGTCCACAGCATGCTGAACGAAGGTACTTCCTTCACGTTCTACATTCCAAGAAATAAGCAGGATGATGGCCAAATTTGACGAAGAATCTTGTTCCATACGAAACAAAGAGCACCTGTTCATACAGAACAGGTGCTCAGTTATTTGAGGGCAAAATGTATCCAATTTGTAAAATTTCTGTATATCCTTAAACGTTTATGCCTTTGTAGCCGATGAAAGAGTGAGAATTTCAGGAAGACAGATGAGCGTCTAAGAGGAGATGAAAGAAGAATTTAGGACAACCGCAAACTTTATCATAGTGAAAACCGCATATGGAAATGGCCGCTCCCGTTCTGGTAATCTATACAAGGCGGTTCGCTTTTTACTGCACACACTAAAGTCCGCCAGCCATTCCCAATAAGAGTGGGATGACTGAAGGGCTGTCAAATGAAGACTTTGGTTTGGATTTATGTATAATCTCTATAGAAGGATGCGAGAAACAAAAGAGATTTTTTAGATAAAATAAGCATGAAACAGGGAATGAGTGATGACTGATGGAAAAAACAAAAATACTGATTATTGAAGATGATGAAGCAATTGCTGATTTGCTTTCATACGGGCTGACGTCCGAAGGCTTTGAAACGTGCACGGTCAATAACGGTTCTTCAGGAATGAGGAAACTAGATCAGTTCAAACCTGACCTTCTGCTCCTCGATTGGATGCTGCCGGACTGCAGCGGATTGGATATTTGCAAAAAAGTGACCGAAAGCTGTAATATTCCAATACTGATGATTACCGCAAAATCAGATATCACGGATAAAATACTGGGGTTGGAATTCGGGGCCGATGACTATATTACAAAGCCGTTTGATCTGCGCGAAGTTGTCGCGAGAATACGCACGATCCTTCGGCGTCTGGAACAAGCCCATCATGTGAACGAACGGGAAACGGAAAAAGTGGATGAGATCCGGTTTAAAAATATTGTGATCGTTCCGGGCGAAAGACTGGTGAAAAAAGACGGGGCAGCCGTCGAATTAACTCCAAAAGAATATGATCTGCTAATGACTTTGGTTGACCATCGGGGAAAAGTTTTTACCCGTTCAGAGCTTTTGGAATTCATCTGGGGATACGATTTTTTCGGTGACACCCGTACAGTCGATACCCATATTCAAAGACTCCGCAAAAAGCTTGATGCAAGCGACTTGATTAAAACAGTGTTCGGCATCGGATATAAATTCGAGAAGCAGGAGGAGTAGAGAGTGTTACGGACCATCAAGGGCAAGTTTATTGTTGGCTTTTTTCTGATTTTTTCTCTCTCTTTCCTTGTGCTCAATCACACGGTTAAGAACGTCATTTGGTCGAGTAACGAAAAAATTGTAACATCGGATTTAGTCGAACTGAAAAAAAACAGTACCGTCTATGTAAACCAAGCATTTTTAATCAATCACTATAAAAACAATGAACTTTATTTCGGTGATATGGCCGATGAAATGGTAGATAATTTAAATCACTCCACAGGAAGCAATGTCGGTGTTTATACAGTAGATGGCGCATTGTTGTCTTCTTCTGATCAGAAGGTGTTTTCCAGAGGGAGTGATGAAGATCTTCAACAGGCGATCAAAGGAAAGACTGCCTATCATATCACCTATAACCGGAATAAAGCAAAAGTGTTTTTCTCATATCCGGTTGTCATTGAAGGCACAAAAGTAGGCATATTACGCTTTTCGAAAAATTTCGACCTGCTGTATAAGCAGAGCGGAGAGATTCTGGATATTGTTTTTTATATCGCGCTTGCAATATTTGTGGCGGCGTTCCTTTTCTCCTATATCCTGTCCAGACATATCACGATTCCGCTCGTCAAGCTGACAGATGCCACCTCACAAGTCAAGAAGGGTAAGCTGGATATGGATATCCACTTTAATAGAAAAGATGAGATTGGCCAGCTTGCCGTCAACTTTAACGATATGATCAGCAGGATTCGGGAACAAATTTTAACCATCGAAAGGGATCGCGACCGTCTAAAAGAACTTAACGAACAAGAAAAACGGTTTTTTGATAATATGACGCATCAGCTGAAAACACCTCTGACTTCCATCCAAGGATATGCTGAGATCATAAAAGATAAAGGGGAAGCGGACCGGAAATTTTTTGATAAAGGAATGAACCACATTGTCGAAGAAAGCCGGCGCCTGCATAATTTGGTGATCAAGCTTCTTGAAGTATCCCGGGAAACGTCCAAGAGTGCTCAATTTGACAGGATCGACGCAGGCGAAATTTTAAAAGATGTTTGCGAGTCGATGAAATTTCGGGCAGAACGGTATAAGAAAAGGATCACCTGTGACATTGAAGATGGCCTGTACGTTCTTGGTGAGGTGAGCAGGCTGCGCCAGCTTTTTATCAATCTGCTGGACAACGCCATCAAATACAGCTTATCTCATTCGGAAATCATCATTAAGGCCGAAATCGTTGGAGAAAACATTCTTTTTACATTCAAGAATCCAAGCGATCCATTGGAAAATGACCAACACACCAAAATGTTCCAACCTTTTTATTCAGTCAATCAGAAGATTAAGGAAGAAGGAAGTGTAGGTTTGGGATTAAGCATTGTGAAAACAATTGTTGACGAACACGGAGGAACAATCGAGATGTTCTACAAAGAAAACCACACAGTGATTCAAGTTGAATTAGCTTACGCAAAGGTTGAGAAATGATGAAAAACAAACCGTTTATTATATGGGCAGGAGTGCTGCTGTTTCTGATCATTATCGTGTCCAGTTATAATGTCGGAAAAAGATCGGAAACGATTATTATCCCAAGCGGGGAAGAAAATCATATCTATGACCAGAAGACCCGCCCTTTTCAAGTCAATACGATCTATCGTCTTCCAAAAGTCGGGCAGCTGCTCGGGTGGTCTTCACCGGATTCCGTTGTCGGTTTTTTCAAGGGAGAAGGGACATCCGAACGTACAGCGCACAGTCTTCAGCGCCTTTCCTCCCCCTATGAAAAAGCTGAAATCGTAAAAGGCATTGAAAGCAACACGTCCAACCTAAAAATGTCTCCAGACGGAAAGCGTATCGCCGGAGTCACTTTGTCATTAAGTAAGGCATCAATGCAGCTGTTTTCGCCGGCGAGCGGGAAAAAAACAGAAATCGCCAGCACCTCCGCCAGCAATGAGGTCTATGTCCAAGATGTTTCATGGTCAAATAATAGCAGATACGTTTGCTATCTTGTTTTAGATGTCGGGCAGGGGGATGAGACCGGCCTTCGTGTTTATGATACGGCTTCCGGAACGCTTAAAACGTATTCATTGAATGATTTTGCGGAGAAGGATTCGCTTACCGGAGTTAACATCTCCGATAATGGACGAGATTTGCTGTTTACCGTGTTGCAGCGTTCCGACGAGTACGGGATCAGAATGGGAACCATTGACGGCAGCCGCATTAAAATCGAGGACAAGCGTCTGGACAGCCGCGGCGGGCCTGTTTGGTTAAACAATGATCAATTTGTATTCCTGGACACCGGGGAAACCCTGTGCGAATATGATCGCAGAAACGGAGAGCTTTCTGCTCTGCTCGATAAAGTAACTGTTTTTAAATTCTCAAACGACTTTAAGAAAATCGCTTACTCTTTAAAGGATGAAGACAATATCTATGCAGGTAAGCTTCAGGGGAAAAATATCCTCTATGAAGAACCGATATACCACGGCACCATCCCTTCGGAAATATTTTGGAGTCCGGACGGCAACAGCCTGCTTGTTAACGCTCAATACCAGTACCCTGCCATGGAGAGTGCATCCGTGCGATTTTTAGAAGAGCAAGCTTATATCATCACATTTAAATAATTGTTCGTTCTCCACTTTAATATCAGGCAAAAAAACCTTATTTCGGCATTTTGAACTGACCCGTTAAAATGAGACTTAGAAAAAACACCTATGCTGCCTGTCC